>ERZ1034768.598-NODE-598-length-11861-cov-7.608928_pt1 | contig 11861 bp, 12 predicted proteins | sample MGYA00520691_ERZ1034768 | MGnify/ENA primary metagenome ERZ1034768 (study PRJEB33766, sample SAMN09781704) | gut metagenome | biome: gut microbiome | host: Homo sapiens | place: Madagascar | study: EMG produced TPA metagenomics assembly of the PRJNA485056 data set...
TTCATTGCAGGCGTGTGCTGTAGTGATAGTGATATAGCTGTCATCTGGCTACTTTTGGCGGTTATATGGGGCGTTGTAATCATTGCATCATTATTTAACTATGACAGTGATGATGACATACAGGAGTACTAGAGGTGGCACGTCCACCTCTTTTTTGCGTACCTACTGGTCACTTTAGCAAAGTAAAGTGCTAAAGCATTACAATTTCACAGCGTTAGTGTACTACTTACATAGTAAAGCCCCTAAAGTGCCAAATTTTTTGAAAACAAAATAAGGACTCACTAGACAACCATTTCTGAATGTCCAATGAGTCCATACACAATTTAAAACATAGGGGTGGGTTAATTTACCGTCAAAATACGCTAGAGGCCTTTCAGAGCCTCCCAGAGCCTCAGAGCGACATCAATTACAAATCAAAAGCAGAGCAAATGCTCATAGGCAACTGAATATTACAGTAAGCCGTTGCAGAGTTGCAATCAATGGTCTTAAATTTATTTGTTGCAGAGCTGTCTACTTCTTTGTGATAGACCTGTATCTTCCAATCTTCTGCGAATCTGACGAATCCGTTGATGGTGAAATAATTGTTACTCTTATCCCTGCCGAAGAGTGTACAAGCAAAGTCTGTAAGAGGTGGTGTAGTCCAACCCTCACCGATTTTAAGATTCTTCGGATAAGTAGCAATTGTAACAGGAGTATTGCTAATAGCAAGGCGAAACCGACCATCTAACATTATGTTGGTATTACCGTCAGAGAAAGTGCTTCTCAAAGAAAGATAGTTCTTGATTTCATTGTTCGTGCTGTCCACTGTACTAGCCATTTCAGCTGAACTAAAGTTATACAGGCTGTATTCAATCGTAATATTTGGTTCAGAGCCAAGGATAACACCTGCCATAGTCTGAGCAATAGCATCCTCACCGTCATTGTTAGGATGAATACCATCAGAGGAAAAATATTTATAGTCATGAAGTGTAAATGCTGTTGAGGTTATGATTTTCATACCAGAGGTACGACAGCTTCTTAGATTAGAACATTCGGTTCTTAACTGATTTCTTACAGAGTTAGAGCTAGACCAACCAATGAAAGCGTAGGTAATATCAGCATATGGATACAGTTCACGGCATCGTGTAGCAAACACATCAATAGCAGTCTTTAAATCAGCCTTTGTCTGGTCACGGTCATTCATGCCACCACCGATAAGCACCAGAGAAACATTATTTCTGTTTGCTTCTGTCATTTCACTGCCAGCTTCATTCAGTAAATCAATAAACTTTTTGCCTGTTGACGCACTAACATGGGAAAACCCTGCACCGCCAGAATATTTAATTTTAAATGTACAATAAGGCATTGAGCTTGCTACCTTATCAGCCCAACCGGTAACATTGCCATCTGGCGTGTAGCCCTCTGCGTAACTATCACCAATGATAACAACGCTTTTTGCTGTTCTTGTGCTGTTGAACTCCTGTCTCAGAGCTGATAGCAGTGTACCATTGTCATTAATATTCTTCTGTAAATTTGTATCAGCTGTCTTTCTGTCTCTTGTCTCGTTAGTAATTGCTGTTTGCAAACTACTGTCTGTATATTGTCTGTCTTCCTTTTCCTTATCAATAGCACTTTGAAGTGCATTATCAGCACTTGTCCTTGCTGTTGTTTCATCAGCAATACTTTTCTTAACAGCTGTATCGTCATACTGAGGTACATACACATCTGTATTGCCAACACGAACAAAATCAAATTCTTTTCTATCTGCCATTATGATACCTCTACTTTCACTGTTACAACATTTGTATAGTCAACTCTCATTCTGTTATTAACTCTCAATCTGTACTTATAGCTGTTCCTATCTGTTGTAGCAACTAGACTTAATTTGTAAGTTTTAGCACCTTTTTCAGTACAGTCAAACCATGTTACACCATTGTCTGTGCTATACTGCCACTGATAAGCTGTCGCTCCTGCAACAAAAGTAAATAAATCAACTGTTTTTGCTTCTTCATTTACAGTTATATTTTCGGGTTCACTTAAAATAATTAAAGACTGGTCAACGATTAATGCACGTTTATCTTCATCATAAGTCAGTGAGACAATTAAGTCACTAATATAGCTTTGTAAGAGTTTATAAACAAGGTCTGGTACATTATCAGCATTATCAATTAGTTCATTGACTTTTTCATATAAGCACTGCAAATTGTCCTGCAATGAAAGCGCATCATTATAAACGATAGGGAGAACAGCACTAAATGGCCATATTAAATATAACTCATTTTTCATTTATTACCTCACTAATTTCTATTAACAATTATTGTTGCAGTATTGTTTATTTTATCACCTATTTTACAAGTAATATACATCTTATCTCCACCATTTACGCCGTAGCCATCCGAGTGAATAGCATTATCATCATAAAGCTTTATAGTGATAATGTTATGACTTGCATTGTATACTGTATATGTTGTCCAGCTTGCTTTATCACGTGAGACTAGCCATACAACATCGTTAATATTATAACTGTCTGGAACAGCACTGCTGAAACTAGCTGTAAGTTTAACCGTTGCGCCTATTTTTATAGATGTATTTGGTGATTTTTCAATATTTATGGTTGCTAATGGGGCAGAAACACATACAATATCAGAATAATATGCTATGTTACCTACAACTATTTGTAGTCTAAACGCTAGCGTATGATATGAAAGATAGGTACCACTTTCAATATTAGTTGTGATATTTTCGTCTTTATCTGTAGCTCCTGTTAATAATGAAGTAGGTAGTGGCTTACTGTTAAACTTACCAAAAGTACTTGTTTTTAACCACTGCATACTAGTTATAACACTCTTGTTCAACGATTTATTTATCGAAAGATGTAAGTCAACTAATTCATTTGTTTTATACATTTCGTTGTATGAATACCATTGAATCATATTGGCAGTATTATCCCAATTGTTGTTTGCAACTCCATTGAATGTAGCCGAGCCACAATCAAAATTAACTTTTGTTACGTTAGTGATTAAAGTGTTAGAAAAATACTCTTTTTCTTTCACTTTAAACTGATACTTCCACCAAATTTTATCTGAGTCACTAACACTAACACCGTTTGTTTTTGTTCCTTTGTCTATATAATAGTACGGATTAATAGAAATATCTTTTCTTCCGTATTCATTCCAATTACTATTATCATTAGACCATAACCAACCAATGTTATTACTATCTGTAGGGAAATCAGTTTCAAATGATAATTGATTTTGCTCATATGTATTAACATTTCCGCCTTTTGTCTGAATAATATTACCAGTTGGAATTAAATACTCAATAACTATGGCTTCTGTATAATACGTATACTTATCATTCTGTAACTTGCATCTGAATTCTTTTTTATCTCCGGAATTATAAAATGTAACAGGTACTTTACATTTTGCACTATTAGAACCATCTGCTTCTAAATCAACAAACAACCCATTATCATTTTTATACTGCCACTGATAAAAAGTCACATCCCCCTTAACATTATTTACGCCCACTTCAATAGTTTTAACGGGCGTATAAATAGGCGATGACGTATGTTCTAAACCGCAACTGATAGGATTTTCAAAAGCAACACACCTTAATTCTTCGCAATATCCGCCCTGTAGCTTCATATGACTGGCATAAACATCCAGCAACTTGTCAACTACTTCTTTGACATTTGTATCGTCACCAATCAGTTTGTTGATTTTAAATGTTAGTTTATTCATACTTTCAAGCGGTGTGATATTTTCATCATAAATGGTTGGTGCAAGTGGTCTGTTGCCTATAGGATAAAAATTATTCTTCTCCATCAAAGCACCCCCAGTCCCATACTTGCATAAACAGATCGCTTAGTTCACTGATAACCATGCGGTCAATATTCTTTAGTTTTTCAGCATATTCATTAACCATGTACGCATAAGTCATACCACCTCGTTTACCTGTGATATGCTGTACATAATCTTCTGTGGTATTAAAATTACTGCTCGATTTAAGTGCATTGGTATTCTTATTTGTGTTCGTACTGTCTGAGATATCAGCACTAGACAAATACCTGTCACTTTTGATACCATCCAAACCGCCTTGTGGTGTGTTGCTGTGTCTGTTAATATCCTGTCCACTATATTCATTGTTGCTATTGCCACTTGAATTAGAACTATTGTCACCTTTACTTTTTCTGTTGTGGTCAATAGTTACATCCGTATCGCTAAGAATATCATAGTCTTTATCAAAAGCTTTGTAGAGCTTATTATAATAAGGCATGATAACAGATAACTTTGCATCAAGTCTCAGTTGAAATAAGCCAAATGTTTCTGAGCCTATTTCCCGTGTGTAATAATGTTTCAATATTTTCTTTGCAAGAACAGGTCGGTATTCTGGTGTAAATGTCACAAATGACGATGGAAATATCTTATCCCAACTTTTGTCGATGACTTCGTCAATAGACATATACCCTTTACCACGTTCATAACCAGCAAGCGATTCACATATATATCTGATTTGCGTTGTATAGCTACTCATATATTTAAAACCTCTTAATCATAGATGTTGCCAAAGATTTATCTTTCAAATCTTGAAAAACGTCGTCTCCATCTTCTACTTCCTTGTTAGGCTCGTCACCATCATCAAAGAACCATTTAACATCAATACCGAAAGTATCTTTAATCTGTTCTGTAGCATAGTCTCTAGCCATTGTTCTTGATCGTCTGTTTGCAAGGGCATCAGCATTGCTTGATTCTACCTCACTTGTAATCATTCGCTCTTTCTTCTGAGCAATAACGCTTGTTATACCTAACATCGAATTACCCTGATTGTATAATCTCTGCTGTGCTTCTAGTAAGTCTAGGGCAACAAACGGCGCATTTAATTGAATGGCTTGAATATCATCAGTATTGAATTTTTTAGATACTGGTATATATGGTTCATCAGCATCAACTTTGGCAATCATGTTTTTCATTGATAACTGCGAGTTCTCGTTACAGGCAACAACTACAGGTGTTTTCTGTGCTGTACAGTTAACATCTATCGTACCATCAAGTCTGGTTAATCTATATGCTAAACCGATAAAGGACCGATAGTTGTTGATTCTCAAGTAGTTATCCCAGATTATAACAAATTGTCCTTTTTCAAGAACTTTGTTGTAATTTGTCCATGGACTGTACACTGTTATTCTTGTAGGATTAGCATAGCCATCAAATACGCCCATGTTTAAATACTGCATGCATGCATACTTCTGTGCGTCTTCATCATAAAAAAATGCGACAGAACCAAGCTCAAAAAGTTTGAGGGCTAACCATCTTGCATCTACTTCAACTGGCAGTCCCTCAACTCTGTATGAAGTGATAGCGTTATTTGCAAACTTAAACAACCACTTGTTGTACTCAACCCCCTCTTTGTAAATCTTCTGAAAGAATCGTCTTTTCTGTCTACTCACTTTATCACCTCACTATATTTTGTTATTTGCTGAATAATTGTGAAATGTTGTTTTCCAGAACGTAACACCACTTTCAATAACAGATTTAATTAACATCTCAGCTTCAACAGGTATCTTTCCGGTAAGAGCTACATTTTTACACTTAATGTAGTTCCATGATGGTCGTCCTTCCATCTGTGGACGTTTAACCCTGTTGACTCTATAGCCGTACATATCAAAGAATTGGTCGATAGTTCTAGCATACTCGGTACGTATCTGTTTGACATAACATTGAGCATCTTTTAATTGATTAGCCCATAATACAGAACCACTACTAGCACCAGAAAGACGGCTTGTGTCGTGTGTATCTTTTGAATACTGAGCTATCGAATCAAGAACTCCTGCACCTGCACTTGTTACAGCACCACCGACACCACCTTGTACATAGCCACCAATGGCACTGCTCACACCACTGGCAACACGTCCGCTATACTTAGCTAAAGCGCCGAGCGTTAAGCCTAAGTCTGTCGAACCCTGCGGTAACTTTTCAGTTATTTGTGTAAAACCATAACTTGCAATTTCAGCTTGGTAAGCATCGTACATGAAAGAACCTTTTTCACCATAATTCAGCGTAAATCCTTTGCTGAAATCTGTTGCACTGGTTCCTTTATATTTTCGTGGTGAAATAATCACCTGTGGCTGTGTACCTGTATTACCTCTTATTGTTAGTGTCGGTTTGCCGTCAAATAATTCTGGATGCAATACCATACTGTCGCCAGTTGGTGCAAATATAAGATAGTCTGTATACGGTGAACAATATAACTTGTTATTATGTGGTGTATAATCACCAAAGCTTTTTGGCACGTCTGGAAGCTCTTTCTGCTTAACAATCGTTCCGCCTGTTGCTGTAGGCTGTAAATCTTTCGGAATTGTGAACACCTGTATAATTGTATTCTGATATCCTGCTGTTATTAATGACTGTAAAAATGTCAACAGCTTTGTTGGGTCTTCTGTAAAACCAATTTTAGAACCTTGAAAAACACGTCCAAGTACAGGCTGACTATACCAAGTTGGTTGATTTTCGATTGGTGTAAGCTGTGACTCACTAATAACAATCTCACAACCGTAAATAACATTGTATGAGAAATCAGTAAGTAAAGACTGTTTACTTGCTATTAACTCCCCATACTCTAAGCCTTCTGGTATTGTATTGTGACCTATTGCATCGTCAAGAACATGCTCCCTCTCAACAAAACACTCCCCTATTTTGCAATCCATCCACCATGTCTGCCACAAATCAATCGTATAATGAACTTCTGCTGTCCTGTTATTTTCGTAACGTATTTCAGTGATAAAGGCGTAAAACCATTTATCACTGAAAGCTGTGTTCTGAAACATCATGTAGTTAGCTGAATAAATATCATCAGCCCATGCTTCTATTGCAACAACTCCGTCACGAACATACGTGCATCTTTCATATGTTTTGATTCTGTGGCCTAACATGTAGGACTGCTGTTCAGCCCTACTGTTAAACCATTTAATATGATTATAGTCACGGTCACATTCAACACCAGATAAAATATAAATAATTGAATCTGGAATGATGTATGCCATAATAACTCCTATGTTGTATAATCTCCTGCTCTTACTATAAAATCTTTTGTTATATTAGTGCCACGGACTTTTGCTACTGCTTTAACAGTGCCGTAATAATTAGCTGTTTTTTCAATCGTTTTAAAAGTAACATAACCATTAGGATAAACTACAGCACTATTTGTATCGTCTGTTTTTAAGCTCCATATTAAATCTCGGCAACCACCTTTTACTGTAGTAACATCTGCTGTGAATAAAAAACTAACATTAGTTCCTACACTTGGGTTTGCATAAAGGACAGTAGCATTTGTTGTATTATTTGGCAAATTGCCAATAGAAGTATTAGACGATGTCTGCGTAGCAACCAAATTGTCTGGAATAACCGCAACCGCATTAGCAAACGGACTAACAGCGTATGTCTGCCACATGTGCAAGAAATAGTTATGGTCAAGAGTATTTGCTACTGGCATATCTCTCATTTCAAAGACATTATCATAAATCTGAACAAAGTCTTCATCAACGATAACGCCTGCAACTTTATCTAAGAAAGCCATGTCATCTGCTGATGGTTCAGTGTATGTCGGGTCGTTCGCAAAAGCTTTGTTAAGTCTGCTAATGTCCAGATGTCCCAAACCATCGATAAGGATACGTCTGTTAAGGTAATCAGCGTAAGGCAACTGAAATGCGCTGGCAAGGACATTAGTATCAATGCTTGCGTCATAATCAGTATTGATTAAGATAACTTTCTTATCAGAATCAGTGAACGTTGTTACACCTGCAATATTGTAATCTGTAGACATAAATTGGAAGTCGTTGGATGCTTTTCGCATCTGGGTTGCACAAAGCTTATATTTATCTGCTGATGTTTCATCAAATCTGTAGTAAGCTAACTTACCATTTAAGATATGCTGACCAATCAAATACTTCGTAATGTTAAATTCATCATAAGCCGCCGCTGTGTAAACAGACTGAATAATACCACTGATTAACTCATCCATGCCTGACCAAGACTTAAACGCTGATTTAAGCATTGCTCTGTTAACTGTCACAGGATAAGTTAACTGTGAATTCATGATATAGAACGCTGTTCTTACATCTGGTTCATACTTCTTAAACAGGTTTGTAGCTGTATCAGCTCCACTTCCTGCAATCTCACCGTACTGATACACTTTTGCAATATTAACAAAAATATCCTCTACTGTTTCACCAACATCAATGACACCTTTTTTCAGTGTTGCAAGTGGGTTAGTGTAAAGTCGGCTAGCGATTCTTGCAAATGCAATTCGGTTAACCAGAGTGTTAAGAAATTCATTCTCAAGTGTTGGGTTATTCATAATGATAGCCCCGATACCTCTAAGGGAATCAGCATCTGCTGTTACGTACGGTACATAATCTTTGTAGTAAGTAGACGCTGAATTTTTAACAGCGTTGATAATATCTGGACTAATATTTGTGTTTGTTGCAATTCTCGGTTTTGTAGGCATTACTTATTACCTCCATATAATAAATCATCGAGATTAAGACTTTCCTGTCTTTCCTCTTCGTCAATAGGTTCTTCTTTTGGTTCTGGTGTAGGTGGCACAGGCGGTTTGCCCTCTTTGAAACGTTCGGTATATTTCTTTCGCCATTCAGCATCATTATCTTCATACTTCTGTTTCCAGTTTTCTTCGTCAACACCTTCATTGTCAATAGTTTCGAGTAAAGCAATTGCTTCATCATCTGTCCTATCACCTAAAAATTTAGTGATAGCGTCTCTTGTTGCCTGTAACATATTGAGTCCACCTTTCTAAAATAAACTAGCGTCTTAAACAAGGATACATCCATATAGGCATTCTTGTCCTTATTCCTCTGCCTGTCGGTAATGTAGGGTTGTAACCCTGTAATAAATTAAAGTAGTACTGAGCGTATTTTGCTCTGTCCTCTAGTGTTGCAGTAGGGTCAGCAGGCCTTTCATAACAGTAAACAAAACACTTAGCCATATAGGCAACATCATCTGTTGCAGTAGCAAAAGCATCCATTGTCTGATATCTTCTGTACTCCTGCGGAACGCTTGAGAAATTTGGATACCATTCGGTAGGATTGTTGTTTCGTTCGTCATTCAACCTCTGGCACTGGCAGTTTCCGTTAGCATCCAAATCAGTTTGCCAGTTAGGGCAATTCTGGTTCAAGTAAGGAATAATTGTGTCAACTGCGGGTGTCCATTGGACAAGACCATATCCTCTTTCATCTACTGCTACACCCTGTTCATAAAGGTCAGCGCTAATAAACGACTCGATTGTCATGTTACCAAGCATAGCGCATATAGCATTAATACTCCATCCTAAAGGAAGCAGAGCATTTGTCACACAATACGCATTGTTGGTAGATTTCTCATTGATATATTCCTGCCCGTACCCTGTGATTGACTGCCAATGTAAGTCGGTGGGAATACTGGGAGAACCTGTATCAACGTTAGGATAAATAAAACCCTGTAAGTAACCATTCATCCATGACGGAACATAACCATTCGACTTTTTGCACTTTTCTGTCCAGAAATATTTACCACTACTCCAACCGCTGTTACTTGTAACTATGCCGTCTGATGTAATCTGTTCGACAACTGCAACGTGCCCTGCACCGCCATTATTATAACCATAACAGGCGATAGCGCCAAGCTTTGGCTCGTTTCCTTTTGCGTACCCTCTTGTACGACTGTACCAGTTTGTTGCGTTGGACGTTGATAAACCAGACGGATATGTGCCATTAATCTCATAGAACCTGCCCCAAGCATACCAAGTACAGTTACCGCCTGTCTGTTGTGGGCCAAGATTGCTCTGGTAAAAAATGTTGTCTGAATAGTAGTATTTACTGTACTTCATCCCATCTGTGTTAAGTCTAGGAGTAAAAGCCATTAGCAATCACCACCTAAAAGACAAGCCCACATTTTAGAACCACATGACGAATCCTGCTTGCCTACAGCAGTATTACCATAAGCGTTCTGTAACTTCTGGAATTGGTTAATAGCATAAACAAGGTTTTCACCGCAAGAACCGTCTAAAGCTAATGGTTTACCATTTTTACCGAGAATACCAATCGCTCTGAGTACTGCCTGTAATACAAGTACGTCCTGCCCCTTACTACCTTTTTTAACTGTTTTCACTCTTCTCACCGTCCTTGCTCAGCATATCACATAAATGCTGAATAGCGAGCGTATTATTGTTGAGAGCTTGTGTGACCTCAGACATCTCATTTTTATGCTGTTCATTCAACTTTGCGATATCTTCTCTGTTTCTGTCTGTGCTATATTTGATATACCATCCCATACCAATCGCACAAACAATAGGGAATCCTACAGTCCCTACAGCCTGCATGAGTGCGTTTACATCCATAAGCATCCTTTCTGAGTCCACCTTTGTGTTGTATCATAGAATGAGGAAAATTATAACAAAGGTCAATCCTTTCTTAAAATTCAAGAGAGCCAGTTGTTAAGGTGGACTCTGATATCCTGCGTCGGTATCTTCCAACCTTTCAGAATGACGCAAACAACTAGCTCTGTTATTATTATATTACATCTATGAAATTTTGTCAAGTAACTATGAAATTAAGTTAACAAGCCAAGTTTGTCTATGGCATCTAAAAAACGATATTTACAGGAATAGGTTTCGTAGTAAATCCACCCCAAAGCATCCCATTCACCGTACATACAGTAATTCATTTTAAAAGTTTTCTTGCTGTCTTTGCCACCGTCGTAAATCTCTTCAAATTCGCAATATTTATGATTGCTGATGTACATGAAGTTATTACGTGATTTAGATAGGTAAAGATAGATTTTGCCAAACTGGCATATAGGTGTTAAGTCTTTAGGATTGTTGTACTTTCTCATAATATGCGAACCATCATTATATGAGAATTCATTGGAATTCGCCATTTTAGCGAATTCTGATTCATTACCTATTGCCTTAAACAATGCTGTTTTCTTACGTTTTTCTGAAACAGGCGACTTCATGATATTTAATAAAAGGATTCCTCTTTCTTCTATGAACTTAACTTCCTGTCCATTCCTTTGCATATCATCATAAATATCAACTAGGTTAAATGTCTCAAGCACAGCATTATAAATATTGTTTGAGTTTGCCATAAGCCACATGCGAAGTGGCGGTTTCCCTAAAATCTCTCTGTTACCAGAAACAGTGACATACATATTTGTAACTGCGTCACCCTCATTTTTAATTCTGTTAACATGGTTTTCTGGGATAAATTCATCATAAATAATATCACTGATTGTACCGCCACCAAAGCCCCTGTACTTACTTACTGCTTTTAAAGATGTTGCTATTCCTATATCTTCAAATATTGGCTTGTCCTGTTCTGTCATGCCTACAATACGGGCTATTCTAGAAGTATTTTTTTCTTTTATGACATGTATGTCCTCACCTAAGTCTTTATTTAACTGTGCAAATGGATTATATTTTTCAACACTACATAAATCAATCTCGTCTTGTGTTCTTCTTACAAGCATAGGCGTCCAACCATCCTCTAAACATCGTTTGAATACACCATATGTTTTGCCAACCTGTCTAGCTCCTACCATAAAAATAAATGTAGGTTTAAAGCCTAGAATATAATTAAAATTCAGCCATCCATCTTTATCATATAAACTCATATTAACCACCTTTCTAAATAGAAAAACCACCTAAAGTGATAGGTGGCTTTTCCGTCATATATTAAAGGAGAAAACAATGGGCTCTATGCCAATCTCGCATAGACAAACTGACGACCCGCTTTTGATACATTGCTGTCCTTAACGATTGTAAAATCTTCTTCACAATCAGCAAACATATCAATAATTTCAAGGTAATCATGAATAAATGTTGAGCTGTTT
>ERZ1034768.601-NODE-601-length-11844-cov-7.390873_pt1 | contig 11844 bp, 9 predicted proteins | sample MGYA00520691_ERZ1034768 | MGnify/ENA primary metagenome ERZ1034768 (study PRJEB33766, sample SAMN09781704) | gut metagenome | biome: gut microbiome | host: Homo sapiens | place: Madagascar | study: EMG produced TPA metagenomics assembly of the PRJNA485056 data set...
ATTTCGATGGTTGGTGAGCTGTCGAACCACGGGTTCAACGATGGCACGCTCAGCGACCGGGATAGCAGGACGACCCTACTCGTTCTTGAGGGACTCGACAGGGTTGGTGTGAGCGATCCTCAGGGAGCCGATCACGATGACGCTGACGATTATGGCCAGGACGATGGTGTCGGCGGCGATGAAGAACAGAGGTGACAGGGTGATCTTCAGGGCGAACTGCTCCAGCCAGTAATGCGCCACAAGCCAAGCCCCGGCGTCACCGATAAGGACAGCGACAAGAGCCACTTTCAGCACATCCATCACGAGCATCGACACGATCTCCGAGGATTGCGCTCCGTTGACCTTGCGGACGGCGATCTCGGCGCTTCGGCGATAGTTCTCGTCACGGACGTAGGAGATCAGGCCGATCACCGCTATCAGCAGGGCGAACAACGCTCCAAGGGTGTAGGTTCTCTTCATCTGCCTCGTCGGATCGTATAGGCTCCTGAACGTCTCGGCGTAAGACTTCACCTCGGCGTCGCTGTCAGGAGCGACCTCCCGGATTGTCTTCTCCACCTTACGCATCGTCTCCGGAGTGACATCCGTGAGCTTCACGACAAGTGTCTGCATCAGCCTTGACCAGTCAAAGTCAGCCTTTTCCTCATCGGTGAGGAAGTCCTTGTTCCAGCAGAAACGCACGCTCGGACGGTTGTCCGGATCAGAGACGCTTCCGATGACATAGTCCTCATAGACTCCGCAGATCGTGACCTGCCCGTGCTCGGTGATGCCGACAATCTTTCCAACGGCTCCGTCAGACCAGTTGGCGAAAGCCGCCATCTTGGTCACAAAGGACTTGCTGACAGCGACATCATTCGGTCCTTTTGGAGCGGATCCCTCGACGAGCCGGAAGCCCATCATATTGAAGAAACCTTCCGTGGCGCCATATTCATCAGCGACATTGAAGAGTTCCCTGTCGTCACCAGGAAGGGTAATATTATTGCCGGAAGCTGACGCCAAAGGTGTCACGTAGGTCAGTTCAGCAGCCTCGACCTCAGGCAGCTGGCGAAGAGCACCGGCGATGGCTGTCATCTTCGTCTGGTCGTAGGACGGGAATGTCTCATAGACAAGATTGCTGTAGTTGTAGCCCGGATCGGCGTTCAGCACCTTGCGGTACTGGAAGCTGACGATCAGCACCAGCGACACCAGCACGGCGTTGATGGCGAACTGGAAGGCAAGCAGTGAGATCTTCCAGCGGCGCTTGCTCTCCTTGTAGCCTCGGAAGGCGCTGGAAATAGGGATTTTGGTGAACATCCTCGCCGGAATGACGGCGGAGACAAGGAACACCAAGATCACAATCCCGACAATAATCCAGACGGAAAGCGGAGTGACAAGATCCTTCACAGGGACTCCCAACAGGGATTCAACCGCACCCCTGAACGCAAAGATCAGCAGGGCTGCCACGGCGAGGGAGACACCCAAATTCCAGGCGGTCTCCTTGAGCAGGATCTTGTTGATGTCCCAAGGCTGGGCTCCGTAGCATTTGCGGACTCCGACCTCGCGCGCCCTGCGGATGACATCCGAGATCGCCACAAGGACGTAGTTCATAATGGACACAAGCAGCAGCAGAGCGGCGATGATGGCAAGTATGAACACAAGGTTCCTGACCTCCGGCTTCGAGCTGTGCTCGGTGGCCAAAGGCGAAAGGAAGTACCAGAGAGTGAGTCCGCTCTTCTCCATTTCCTCCAAAGGCTGGTGAGCCTTCTGCATCTCGTGGATGGCATCCTTAAGCGACGCCGGATCAACCCCTTCGGCCAATTTGACGAAAGCGACGTACCTGTCGTTGCCGACCCAGTTGGAGAGGCTCCACTTGCTCATCGCCTCGATGGAAAGGATGACATCGGCGTGGATCGATCCGTTCTTAGGGAAGTCCTCATAGACTCCGCAGACAGTCAGCTTCAGATTCGGATTGTCCTCGTTGGCGATCTGCTTGCCGACAGCCGCTCCGACTCCACCAAGTTTCTCGGCGAAAGTCTTTGAGATGGCCACATCGCCGCTCCACGACCTCAACGCCTTTTCCGGCTCACCGGCGAGGAACTGGCGATTGAATATCCTGAAAAAGCAGGAATCCGCTAAAAGGTGCTCGGCCGCCACCTTGCTTCCATCGTCATCGATGATGAAATTCTCGCTGTTGAATATGCTGGTGAACCTTGTGGCCTCCAGCACTCCCGGCACCTCGGCCTTGAATCCCGGAGCGATGGCTCCGCTGACCTGACCGAAATCCTTATCCTCACCTTGCATAACGGCGCCGGTGCGGATCTTATAGATCCTGTCAATGTCCTTATAGACATTGTCGTACGAAAGTTCAAAGCAGACCTTGGCGATCAGGATGACGGCTATCGCCATCCCGACTCCCAAGGACAAAACCTTGATGATCAAATCACTTTTTCTTCTCATACCCATTCCTCCACATGGAGGCTAATCTTTTATCGTTCAATATTTTGCTTGCATATCCTCCTCCAGATTCCAGCGGTGAGGACACATCATTATATTCCTAATCTTCAATCGTTTAGGCTCCACTGAATATTACTACTCAATCCAGAAGGTTGCCGCAGCGAACCTTGGCCACCCGCGGCCATAAGCGGGAGGGGCCCAGGCGCAGCCTGGGAGGGACGGAGCGCGAAGCGCGGAGGGTTCGTCGCGACAACCATCTGGATTGGAGATATAGCACGCTATTCCTTCTTCAGCTCGATGGCCGGGTTGGTGCGGGCGGCGCGGACAGCCTGCCAAAGGACAGAGAGGACGGCGATGAGGGCTGTGAACAGACCGGCCACCGCGAAAATCCACCAATGGAGACCGATGCGGTAGGAATAGCCGTTCAGCCAAGTGTGCATCAGGTACCACGCCACCGGGACGGCGATGACGAACGCCACACCGATCATCTTCATGAACTCGGCCACAAGGCCCCACAGAACAGAGTTATAGTCAGCGCCATAGACCTTCTTGAGAGACACTGTCCTGCGTTCCTGCTGCATGTAGTACGAACTCATCGCCACAAGACCCAGAGCCGAGACAAACAGCGAAAGGATTGTGAATATGACCATGATCTCCAGCACCCTCCTCTCGGAAGAGAACACCATCTTGATGTCATCCTCCACATAGGAAGCATCGAATATCTTGTCAGGATACATCTCATCGATGACAGCCTTTACCCTGACGAATGCCTCCTTGTGATCCGGCGTGGTCTTTATAAGGATCGTCCACGGCCACCTGTCAGCAGGATATTCATCATACTGATAGATCAACGCAGGATGCTGTTCCTCCAGCAACGGCTTGATTTTGAAATCATAGTAGATTCCACCGATCTGCATCGTTCTGTTGGACTTGGTCGTGAACTCCGTGGCGGTCTCGTCTATTCCGAGGACTCCGTAGGCATATTCATTAAGCCAATAGCAGTCAGGTGTGTGATTGTCCTGTTTCTTCCTGATGCCGAGGATATTGAAATAGGCACTGTCGCCCTTAACCAACTGGAACGAAGCCTCTCTTCCACTTTCGGTGGACATAGTCCAGTTGTTGGTGTCGAACATCGGGTAGCCATCGCCGAGACCGACAGCCTCAACGCAGCTTTCCGCCTTAAGTTTGTTGATGAGCGGAGCCAATTCGCCCGCGCGACCATATTCATTGCTGATGGTGATCTGATCCTCAGTATTGTAACCCGCCGGAGCATTGATCATAGAGCGGATCTGGAGGAACATCGTGAACGCCGTCACAAGCATCACGACCGTGATGACATTCTGAATGACAATGATGACCTTGCTGTAAAGTGTCTTGGTCTTGAGCCTGAGCGTTCCTCGGACAATCTCGATCGGCTCGGCCTTCTGGATGATAAGCGCGGGAACTATGCCGGCGATGACCCCTACCAAAACCGTGAACAGGACGCAGACAAGCACGCTCACCGGAGAGATTGCCTTGAAGATAGAGATGTCATAGTTCAACACCTTCGAAGCCGCCGGGGAAATGGCCTCGCCAAGCAGGACGGCGATGACCATAGCGGCCGCGCAGATTATGGTGCTCTCGACAATCATCTTCATGAATATGCCGCCTTTCGTCGCCCCGATGAGCCTTCTGGTGGCCATCTCCTTGGCACGGAAGCCGGAGAGAGCCGTGGTCATATTCACATAGTTCAGGATGGCGAACAGAAGCAGCAGGAAGCACATTCCGGCAAGCAGCATCACTGTCGTCTTGTTGCCAAGACGCAGACTGTCATTATAGTCCTCATTGCCGTCCGACAGGAAATAGACATCACGTAAAGGAATGATTCTCACGTCATTATCACCTCCGCCGTAGTCTGACATATATCTCCAGAAATTCTCCCGGCACCATTTAAGAATATCATCGTGTCTGGCCGGAAGATCGGCGTTCGGATAAGCCATCACAAAGCAAGTGGATGATCCGGCGTTGGACATCCGCTCATCGTTCGCCTGGTTGGTGATCGTCATGATCTCTCCGCGAAGGAATATGTCGCACGGCCTGATGATGGAGTTCTCGATGTCCTTGAACACTCCGGACACGGTCAAGGTGCTCACCGTCGAATCAGCACCATCGAACCGGATCTCACGTCCCACCGGATCCCTGTCCCCGAACTGAGCCTTGGCGAAAGACTCACTGATCAGGACTCCGCTTATCGAGGCCTTCCACTCACTGAAGTCGCCCTCCACGAGAGGGAAACTGAACATGTCGAAGAACGATGAGTCGGCATAGGATGTCCTGGCATTCACGATGTTGCCGTCGATCTTGTACTCCTGCAATCCGTTAGTGGAATATGACGCAGACCTCTCAATCTCCGGGAAGTTAGCCTTCATGTGGCGGGACAGCCAGTAAGCGGACGAAAGGGTCTCTTTCTGTGCGATGACGTAGATCCTGTCGGCGTTCTTTTGGAACGAGTCAGTACTCAGCTGACTGGTGACGTACACGGCCAGAAGCAGGACAAACGCCATCGAGAGACTGAGTCCCAGAAGGTTGACCGCGCTGTAAAGTTTGTTGCGCTTCAAGAAGTTAATGAAACTGTTCATAATCCATTCACGGCCTCGCGGAGGCCAACTTTTTGTTTTTCATTCTTTTGCTTCCCTATCCTCATTCCCGCCTCATGCAAGAGGACATCCAAGCATATTCCTAATGGTCAATCACTTATCCTCCACGGATTTTTACCCGTTTGGAAATCCCATCCAGAAGGTTGCCACGACAAACCCTCCGCGCTTCGCGCTCCGTCCCTCCCAGCCTGACGGCTGGGCCCCTCCCGCTTATTGCCGCGGGTGGCCAAGGTTTGCTGTGGCAACCTTCTGGATGAACCGAGACAAAGTATTAAGGAGTTTGACTATGAGATTCAGGCAACCTTCCGCCAATAATATCTTAAACGTGAGGGGCGGCGCTTATGGGTGGTATAATTACATTATCTACTGTCAAGTCCGTAGTGACGATTCATCAGCTTTCGCCAAGTAATCAGCCGACCCTCACGAGAAAGATTCAACGCTAAAGCTCGTTCTTTACGTCAGAGACAATCTGGCCGTCGAAGAGGTCGATGGTGCGCTGTGCGATGGCGGCGTCTCTCTGGGAGTGGGTCACCATTACGATTGTCGTTCCCTCCTTGTTGAGCTCGCTGAGGAGATCCATAACCTCCTTACCGTTCTTGGAGTCCAGGTTACCGGTAGGCTCATCGGCGAGGATCAGTTTCGGACCTGCGACCACGGCACGGGCGATGGCCACTCTCTGCTGCTGACCTCCGGAAAGCTGCTGAGGGAAGTGCTGGGCTCTGTGGCTGATGGCCATTCTCTTCATAATCTCGGTGACCTTCTGCTTACGCTCGGCCGCGGAGATGTTCAGGTACCTCAACGGAAGCTCGATGTTCTCATAGACATTCAGTTCATCGATCAGGTTGAAGCTCTGGAACACGAATCCGATGTTGCCCTTACGGAACTTGGTGCGCTCCTTTTCCTTGAGCTGGCTGACCTCCGTGCCGAGAAGTTCGTAGGAGCCTCCGGTAGGGTTGTCAAGAAGGCCGAGGATGTTCAGAAGGGTTGACTTACCGCAACCGGAAGGACCCATGATGGCGACGAATTCTCCGTCAGCGATTTCGAATGAAACTCCATTGAGGGCTGTTGTCTCGATCTCCTCTGTTCTGAAGACCTTGGACAGATTGTTGACTTTAATCATGGCTTTGAAAATTTTATTTGTTATTGTTTATATTCATTAATCAATTAGAAGACAAGCACATCGCTGTCGCCGTAGTTGTCGTAGGAGGAGGTGATGACCTTCTCGCCAGGCTCCAGCCCTTCAAGCACCTCATAGAACTGAGGGTTCTGACGACCGATGCGGATCTCGCGCTTGACAGCCTTGCCTCCATCCTTGCTGACCACATAGATCCACTTGCCTCCCGTCTTCTGGTAGAATGTCCCGCGAGGGATGAGGACCGCCCGCTCCGGCTGACCGAGCTGAAGGTTCAGGTAATATGTCTGGCCGGTCCTGATGTTGTCGGGCTGCTGGCCCTCGAACTTGAAGTCCGCCTGGAACTTGCCGTCACGCACCTCCGGATAGACCTTGCGCACCTGCGCGTCGTACTTCTCGCTCTGACGCTCAAATGTGGCGTCGAGGCCCGGAACCACACGGTCAATGTAGTGTTCATCTATCTTAGCCTCAATCTTGTAGCTACCCTCGGAGTTGATCTGGCCGATCTTGGTGCCGGCACCGATGTATTGGCCAAGGTTCGCATCCAACAGTCCGAGAACCCCGTCGATCGGAGCCTTGATCGTAAGGCTCTCCTTGCGGCGGCGTATGAGTTGCATGTTCATCTTCATGTTGTCAAGACTCTCGCGCAGACTCAGAAGTTGGGTCGAACGGTAGAGACTGTCCTGCTCCATACTCTTGAGAGTCAGGTCAAGGTTCTGCTGCGAAAGCTCATAATCCTCCTGGGCCTTGAGGTAATCCTCCTTTGAGATGAGCTTCTCCTTGTAAAGCTGCCGGTTCTGCTCGAATGCCCTCTTGTTACGCCTGGCCTCGGAGGCGTAGCGGAGACGGTTCTGCTCATGGGAAAGTTTCTGCTGCTCCATCGAGATCATCGTGTTACGAAGGATGTTCTCCTTTTCCGCAAGCTCAGCCTCGGCGTTAAGTATCTGAAGGTCAAGGTTATCATTGGACAGCACAAGAATCGGTTCCCCAGCCTTGACGGTGGAGCCTTCCTCGACGATGATCTTCTGGACGGTACCGCCTTCGAGCGGGCTGATCTGGATTGTGACCATTGGCTGTACCTGACCGCTCACACGGATATAGTCGTTGAACTGTCCGTCAGTCACCTGGCTGACCGTGATCGTGTCCTTGTCAACCCTGAGGGTCTTGGAATTGTCTCTGAACACGAGGTAGAGCACGAACACTACCACGATGGCTCCAAGCCAGTAAGGCATCGCCTTTTTTGTGAAGGCTGATCTCCAGCCTTTCTTTTTCTCGATTATCTTGTCCATAATGTTTGTTATTATTCGTTGATTATTTCTGAGGTGGTCGCTTCGACAGGCTCAGCGACCGGCACGGTCATATTCATTGATTGATGTAATCCACTCCGTTATAGTAGTTGACCACGCTGCGCTTGATGAAGTAGGTCAGCAGCGAGTTGAGCCGCTGGGCGTTCGCCTCAAGGTAGTTGTTCGATGCGGTCTGGAACTCGATCGGAGAGATTAACCCCTGCTCCAACTTTTTCATATTCAATGAATATGCTTCCTCCTGCACGTCGGACTTCCTTTGTGCCTGAATATAGGCGGCCGACGCTCCGTCGCGATCCTGGACAGCCCTGCGCACCTCGGCTGAGATGTCCCTCATCTTCTGGTCGTACTCGGCTGAAGCCTTGGCGACCGCGTTCTTCTTTCTTGCGATGTTGCTGTGTCGCTGAAGTCCTGAGAAGATAGGAATATTCAGGGACAGCTGGACATATTCACCACCATTGTTCTTGAACTGCGTGCGGAAAGGGTCGGATGCCGAGCCGCTGCCAGGGTAGGTGAAGTAAGTCGTGGACCATCCTGCGTAGGCGTTCAGCGAAGGGAGAAGCTGCCATCTGGCTGTGCTGAGCTCACGCTTGGCGTTCAAGAGGTTATAGCGTGCCACACGTGCGGCCGGGTTGTTCGCCTGCGCGAAATCAACCATATCCTCCAGAGCCAAGGAATCGGTCAGCATCCTTTCGCTGTCAAGGGCCGCCGGAAGCTCAGTGTCGATGACAAGCTCGTGATCCTCAGACCAGAACATCACGTCCTCAAGTGTGATCTTAGCGTCGTTGAGCTTGTTGTTGGCCTCAACGAGTTGGTACTGTTTGTCGGCGAGGTTGGAATCCATCTCCACAACATCCGCGTGACCCTTCTGTCCAAGTTCCTCCTGACGGCGGGCTTTTGTGAGAGATTCCTCGGCGACCTCGACCTGAGCCTTGTAGATGTCGGCCAGCTGGCTGTAATAGAGCACGTTGCAGTAGGCTTCCATCGTGGCGAGGCAGATGTCAGCCTCAATCTGGTCTTCCTGCGAGTTGCCAAGAGCGATGGAAGTCTTGGAGATCTTCATATTGTTCACGGCCTTGAATCCGTTGAAGAGAGCGATGCCGGCGCTTACACCATAACTGTTGTGGAACGAGGTTGTGGTGACGTAGGTGTTGGTCTTAGGGTCAACCGCACGTCCGAAGTTATAGTAAGCCGAGCTGCTTCCGCTTATCTCAGGGGTGAACGCATCGAAGATCGCATCCCTTCTCGCAAGCCGTGCGTCACCATTGGACGCCTGCTGGATCCTCACCTCGGTGCTGTTGCTGATCGCATATTCCATGCACTCCTTCAGCGTCATCGGAGTCGGAAGCGCCTCCTGCGCGAAAACCGGAGCGGCGACCATCATCGCGAATGTTATGAATATTGTCTTTTTCATATTTCTTTTTCCTTTTCGGTAAAAGTCATAAGCATTAGGCGTGCCAAAATATTCAATTAATTAGTTATGAATATTTTAGCGATTTTAGCGATTTGGGAAAGTGTAAAGAAATTTAACACTGGGTGTAAAGAAACTTTACACTTTCACCGATCACTTCGACAAGTTCAGCAACCTGATCTTCCCTGCATTGACGTCAGATCGTGCACCAGAATGTGACGATGAACGGGATGGAGAATTCGAGGACGAAGCCATGGAAGAGGGAGATCACTGAATATTCCTTGCCGGAAGATGCCATGATGATCGGAAGTGTGGTGTCCATCGATGTAACGCCACCGGCGGCTATCGGAGCGAGCGGACCACCTATTCTGACAAGAAGCGGAGCCAGCAGAAGCGTGGCCATCTCCCTTATGATGTTGGACAACAATGCAACGGTACCGAGTTCGGCGCCACGGTAACCGGTTATGAATATGCTGGAGAGGGAATAGTAGCCGAATCCGGAGCCAACGGCCAGACAGTCTGTGGCCGACCTTCCGGGCAGAATCAGTGCGGCCGCAAGCGCCCCGGCGAATGTGCCGAGCATAGTTCCGGCTGGAAGCAAAGCCATTCGCACATCAAGGGACTTGAATCTGGAGACAATGTTCCTGTCACTTCCCACACCTATCCCCACGAAGAAAAGCAGGGCACACAAGGCGTAGAATGTCAGGTTCCCTTCCACAATTTTCTCCGGCACAATTCCGGACAGGCCGGCAAGGATGCCAAGGACGAAGAAGCCTACTATCACAAGACTGCCTTTCATGTCCTTTTCTTTTCGGATTTAAGATGACGCCACAAAAGCCAGGCGAATAAACAGCTACCAACCAGAGACAACACAGCAATGAGCAAAGCGTCCAGACCAAGCGACGGAAGTGATGAGATTATCGTCCTGTTCCCTCCGACCTCAACACCCAGAAGAAACAGCAGAGACCAGATCAGAATGGTTGTCAACTTTGAGACCCACCCGCAGTCTCTGTTCCTCAAAAGCCTTCCGGCCGCGATTCCCGCAAACAAGAATAATATAACGGTAAACATTCTATTTGAGCCTTGTACAATTTTCTATTTTCTATGCCAATTTCCAAATCGACATCACACCACATTTCATTTGAACATTTCTATCATGCAAAACTAACAACTATTCTCCAAACATTCGGAATCAGAGAATAATATTTGATTCTTGATGGTCACTGGAACGGCATTCTCCCGTACAAACCACGTCATATTACAATTTTGTCCACGCAAACTGCCATCCGCCGGATAAACGCGTTGATTTGCACAGTTTGTCCGGCGGAAAGGCTTCTCGCCGGACAAAACTTCAAGGTAAGATATGAATTAAGGGACAGTTTTACAGCTGGTTTCCCAAGGAGAGATAGTCCTTGAGCGAATCGACATATTCATTGAACGCCTCGCGGCCAGCGTCGGTCGCGCGGCAGGTGGTGCAAGGTTTCTTGCCTTTGAAGCCTTTCTCTACCGTGATGTAGCCGGCCTCGCTGAGTTTGTCTATCTGCACGCTGAGGTTGCCGGCCGTGGCGCCCGTCTGTTTTCTGATATAGACGAAGTCCGCCTCCTCGACCCCGATGAGGATCGACATCACGGCGAGCCTGAGCTCCGAATGCAGCAGAGGATTCAGTTTTCTGAACATATCCTACCTCTTTATTATTCTGGCGATGACGCCGCCGACGGTCATAATGATGCCGCTGAAAAGCCATATCAGGCAGATCTGAGCGCCAACATAGTCAGTGTAAAGTGCGCCGAGCAGAACCACAAGCGCTCCAGAAGCGATGATCGGCCAGCTCTTGATGACTATGCCAGTGGACAGGATGGTGAAACCGAACAAAGACGTGATGAGGTAGGTGTCAAGCACGAACGGGTTGACCGTGCAAGAGAGGATTGTCAGGCAAACGGCCGTGATTCCGAAAGCGCACCAAATCCAGCCTACAGTCTTGTGGAGATAGGTTTTCGGAGCGTCACTCCCCTTCTTTGAAATGAATATGGCCGCCGGAACTCCGATCACCGGAATGAGAAACCAGAGGTAATTCCAGACCGGATTCCCCGTGCCGTTCCATAAAAGATAGATGAGGGCGGAGACCACCGCCAGTATCACACCCCAAAGGATGTAGTAAGTTCCTTGATTCTTCTCGATCGCACGGCAATTCCTTGTCATCGTCTCGCTGATGATTTTCAGACTTTGCTCAGCCGAAAGATTGTTGTTTGTTTCCATAACATTTTGATTTACATCGTTTCCGTCATTAGCGGTCATGCACATTAGCCCTAACGGCATCACAAATATAAATAAGTTTACAATATAAACCAAATAAAATCGTCAAGCTATCACGAAAATCATATCATCAGCATTATCCGCCCCTCCGCCTTGACGAAAGTGTCCGGATAACGCATCACCACGGCATACACCTGCGCCGAGGTCACCGGCTTTCCGTCCTTACGAATATGCAATCTGCGGCTGTTGATGATCTCCGCGATTTGCTCCGTCCGCAGCCCGCCACCCCTCTCGGCAAGCACATAGAGTATAGCTTCTTCGATTTTCATTTCAATAAATCATATTCACCAGAGCTCTTCCGCCCCTCCGTAATAGTCATAGACATCTTGATAGTCAAGGTCAAGCTGCTCCAGAATCTCTTCTGAGGAAAGGCCGGTGACGATCTTATTCCCGCCCGAGTTCAGCACCACACCATTCCCTCGCCTGTCATCCTCAATCAACGACCTTCCCCTCAGCCCGACCGGATGGTTCAGCACCGTGTCCACCGGCCGGATGGCATATTCATAGTAGCGGACCGGCCTATTCTTCATCGCCTCCACCTCCCTCAGGCGCCTATTCTCTCCAATCATCGCCACCACCGCCAACGCCACCGGCAGAAGCAGCACCGCCGCCACCAC
>ERZ1034768.608-NODE-608-length-11784-cov-11.843380_pt1 | contig 11784 bp, 8 predicted proteins | sample MGYA00520691_ERZ1034768 | MGnify/ENA primary metagenome ERZ1034768 (study PRJEB33766, sample SAMN09781704) | gut metagenome | biome: gut microbiome | host: Homo sapiens | place: Madagascar | study: EMG produced TPA metagenomics assembly of the PRJNA485056 data set...
GTATACATTTTTGAGATTTTTTTACTTTTTTTATTTATAAGATTTCCTAAATGTCTAATATAATTGTATTTTAAATCAACCGTATTTATTGTTTTATTTTTAGCAATTATTTCTGATTCCCTTTGTTCTGTTAATGGCATATAAATTTTAGTGGTTAATCTTCTCCCCTTATACATCATATCTTTTTCACCCTCATAAATTGGTATAATTGCATCAATTTTTGTTTCATCAAAAAATTGTATGATATTTTTCTTTCTCATATGGAGTTTTAATGGCAAATTAAATCCTGGATAATCAATACCAATTAGTATAAAATTAGCATCATTTATTTTGTCTTCAGGAATATATCCCCAATTAGTTATTTTGCTATTATGATTTATTTGTAGCAATAGTTCTCTAATCATTGTTTCTTTAGTTTCATATATTAATTTTATATTATTTCTTATAGATTGACAACAATCTATGTCTTTCAAAAAATCATTTTCTATATCTGGTAAAATATTATCAAATTCAAATTTATAGTTTTCCTTAAAATCACTTGTTATATTTTTTTTATAATCATAACGTGCATATCTATAATTTTCGCTTTCATCATATTCTGTAATATTCTTTCTTGCTTTTTCTGCTATATTATCCAATAATTTCAATTTTAGAACAATTCCAAATAGAACTTCATCAGAAATTTGATCTATATTATTTTTATCTTCTATGTTATCCCAAAGATTTAGGCTATCCATTATAAATATTCCTTTTTTTATTTCTGATGCGCATTTTGAGACCCTATTTTGCCAAAAAGCATTCAATACTGTTAATTGTTCTAAAGATAGTGTATCTATATATTCATCAGTGAATATGTTTTTTAATCCAATATCTTCATCAATTTTCTCTGTTTCATACTTATAACACATATTTTTTAAATCTAATCTTTTATAATCTTCATTTTGTTGTTGAATTTCTTCTTCTAAAAATCCATATTTTTCTAGAAATTTTCCTGCGATTTTTAAACTATTTTTTTCACATTTAATCAATTTCTTTTCTATTTCATTATGACCATACGGAACAATATCTTTTATCAAATCTAATTCATTTTCTATATCAATTTTTTTATCTTCTTTTATGTCTAATTTATTTTCTGCATTTATTGATTTTTTATTCATTAATTTTTTTTCAAATTCAAAATCGTCTTTTGCTAAAGTATTTTTTATTGCTCTTGACATCTTTACTTTTTCTCTTAATTCTGATAACATTAGTTCCATTTGAAACTCAGCACATTTTCTTACACCTTGTTCTAATTTTGCTGATTCTTTGTCAAAATCAATTTCTTCCAAATCAATATCTTTTACATCATTATATACTTGTTCTAATAATACAGGATTTGAACTCAAGATTTTTAATGCGTTTTCTTGGAGTTGTATTTTTTCTGTTCCTGCAACCTTTAAATAGTCATATGTATCTGCTATAAGCTCTTGATATATTATATTTCTAATATTTTCATCTTCATTAAAATATTTTTTTAAATGCATTACATATTTTCGTAATGTATTTAAGGACTTTCTAGCACTAGATACTTCTAAAATTTTATTATTATTAGTTCTTTTTACAAAATTCATTTCTTCTTTGAAGTTTAATTTCATATTACAAAATCTCCTTCTTTTATACAGTCTTATGTTACCTATTATATCACATAAGTCTTGATTTTTCAAGGTTTTATTAGAATTGTCCATAAAAGGTGGAAATTTGTAGAAAAAAGTTATATAATATGTACGAAATATTTTTATGAAAGGAAAATTAAAATGATAGATTTACTTTCACCTGTTGGTGATTTTGATTGCTTAAAAGCGGCTGTTCAAAATGGAGCAAATAGTGTATATTTTGGTGCAGATTTATTTAGTGCTAGGGCCTTTGCATCTAATTTTGATACTACTACTTTAGAAAAAGCAATATTATATGCAAAAACAAGAGGTGTAAAAACAAATTTAACTTTAAATACTCTTGTTACTGACGACGAGTTTAACGAAGCATTTGAACTAGCAAAAAAAGCATATGAATTTGGTATAGATGCTATAATTGTTCAAGATTTAGGATTGGCAAAACAATTAATTAAATATTTTCCAGATTTAGACATACATGCAAGCACCCAAATGACTGCACACAATTTACAAGGAGTTTTAGAATTACAAAGACTTGGTTTTAAAAGAGTTGTTCTTTCTCGTGAGCTTTCTCTTCAAGAAATTGAATATATTTGCAAAAATACAAATGTAGAAATCGAAGTTTTTGTTCATGGTGCATTATGTATTTCTTATTCAGGTCAATGCCTGTTTTCTAGTATGGTTGGAGGCCGTTCTGGTAACCGTGGAAAATGTGCACAACCATGTAGATTACCATATAAACTGTTAGAAAATGATAAAGAAATTGACAAAGGTCATCTTTTAAGTACGCGTGATTTATGTGGATTAGATTGCATTCCTAATCTAATAAAAGCAGGCGTTACATGTTTAAAAATTGAAGGTAGAATGAAAAATCCTGAATATGTTGCAACTGTTACTAGAATTTATAGAAAATATATAGACTTGGCAGAAGCCTTAATTAATACACAAAAATTTATAGATGGAGAGAATTTAGATATTTATGATTTTAAAGAAAATACCACAAATAAATCCGAATATATTATTAATGAAAACGATAGAAAAACATTATTACAAGCATTTAACAGAGGTATGTCATCTTCTGGGCATCTTTTAAATGAACCCAACAAAAATTTAGTCTTTAAAGACAAGCCTAACAATATGGGATTATTTTTAGGCAAAGTCCAGAAATATAACAAAAACAAAGGTTACATCACTGTAAAATTACAAGAGTCCATTGAAATTGGTGACACCATATCTTTAGAAAAAGAAAAAGGTTCTTATAATGTTTCTGAGTTAATGGACAAAAATAGAAATATCAAAGAAACCTCTATCGGCCAGACTGTAACTATTGGTAGAATGAAAGGTAACATCAATTTAGGTGATAACATATACAAAATGTCTTCTAAAACATTAAGCACACTTGCTCAAAACAGTATAAATGGTGAACATAGAAAAATATCTTTAAATTGTAAAGTTACAATAAAACACAATGAACCATTAAAAATAAAAGTTACTCCAACTACAGAGACTGCAAATAATTTAGATATATACTCTAATTTAAATATTACATATACTTCAGAAATTATACCTGAAAATGCGCAAAATAGACCCTTAGAAAAAGAAAAAATTATTGCTCAAATTAATAAAACCAATGATTCTATTTTTGAGTTTTCTAATATAGATGTTGAATTAGACCCTAATATCTTTTTACCAAGGTTTAGTGCTACTCTAAATGATTTAAGAAGAAAGATTTTAGAATCAGTCTATGATTATGCTATTTCAAATATCAAAAGAACTTGCATTAAAAAAGTAGAACCAGATTCATTAAAAAATGAAGTTAAAAATAGTTTAAACGATAACACTAAAACAATTTCAGTTTTATTAAATATTTTAAATCTTGACTTTGACTATTCAAGATTAGGTGGATTTGATAATATTTATATTCCTTTAAAATATTTTTCAATAAAAAAATATGATGGAATTTTGAAAACTTTAGAGCAAAAATTTAATGTTTACATTTATATGCCTACAATAATAAAAGCAAATTACAGAAACCTACTTTTTAGTAATATATTTAATACTATTGAAAACCATAATATAAAAGGATTTGTAATTTCTAATATTTCTAATTTATTGTTATTAGAAAATGTTTTAAAAAATTCTGATTACAATTTTGATTTAATTGCAAATTATACATTTAATGTTTTCAATTTGCATAGTGTATTAGAACTAAAAAAATTAGGAATTAATAAATATACAATTTCACCTGAATCTACTAAAGAAATTATAAATAGACTTTGTAATTTTGTCAAAAATTCAACTATTTCAGAAAATGGTACATCGGGATTAAAAACTCTTTTACCTGCTGAATTAATTGTTTATGGAAAGACACCTCTTATGAATATGAATTATTGTCCACTTGGTAAGACTAACAAATGCTACCCTACTTGTACATCTAAATGTATGACTGATAATTCTTATTTCTTAGAGGATAGACTTAAAATGAAATTTAGAATTTTGTTTGATAATATTCAAACTGTTTCTACAATTTATAATTGTAAAACTACTTCCATTTCTCCTAATGATTTTTCTGGTGTTAATTGTTATAGAATTGATATTCTGGATGAATCAATTGATGAAATTAATAATATTGTTAATACTGTTAAAAAAGGTGAACGTTTAGAAGGTAAAGAATTTACTAATGGAAATTTAAATAGAGAAATTTAAAAAATGTCCTTTTGGGATTATTCTGTTTTGGATTTTTATTCCAATCATAATATCGTATTCCAAAAGGACATTCTATATTTACTTAAACTTGTTTACTACTTAAATCAATTAATAAATCCATATTATCATCTTTAGCGGCTTTATTTCTTCTAATAGCTCCACATTTTTTGCATCTAAAAACAATAACATATCCTTTTTTTCCATCTATTTCCATACTAACTGGTTCTAAATCCCCATGGCATTCTTCTGCTCTATCTCCTGGATTTTTATCAACATGTTTTGAATGTAAACAATATGGGCAATGATTTCTACATGAATACCCTAATTTAGGTACCTTTTTGCCACAATTTTCACATATAAATTCTTCATCTATTTCTGTAAATCTACTATCTTTTAACATTTTTCACTCCTATTAATGCAAGTCAAATGTTCCTCCACCTAAGAACTCTTTCAATAATGAATTGTTTGGAACATAATCTCTTGGTATTTCTCTAAAATATTTATTAATCTTTGTGCTTCCGCATATTCCTTATATTCAGGTGTAATTTCTTGTAATAATGGCATTGCTATTGGTTTTAATGCATTTAATTCATATATTAATGATGTATTAAAAATTGTATTTGCTGACTCTTGGAATGGGAATATATTTTTTTCCTCTCCTTCTGTTACCTTATGCCATGTATTTAATGTATGTAATGCAGAATAACTTCTAAATTGATAATCCCTTACAATTCTTCTTATTAAACGAGTATCTGTTGTTGAAATTCTATTGTATCTATCCATGTTTAAAACAGTCAATGCACTAATATATATTTTGTATTTTTGATCCATTGGAATTTGACTTGTTAATTTGTCATTTAAGCAATGTATCCCTTCTATTACAAGGACTTCGTCATCTGCTAATTTCATTTTTTTGCCATTATATCTTTTTGTACCTACAGCAAAATCAAATTCTGGAACTTCTATCTCTTCTCCATTCAATAATTTCACCAAATGTTCATTGAATAATTTTAGGTCAATTGCTTCTATGCATTCAAAATTATATTCTCCATTTTCATCTCTTGGGGTATCTTGTCTTTCTACAAAGTAGTTGTCAACTGATATTGTAACAGGTTTTAATCCATTCAAACGTAATTGAATTCCAAGCCTTTGTGCAAATGTTGTTTTTCCTGATGATGATGGTCCTGCAATTAGTACCATTTTTACATTTTTTCTTTTTGTGATATCATCTGCAATATTTGCAATTTTCTTTTCATGTAAGGCTTCTGCAAGCATTATTACGTCTTTTATTCTGTCTTCTTCTATTGCTTTGTTTAGTTTGTAAACTGTTAAAACATCTAATACAGAATGAATTTTTTCGAATTCTTCTAATGCCCAAGCCAATTTTTTTGTTTCTTGAAATTCTGGCATTTTTGTTGGTTCTTTTGAACTTGGATATCTTATTAAAAATCCATTTGCATATTTTACAACATCAAATATTTTTATAACTCCTGTTCTATTTGCAAGTGTTCCATAGCAGTAGTTATAATATTTTTCACAGTAATACATATATATTGGGTCATTTTCTTCAAAATCAAATTGTAATCTACCTTTTGATGTGTCTGTTTCATCATAAAATTTTTGTGCTTCTTTTCTTGTCATTTCTACCTTTTTTATTGGTAAATCTTTTTCAATGATTTCTTGCATTTTTTGTTTTAGTTTTTCTGTAAATTCCTTTGTTATTCTTATATTATCGCATTTACAGTACATTGCATTTCCAAGTTGATATTCTACCATTAGTTTTTCTTTTGGATATAAACTTTCAAATGCTTTTCCCATTATGTATACAATTGTTCTAACATAGATTTTCATTCCTTCTTTTGATGAAATATCTATTAATTCTATGTTTGCTCCTTCTTCTATTGGTGTTTCTAAATTTCTATAATCGTTGTTATATAAGCACCCTATCACTTCGTATTCACTATTTTTTATTTCTTCTGCCAAGGCTTTTCTTACTGTTAAACCTCTTTCAATTTTTCTTGTTCTTCCTTTATATTTTATGTTCATTTGTTTTTCTCCTCCTTTATTTAAATTTATAAAATAAGTTTTGATATAAATTTAAATTCTTTCTCTTGTTTATTAATTACGCCAATTATTTTATACTAATTACTTAAATAAGTCAATAAATTTTATTTCACCAAGTTATATTTTATACTATTTTGGATATAATTTTATTAAATATATTTGTAGGAGATGGTAATATGGATTTACAAAGAGTTCATTCTATTTTAAATAATAAAGAAAAATCTGATGTTTTTTATGACGAGCGACCTGTTTGGATTCAAGGTGTTGATGAAAAGCGTGATATTGCTAAAGTAGGATTTGTTGATAATTTTGAAGAAAAAGATGTTTATATTGAAGACTTATATGAAAAGAATTTATTTAATTAATATTTATACAAACAAATTATAATAGCCCAAAAGATATTTACACATCTTCTGGGCCTAATCCTTTAATTAATTGTTAAATTGAGAAATCATTTGAATAATCTCAACTCCGTATAGAGGTCTGGTTTGGTTTCGAATATCTAGCTGGTATTCTATTATAAAATTCAACTTTGTTTTTAACATTTCCAAGTCATCTGTTGTTAAATTATATATACCTGTTGTATATCTTGGAAACATTCCATTTTCTAATAACAGTACTCTTATATTAGAGTAGTCGTCATTTGAAAGCGGTTCAATTTTATATCCATTTACAATATTTAGTTTCATTGCCTTCTGAGCAAGCCTAACTCGTTCCTCTGAAGTTGTTTCTATTTCAACCTCATATATTTTCATTTGAGTTGCTAAATAATTGGCAATTATTCTTTTTTCTTCTTGTTTTAAAACTCTTTCATACTTTTCTGATGTAATAAAAATTCCATCTTCAAGTATCTCTACTGTTAATTCTACTTCTGAATTTCCAAGATCCCGCTCTTCAACTTTAAAACCATTTCCATATCTTTCCAATGTCATCAACATAATGTTTTCCTCCTTTTGCACTGTCATTAATTCACTGGTTAAAAAAATTTTTATATGTATTAACCTGTAAAACAGGATTATAAAAAGTCAATTAGCATTTGCTAATATTATGTAAAAAGTATATCACCATTTTTTCAAAAAGTAAAGAAAAATCACTGAAAATTCAGTCATTTCGACCTTTCCTAGTGATTTTTATAAAAAATATTTAATATTAAAATTCGATTTTTTCCGCTATCCAAGCTTCCAAGTCATCAATTTTAACTCTAACTTGTTCCATTGTGTCTCTATCTCTAACAGTAACTGATTCATCCTCTAAAGTATCAAAATCAACAGTTACGCAATATGGAGTACCAATTTCATCTTCTCTTCTATAACGTTTACCAATTGAACCTGCTGCATCATAATCACACATGAATTTTTTAGCTAATTTGCTATAAACTTCTTCTGCCTTATCTGATAATTTTTTAGATAATGGAAGTACCGCAACTTTGTAAGGTGCTAATGCTGGATGTAAATGTAAAACAACTCTTGTATCACCTTCTGCAATTTTTTCTTCATCATATGCGTTGCATAAAAATGCAAGAACTACTCTGTCTGCTCCTAATGATGGCTCAATTACATATGGTACATATTTTTCGTTTGTTTCTGGGTCTTGATATGATAAATCTTGTTTTGAATGGTTCATATGTTGTGTTAAATCATAGTCGGTTCTATCAGCAATTCCCCATAATTCTCCCCATCCAAATGGGAAAGCAAATTCTATGTCTGTTGTTGCCTTACTATAAAATACTAATTCTTCTGGTGAATGGTCTCTTAATCTGATATTTTCTTTTTTCATTCCTAAATTGATTAAGAAGTTTTCACAATAGTCTTTCCAATATTTGTGCCACTCTAAGTCAGTTCCTGGTTTGCAGAAGAATTCAAGTTCCATTTGTTCAAATTCTCTTGTTCTAAATGTAAAGTTTCCTGGTGTTATTTCGTTTCTAAATGCTTTACCTATTTGGGCAATTCCCATTGGCATTTTCTTTCTTGATGTACGTAATACATTTTTGAAATCAACAAATATTCCTTGTGCCGTTTCTGGTCTTAAATATACTGTTGATGTTGTATCTTCTGTTACTCCTTGGAATGTTTTAAACATTAAGTTGAATTTTCTTATATCTGTAAAGTTTGTTTTTCCACATGATGGACATGGTATTTTATTTTCATTTATGAAATTGATTAATTCTTCATCTGTCATTCCATCTGCTATCATGTCTTTTCCGTTTTCATGTGCCCATTCTTCTATTAATTTATCTGCTCTATGTCTTGTTTTACATTCTTTACAGTCTATTAATGGGTCTGAAAAACCTCCAACGTGTCCTGAAGCTACCCATGTTTCTGGGTTCATTAATATTGCTGCATCAAGTCCTACTATATTTGGTTGTTCTTGTATGAATTTTTTTCTCCATGCTGCTTTTACATTGTTTTTAAGTTCATTTCCTAAAGGTCCATAATCCCAAGTATTTGCTAATCCTCCATAAATTTCTGATCCAGGATATATAAATCCTCTTCCTTTGCATAGTGCAACTAATGTGTCCATTGATTTTAACATAATGATTCCTCCCTTTTTATATTATAAAATTTTTGTATATCTTTATGCTCGAAAAATTTTGACTTTTAATATCAAAAAGCCAGAATTAAGATTTTGTACGCAGTGCAAACTGCTACAAAATCTAATTTCTGCCATATTTATCTTCTACAGAAAGTTATCATACTATGATAACTTTCCTAGAATATAAAAAACTTCCGAGCCTAGCTATACATTTAGCTAGGGACGAAAGTTTAGTTCCGCGTTTCCACCCTAATTCTTAAAGTTTTGCTTTTGCATTACTTTAAGCACCTTAATTTTTATTACTCCAAAGCTCCCCATACTTATTTTATTACGAATATTTCAGCTTATTATTCGCTCTCTTTAATAAAATGTCAAGTACTTTTTCTTTTTCATTGTAATTTTCTTATTTAACTATATATTTTTATACTACAATTGGGTTTAAAAGTCAAGTTTTTTGGGCAATTTTCTTGAAATTGATAAATATGAAAAAGAAAGAAAAACTATAATGTGTGAAAATAGAGAATTGAAAGAAAAGTGCGAAAATATGGAAAATGATTATTTTGTTAAACTAAAAAAGAATTACGAAAAGTTATAAATACATTTGAAAAAACAGTAGATAAATTCATACATTGGGTATGTACCAAATTTTCAGTTCCTTTTGAAAAAGAATTTATTCGAGATTTTCAAATTAAAAATGCTATTTATCTTGATCCAGAAAAACAGATTGAATATGAGGAAGAATTAGAAAACGAATATGAAATGTAAATTTTACAAAAAGATGTCCCTTGTATTACCAAAGGACATCTTTTTGTAAGATTATGCTTTTTTTAGATGATAACGCTGTACATCATCTGAACACCATCCTTCGAAACCAAGACCCGCATCTTCTCTCAACCCTTTACTAATAACAAGGTTGTTAAATTCGAGAAGTTCTTTCTCCAGCTGTGGATTGCTTTTAACCGCTACTCCAAAATTCCAGCCAATGAAATGATCAAGAAAGTCATTTAGAAAATACTTCTTTGCCTCAATGATTTGATCAGGCTTTACCTTATTGTTTCGAATAGCATCATCGGTAAGCACAAAACTTGCTTTGCCTGTATAGTCCGGACATACTTCATCATCAAGTCTGATAGCAAATCCAGCAGAAGCAATGAACATATCATCATCGATGTATTTGGCATACAATCTAACCATCTGCAATATAATATCACTTAAGTTAGTAATGTACTTAAACGATGATTGATTATCCATTATCATTTTGTTTTTTCCATCAAACTTACCGTACCATTCAATAGGACAAGTAGGCATTCCATCATTTGCAGGATGTAACAAGATATAATTGCCTTTTACAGCATAAACTTGGTTTACATACTTTTCATTTGAATGGAGCTTTTTACCTGTCGCTTTTGAAATATATTCGATACCATTTTCAGTAGCAACCTTCTTCGCTGTAATTTTTTGAAAATTATCATTGAAGGTCTTGGTTGTAACTCCTGTTACTTTCCGTTCTTCTGTTCCTTTTGTCTCTTCAGCTTTTACTCCGAAAAGATTTGAAAAAAATTTGCTAAGCATAAAATTCCTCCTTACAATTGTTATATGAGAATTATTTATTATTTGCTATTTATATCGCATAGCTACGAATTATGTTTATATTATACCACAAAAAACTCTAAAGTACAAACGTAACAAGATTTTTAGTAATTTGAAAGGAGTTTTTAATCATGAAAAAAGAAAGAACAAACAAAAATGTAAAAATTAGAGGAAATGGAGAAGGAACAATTAAAATAATTTACAAGGTCATCTTAGAAGTAACAGTATAATAATGTGTCAAATGATATTTACTTCTGATCAAGCCTTTTTTGATAAAATTGGAGAAGAAGAAACAAAAAGGTATTTTGATGAATGTTATAAATTTATCTGTAATTATAAAAATCTTGGAGAAAAAAATATAATATCAGCAGTTGTACATTTAGATGAAGGAGCACCACATATGCACTTAATGTTTGTTCCTGTTGTTCATACAAAAGACAAAGATGGCAACAATATTGATAAAATTTGTGCAAGAGATTTTTGGAAAGGTCGAGATAGTTACAGAAAATTACAAGATGCCTACTTTAATCATGTAAAATTAAAAGGCTTTGATTTAGAAAGAGGTATGTTTGTTGAAGATACTGACAGGAAACATTATACAGTTGAAGAATACAAGAAAATTACAAATTACGAAAATACTAAGAAAATTTTAAAAGATATTAAACTAGAAATCCCAGAAGTTCCAAATATAAATGAAATTAGTAAATTTTCAATAAAAAGAGATGAGAAGATACTAAAAGAAATCATAAAACCTAAAGATGATTTGATTAAAGAATTATACAAAGATAATCTTTCATTGCATAAGGAATTATCTAAACAGTCTAAAGTTATTAATGAGGCTGAAAAATACCAAAAAGAAAGAGATTCCATACTTGCTGATAATGAAGAATTGCACAATACTATAGAACATTTAGAACACGAATATAAAAAGAAAAATAATACTCTTAATTTAAAATTTGAAAATAGAGAATTAGAGGAAGAATTTGAAAATAAGGAATTTGACATTGAATATAAATACAAAAGTAAAATTAAGTCTTTAGAAAAAGAAAATAATCATTTAAACAAAATGATAGAAAAATTCTACGAAACTGTTGATAAATTTATAGTTTGGATTTGTCATAAATTTGGTATTGGCGAATCTAAAGAATTGGTCAAAAATTTTGAAGAAGAAACTCGCTCTTTTATTGATCCAGTAAAACAAATTAATTATGAAGAAAAATTAGAAAAAGAGTGGGATTTAGAG
>ERZ1034768.615-NODE-615-length-11688-cov-3.402046_pt1 | contig 11688 bp, 14 predicted proteins | sample MGYA00520691_ERZ1034768 | MGnify/ENA primary metagenome ERZ1034768 (study PRJEB33766, sample SAMN09781704) | gut metagenome | biome: gut microbiome | host: Homo sapiens | place: Madagascar | study: EMG produced TPA metagenomics assembly of the PRJNA485056 data set...
GGTACCGCAGCACCAGCCTGTCGATGCGGCTACGCACAGTGTCGGCGGCTGTCAGGGTGACCGTCTCCGGCTGCTCCATGATGATGCTGCGGCCCCGGAACCGGGCCGGGCGCACCCACGCCTGCCCGGCGCTGACGGTCACGGTCAGGTCGCTGTTTGCGGTCACGGCAAAGTCCTCGTCTGCGCTGTATACGCCGCTCAGGCGGGTGCTGAGGTACCCGGAAGCGTCGTCGGCGTCGTAGGTGATGCCGTTTTCCGGGTAGGTGATGATATCGGCCATAAGCCCTCCTTTACGTCTTGTGCCAGCTCGGCGTGCCCAGGCGGATGGTCCGGGTGGTGCCGCTGGACTGGCTCTCGGTGATGATGTCGGCCACCCGCACCATAGCGGTGTAGCCCAGCTGCGGCAGGCTGACGCGCAGCACGTCGCCCACGGCCAGGGTGTCGTCATCGTCCACGTCGAACTCGATGCTGCCGATGCGCAGTTGGGCCAGCAGCTTTTCGCCGCCCCGGTCGGCCAGCTTTTGCAGATAGTTCAGGCTGGCGGTGGTTTCGCCGCCGTCCTCGTCCGGCTGGATGTCCCGGGCGTCGATGTACATTTCCCGCCGGTCGGCCCCGGTGCTGTCCACGTCGCCCACCCAGCAGGTGGCCCGCTGGTCGCCCTCACCGGCCCCCTGCACAAGGGCTACGTTGGCGTAGTCGGTATCGGCAAAAGACCAGCCTGCGCTGAGCAGATTGCCCCACTTGGGGCTGTACCGGTTGTTGGGGTCGAAGGTGGGCCGGAAGCATTCGAACAGCAGGCGCTTGTCTGCGCCGGTGCCGCTCAGGATGACCCGGAACCCGAGATCACATGCCTGCCCGATGGTCTGGCAGTAGCTAAAAAGGCTGCCGCCGGAGGTCTGCTTGTCGAAGGTCGTGTCGAAGCCGTACTCGGTGCCCAGCTCCAAGCGCGGCCACGGCTTTGCCGCTGCCACAAGGCTGCGCATGGCGGCTTCCGCGTTCTGTCCCTTGATGACCGCAGCGCTGGCCCGCTTGGTCAGCAGCCAGGTGGCCGGGTAGCCGCTCACCACGAGGTTTGCGTCCTCGTTCTGGTTGGCGCGGGCGCAGATCCGCATCGGGATGCGGGGCGTCTCGTCGCTGCGCACCAGCCACCGACCCTCGGTCAGCAGCTGCAAATTCTCGGTGGTGGGCCTTACCTCCAAGGTAAAGCCGCCCTCAGAGTAATACGGACTGTCCCAGTAAAGGGACACCCACACGTCCACCCAGCCCACACGGACAAGGGTGTCCGCCTCTAAAACGTCTAGTCTCATAGCGGTTCCGGCAAAATACCGGCCTCCATCGGGTAAAAGCTCACGGATGCCTGCAGGTAACTGGCCCCGCTGTCCGCCTGCATGCTCAGCACGTTGTCTCCGGGCCGCAGCTCGGTCAGGGTGCTGTCCTCGTCCAGCTTGGCAAAGATGTTGCTGGTCACGCCCTCCCGTGTCAGGGTGCAGGCCAGCCGGTCGGTGGTACTGCGGTAGATCTCCAGCCGGTCGCCATCCTGTAAGGTCAGGTCAAAGCCGATAAAGGCCCCGGTGTGCAGGTCTACCACGCGCGGGTGCTCCACCGGCATGGTGCTGCGCAGGGTTGCCGTAAAGGGCACCGGCAGGCTGCCGGGGTTGCGCAGCACCGCCGCTTCGCCGTCCTGCCGGATGCCGTAGGTGTGACTGTCGTAGCAGACCGGGAAGCTGAATGCTGGCTGGTAGCCGCCCAGCACGCGGGCTGTGGCGGTCAGGCCGTACCAGTAGGGCTTGGGACTGTACAGCATCAGCTCACAGCGCGGCTCGGTGTAGCTGGAAAAGTAGGGCGTTTTCTGCACCACAAAGCGGGTGAAATACGCGTCCCCGAAGTACATCGTGCCGGTGGTGTAATAGGGCAGTTTCTGGGCAAAATTGCGGGCATTGTCGAGGGCGCGGCTGCCCCAGAACACGACGCTCAGGGTGCGGGACACGCCCGCCACACTCTGCCGCTCGACGGTGGTGCCGGTCTGGTTGATGCCCTGCGCGGTCTGGATGTCCACATCCACGCCGTTGAGCGGGTCGAGGTTGTAGGGCGTGCTGTAGTCCCAGCCCAGATGCAGGACGGCACCGGCGTCTGTGACCAGCTTTAAGTGATCTTTAAAGAGCATTGGTGTCCTCCTTTCAGCGGCGCTGGGCCTTGGCGCGGTCGGCCTCCCAGCGGGCTTCCCGCTGCAGGTCTGCCGCCGTCTGGGCCTTGCTGTAGATGTTCTGGGTGATGTTGGTGTCGCCCTCGCGGTGGTAGTTGTTGGCGGCTGCAGCGATCTGCGCGGTGCCGGAGGCGGCCACAGTGCTGCCCAACCGCAGATTGTCCGACAGCACCAGACTGCCCGCCTGCCGGATCATGTCGGCAAGGGCGGCGTTGGTCTGCGTCAACGCTTTGGTGTTGGCGTTAATGGCGTCCTCCAGGCTGCCGGTGCCGGTGGAGATGTCGATGTCTCCGCTGATGCCGCCGGAACCAGACCCGCCGGAAGCGCTGCCCCCGCCGGGTCTGGGCGTGCTCTTTCTGGAGGCACCGAGGCTTGCACAGATGGCCGCAATGGCGATACCCAGCGCCACGGCGGCACCGGCTACGATCACGCCCATGGGGATGCCGAAAACCGTTGCGTTCAGGGCGGAGGCAATGGCCGTCATCATGCCCTCAAAAGCCGCACCGATGGTGCCCACCATGGAGCCCACGCCCGCGTAGATGGCGGGGAAGCTGGACAGCAGACCGCCGGACAGGCCCTGGCTGATGGCCAGCGCGGCGCTGCTCAAGGGAGCTTTCAGGCCCTTAAAGATGCCGGTGAGGGTGGTGCCGAGGGTCTTGGCCTGCGTCCAGACCTCGCCAAAGCCGGAGGTCAGGCCCTTGCAGATCTGGGCACCGATGTCGATGCCCTTCTGCACAAGGGCCGTCTGGGCATTGCCCAGTGCTTCGTTGAGCTTGTCCACCAGACCGAGGGCAAAGTTGTTGACCTGTTTCTTCTGCTCGGCGGTCAGGCCGCCGTAGATGGCGTTTGCCGCCCACAGGCCGATGGACTTCCAGTCCTTGTTCTTGACGGCGGTGTAGAGGTCATCGAAGGTGCCCAACAGGCCGGTGTCGGCGTGGGTCTGCAGCTCCTTCCACAGGTCGTCGAAGCTCTTGATGGATGCCTCTTTGATGGTCTCGGCCACCTCTTCGGTGCCGTCGGCGGCAATGGTTTTGACCCGCTCCACGGTCACGAGGGCACCGTCCACCACGTCGTCGTAGGTCTCGGTGATGACCTTTTTCTGGGTCTCGGTGCCGTCGGTCAGGGTCTCGGTCACCGTCTTGGTGCTGGTCTCGATGCCGTCCACGATGCCGGAAGTGGTGGCCGTGACGGTCTTTGCCACCTCTCGCACCGTCTCCATGGTCTGCTTGACGGTCTTTTGGCCCTTCTCGTCCACCTCGGTGATGGTCTTGATGTCCTTCAGGACGCCCTCCACCATCTGGCGGGAGGTCTCGGTGATGACCTGTTTTTGCTGGGTCTTGCCGTTGGACAAAGTCTCGGTGATGTTTTCGGTGGTGCGGGTGATCTTGCCGTCGATCTTGGTCGTGGTGTCCGAGATGGACTTGACCACTTCGGCAGCAGCTTCCTTCGTGGCCTTGCTGGCTTTCTTGGCTCCGCTGGCGATGGCCGGATAAGGATTCACAGCTGTCTGGCTTCCGGCGCGGCTGCTGCCGTTGCCGGAGCTGCTTGTGCCCTTCGGCACCCATCCGTTGTCATCGTCCCATTCGAGGTCTTTGTGGGAGTTGTCCCAGTTTTTCTGATTGCGCTTCTGCGTGTAATTTTGGCGCGAAGCCGCGTAAGCGCTATTATAAGCATCCACCGCAGCACCGATGCCGTTCTTCAGGTTGGCCAGTGCTGCCGCTGCTCCTTCAATTTTTGCAACCAGATCATTGATCCAGTCCACCACCGTGCCGATGGCGCTCTGGGCAATGTTTTTGACCGTGCTGAATGCGGAGTTTACTGCGCTGCGGAAGGTCTCGCTGGTCTTGTAGGCCGTCACAAGGCCGGTTGCCAGAGCCGCCAGTGCGGACACAAGCAGAGCCACCGGGTTCGCGGAGATCACCGCATTCAAAGCGGCCTGTGCCAGCGCAAGACCGGTGGCTCCCGCCTCAGCGGCGGCGTTGGCTGCGGTCATGGCCGTGGTGGCAACGGTGTGCGCGACCTCGGCAGCCGTGGCAAGCGCCACATACCCCTTGTAAGCAAGGAACGCCGCACCCGCAGCAGCGACCACGGACGCAGCAATGCCGATGGTGTCCTTGAGCTGGGCCATCTTCTCGTCGCTGTCGAGGAAGGAGGTGACCACCTCGTTGAGCTTCACCACAAGGTCGCCCAGCGCCGCAAACAGGCCGCTGGTCAGCTCGCCGGTCAGGGCAGCCACGTTGTCCTGCAGGGTGCTCATGCGGCCGCTGAAGGTCTGGCTGGCTTCCAGCATGCCGTTGTAAAATTGCCCGCCCTCACTGGTGGCGGCCTGCACTGCATACTGCAGCTCTTCAAAGCTGACCCTGCCGTCCGAGATGCGCTTGTACAGGTCGGACATGCTCTCACCGGTGGCGTCACAAATCTGGTTCAGCGGGTTAAAGCCCGCGTCGATCATCATGTTGACGTTTTCCAGCGTGACCTTCTGGGCACTGGACATCTTGCCGTAGGCGCGCACCAGCGTCTGCAGTTTGTCCGCGTTGCCAAGGGAGATATCGCCCAGCTGCTGCAGCACGCCGGTGGTGTCATCCGCTGCAATGCCGAACTGCAGCAGGGTCTGGGTGCCCTCGGTCAGGTCGGACAGGGCAAAGGGCGTGGATGCCGCCATTTTGCGCAGCTCTGCCAGCTTGGTGGCAGCCAGTTCCTCGTTGCCCAGCATGACCTTGAAGTTGGTCAGGTAGCTTTCCATGCTGGCGTTGTAGTCCACGCCGCTCTGGACCACCTTGCCCAGTTCGGATGCGGCCTTTTTTGCAAAGTCCGCGATCATGTTTCCGGCGGCAACGGTCCATTTGCTGGTGCTCTTTTCCGCCGGGTCGCTGTTGAGCCTTACCTCACCGGTGATGCTGAAATCTGCCATGTGTCCACCTCTCATTCCGAGCGCGGGCACAAGGGCACAGGCTTTACAGTTTGATCTCTACCTCCCGTTTGCAGGAGGGGTTTTTGCATTTGACCCACACGCCGGATGCCGTGGCCGTGCGCACCGCCCACACGGGCAGAGGCCTGCCGCAGTAGGGGCAGGGCACCGGCACCCGCTCAGCGCCGGAAGCGGGCCAGGAATGCCGCGTCGTGTTCAGCAACGGTCTGGGCAACGGCGGCACCTCCTCTCAAAGATGCAGGCAGGGCAAAGCGCTCTTTCAGCGCGGCGTAATGCTCCCGCATACTGCCCTCGTAATCGGCAAGGTCGGCGCTGCGCCAGCCAATGATTTTGGCCATGAGGGTGTCCTCCGGCAGAGCGGCAAACAGCGCCCGGAACCGGAACCAGTGCAGCTTCTCGCGGGTCAGGTCGATGCCGTAGGCCTGCTGGAACGCCGCTACGATATAGGGCGCGTCGCACCGGTAGTCAAACACCGGGCCGGTGTCGTGGCCGCTGGCAGGCTTTGCCGCTGCTGGCTCTGCGGCCTGTTCTCCGGCACAGTAAAACTCGATGAGCCAGCTGTATTTTTCCTGCAGGTCGGAGGGCGAAAAACGCTCGGTGTAGAACTGCCCACACAGCTGCAGGGCAAAGGCCACCGGGTCAGCCTCGACCTCTCCGTGGCTGTAGGCAGCGGACAGCCGCACCATGTGCCGGAAGTCCGGGTCAATGCGCCTGCCGTGCCATACGGTGGGCAGGGCGTCCGTCAGCAGGTCAGTCATCCAGCGCCGCCAGCTCTGCCAGCAGGGCCTTGCGGCGGGCGGCTTTGTCCACCCGCTCCACCATCCGGGCGGCGGGCGGCTGTGCCGGGAAGCTCACAGGCTGCTGGCTGACGATGTGGCCCGCCGTCTGGGTGCGCTGCTGCGCTTTCTTCTGCGCCCGGCGCTGCTCGCGGTTCATGGGTTGGGCGGCTCTGGTGGTATAGCGCTGTTTCTCGGCAGCAAAGGCATTGCCCAGCTCTTCGAGAACATCATACACAGGGGCCATGTCGTTTTCATCCAGACCCAGACGGGCGGATGCGCCCGCACCGAGGATCGTGTCGATACAGTCCATCGCAATGCGGGTCTGTGCACGCACGTGGTCGCCCAGACGGACGCCGCCGCGATGGAAGCGTTCGGTCTGGGCTGCATTCCGGGCCTGCATCTTCTCCTGCGCGTCCTCAAAACGGTCAAGATCGTTGGCGTTCAGCACCGAGAAATCGAAATTCTGTCCACAAATAACCATGTTCTGTCTCCTTTCGTTGGGCCGTGCTCCGGTGCTGCCCCGGAGAAACCTGTTTCACGGCATAAAAAATCCCCGCTCCGGGCGGAACGGGGAAAGCTGCGGGGAAAATCAGCCAGCGGCGGCGGTATAGTCGAACTCGTCCGGGATGCCAATGCCCTTGACGTCGCAGGCAAAGGTGGCCGGAGAACCGGCGGAGCCTCCCACGTCGCTGGTCACGATCAGGGTGCAGGTGCCCTTCTCGCCCTTGCCGGTGCGCAGGCTGAAATAGATGTACGGCACAACGACATCGCTGCCGGTGCCGTACTTGATCTTGTGGGAGAGCAGGAAATCCTGGAACGTATCGCCGACGCAGCGGTTGCCGTTGACCGACAGGGTGCGCTGGGTGGCGCTCTTGGTGTCGGTGGGGCCGGTGCGGATGAAGGTGTCGGAGTTGGTGGAGGCGTTCAGCGCACCGCTGTGCTCCTTGACGTGGTCGGCGCAGACGATCCAGGCGTTTTCCTTGGTCTGCTTGGAGCTCTCGGTCTGGATGGCAAAGACAAAGTCATCTGCCGTCTCAATGCCAGTGTAGGACGCACTGGGCGTGATGCCGGACTTGGTAATGGCTTCTGCTACGGTCATAGCAAAACTCCTTTCATTTGGGCTGGTAGTAGGTCAGGCGCAGCTGCATCTGCATCCGGCAGCTGCCCGCGCTGCTGGTGACGATGTAGCCGGTGGAGGTGACGGCGATGCCGATGGGCTTGCGGGGTGCTTCCAGCGCAGGCAGGTGGTGGCAGTCGTTCTGCGCCAGCACCCAGTCGGTGAGCTGCTCAAAAAAGCCGCTGTTCTGCACGGCCAGCACGTCCGCCTCGCCGTACTCCCGGCGGGACAAAAAGAGGTAGTTCTTCGCCATATCCCGGCCGGAGAAATACTCGGTGATCACTGGGTCACCTGGGCTGTCCTCGATGGAAAATGCGGTGGCGTCCTCATCCAGCCCTGCAATGCGGAACGCGGCCCCGGTGGCCTCCTGCTCTTCGGCGATGAGCGGGAAGGTCTTGAGCCACGCCCGTAGGGCGGCAATGGTGGGTTTGACGTTGCTCATAAGTGGCCCATCCCTCCCCAGAAGGTCGTGACGGCCCGCGCACCGTAAAGGGCGAGATGCTCTCCGACGTCCGCCAGTGCACGCTGGCCCCAGTAGGAGCCGCGCAGACCGGTCTCTCCGTGCAGGTAAGTGCCTTGCTCATGCAGGTAATACTGCTTGCGTGCATAGGGCGTGTTATACACCAGCAGGCCCTCGTCGTACTTGCTGGCGAGGTTCACGCTGTTCTTCAGGGTGCCGGTGTCAAAGGGCACATAGCTGTCGATCAGCTTGGCAGCTTCCTGTGCAAGGGCGTACTGTGCCTTTTGCAGAGCGGCTGTTTTCTCTGCGCCGAAGTCCGGCCGCCACGACAGCTGCATCTGGATGCCGTCTGTCTGATACCGGAACCCATCCGGCTGGTCAAACTTCGGCTTTGCCGATGGGGCAACGGGCCCAAACGGAATCATTTCACTCATGGCATCAGCTCCCTTCCACATGCCAGTGCGGCAGCAGCGGTTCCCGGTTGTCCGAGATGGCCGACACGGTGCAGCACAGGTGCGTTTTTTCGAGGTGAGCATACTCTTCGGCGGTCATGGTGCGCACAGCGCCCTGCACCAGCTTCCAGCCGCGTTTCAGGGTCCAGTGCTTGCGCTTTTCGGCGGCAGGCAGCGCCGCCCACTGCACATAGGGCAGGTAGCCCAGGGTGCACACGCTGGCCGGGATGCGGATGTGGATGGTGCGCTCGGGGTCCTTGCTGGTGCCGGTGCCGGAGGTGTCCAGCTTCTCCCGCCAGCTGCAGGCCGGGAACACCCAGCACTTGGGCGTGTCGGTGTCGGCCTTGGGGTCATGGATAAGGTTTACTGCGGTAACGGTCGTGGTCATCTCATTCGATCCCCCTGTACAGCAGGCCGTGAGGGTCAGTACCGAGAGCGTTCTGCAGCACGTGCCAGGCCTCGAAGCGCACCGCAGCGGACAGGCTGGCGTTTGCCGCAAAGGTTACGCTGTAGCCGTCGTTGGAGACGCTCTGTGCGCCCGGCGCGGCACCCACAGCCAGCTTTGCGGCCAGCAGATCCACGATCTGGGCACAGGCATCCGCCAGCATCTGACGGCAGCTCTCGCACACGGCGGCATGGGGTTCCGCCTTGCCGAAGGTCGCGCTGTCGATGAGGAGGGACGCCCGGCTGCACAGCACACCGAACGCCAGCTCACTCACCGTGCCGCCCGCCGCCTGGTACTCCGGGTAGGTGCAGTAGTTCATGGGCGGGGCCCTCCTTACGCCTCGATGCGCTTGATGTACAGGGTCTTGGGCTTGGACACCTTGATGCCGTACACCTTGCGGCCCTGCACAGCGGACGCGCCAATGTACTTGCCGGAGCCGCCCAGATCCTGCAGGTGCACGGGGGTCTGCCACTCCATCACACGGTGGCACCAGTTGGGGTGGCCGCAGATGAACTCGGTGGTAGTTTTCTTGGTGCTGACACGGGTGGTGTTCTCGAAGTCCATGTTGTTGGATTCGTACACCGCAAAGCCGGCGATCTGACCCACCGCACCGGTCTGCACCAGCTGCTGGGACAGGTCACCCTGCTTGATGAACTTGTCATCCTGCATGAGGATCTCCAGATACTCAGGGCTGACGATCATAAAGCGGCCGGTCTGGAGCACGCCGTTGCGGCTCAGGGTGCGCTTGGCGGCCAGAGCCTCTTTGTAGGCGGTGGAAGCGGTGCAGGCGGTCTTGGTGGCGCTGATGGTAGCACCGGTTGCACTCTGCAGCGCCTCGATGGACTTCTTGTCGATGGACAGGGCCATGGAGTAGGCGGCGCTGTCCAGACGCTCGGCGGTGATGCCGTCGGGCACGGATGCAGCGTCAAAGCCGTCGATGATCTCATTGACAGCCTCGTCGTTGTCGATGTCCAGATCCAGATAGGTGGTGGTGCCGGCATCGGCGTCCACGCCGTTTGCCTTGTCATACGCCTTGACGGCCACCTCGGTGTCACGCACCGGGATCTTGACCTTGCCGGCCTTGGGGCTGCCCTCGTAGCGGGTGTTGAAGATCACACCGTCACGGGTGACCAGAGTGGCCCGCAGCTTTGCGTCTACCAGAGCGGAATACCGCTCCTGATTTGCATGTGCCATGTTGAACTCCTTTCAGTTTACAGGTTCAGTTCGGGATTCAGGGACTTAAAGGCGGCTTCCACACCATTGGATTCGTTGGCGGGCGGTGCGCCATGCTCAGCGCCGGTAGAGACCACGGCCACGCCGGCGGCACCGTCCTCACCAAAGGCCCAGGGGTTGGCCTTGGCGGCATCGTCCAGAGCCTTGTCGATGTCAGTGGTGCGGTCCTTGGAGCCCTTCAGGGCGTCCAGATCCAGCAGGGCACGCACCGCCTTGACGCTGCGGCCCTTCTTGCCCAGGATGGCAGTGTTCAGGGCGCTGTCAAAGGCAAAGCCGTCCGCCTGGGCCTTCATGTCGGCCTGCAGCTTTGTCAGCTCGGCCTCGTACTCCTCGGGCTTCTTCTTGCCTTCAAAGGCTTTCAGGCCGTCCTGGGCGGTCTTGAGCTGGGCGTTTGCGTTGTCCAGCTGGGCCTGCAGGGCAGTGGCGGCGGCCTTTTCGCGGTTGACGTCGTTGCCGTTCTCCTGCATGATCCAGTTCAGCTGTTCCTCGGTAATGCCGGGGATCTTGTTCTTCACATCTTCACGTTTCATGGTGGAAAAGCTCCTTTCTGTGGGGAAAACCTCGGTTTGGTGACACGGTTCTCCGTCCGTGTTCGGTTGTGGGCGGGGTACGCGCCGCCCGCCGCTATGGCTGCTCCCGACACAAATGTCGGGGACATGGCACCGTTTGCAGGGATCGAACCTGCCGCTTCCGGTTTTGGAGACCGGCGCTCTTCCAACATGAGCTAAAACGGCATGAAAAAACCACTGTTGTGCCTTTAGAGGGCATACAGTGGTTAAAATGGGGGATTTTAGTGAATGTTCTTTACGGCTTGACCTCAACGCTGGGCAGGATGTCCGTGTGGAAGTACAGCTTGTAGTGGTAGGGGTCGGTATGGGTGCCGGTAATGTCCTCGACCACATACATGGTGTAGTCGTTCAGATAGATATAATTCTTGCGGTAGGTATCCGGGCCGACCTTCACCGTGCAGACCAGCTCGTTGTTCGAGTTGTTGGAGATGGACATGTAGCCCTCGGCCTCAATGATGACCTTATCGGTGCGGGCGTTGTAAACGGTGATCTTGCGCTCACTCTCAAAGTAATCGGCCTGCTTGGAGATGTTGTAGTTGGCCTTGTCGGCCTCACTGGTACAGCCACACAGCAGAATGGATGCAGCCAGCGCAAGGGCAAGAAGAATCTTTTTCATGGTTCGTTCCTTTCTGTAAAAATGGGCAAAAGAAAACCACCGTCCGGGTGGATGGTGGTTTAATCTTATTTTTGGTAGGCCATGCTGGGCGGAATCGGAAGTGACGGGCCAGCGTCATCACGCTTCATGATGAACACCAGATCCATCCAATCCGTCATACGGCCAGATTCCTTGAAAATGATAACAGGAGTAATACCCAGCGGCTTGACGTTTGGGTCGCCTCCCCAGAAAAACCAGCAATCGCCAAGATCACGAATTTCTGTCAAGCCGCCTCGGCCGAACTTTGCCAGCTCCTCATTTGCCATTTTGCAGGCTTCACTCAGTGTCATGATGAACCCCCTCGCAGCACATACCGATGGTGTCATTCAACTCTGCATTATCAATTCGCATCAGAAGCGTTTCACCATCCATAGCTTTTGAAAAGTAGTCCCGGCAATTGATGAAACCGTTTTGCGGGTCACGGAAAAATGTTCTTCCATTTTTCTGCTCTGCAACGAATGCATGGGCGGAATTTTTGAATCCCACAACAACCTCTGCCCGGGCTCCATCGCCCCACTCTGCCATGCGTTGTTGAATTTCCTCAAAGCCATTGCCTTGTGGAAAGTTCTCAATCTTGGCACCGTTGAACATGGCACCCATGTTTTTCACCTGAGCGAGTTCATCCCCGGCAAATGTAGGCTTTGCGGCAACGTCATAACCACGCCGCCGCATTTCGTAGGTCGGGACGCATTTCTGGCAGTTTCTGCGATACTCAATAGCTTCATTAAATTTCGGGTTGGACGCTATCGTGTCTGATGCTGACGAATGGCCTCCTTCGATTTTTTCCCAACTGAGCCATGGTTTTTCAGAAACCGTTTTAATGTCAGTATACATGAAATTCTCGGA
>ERZ1034768.619-NODE-619-length-11675-cov-5.139071_pt1 | contig 11675 bp, 12 predicted proteins | sample MGYA00520691_ERZ1034768 | MGnify/ENA primary metagenome ERZ1034768 (study PRJEB33766, sample SAMN09781704) | gut metagenome | biome: gut microbiome | host: Homo sapiens | place: Madagascar | study: EMG produced TPA metagenomics assembly of the PRJNA485056 data set...
AAAAAAGTGTTGACGTTTGAAAAAAAATCGGTATATATGGTTTTTGTTAAGTGAGTTTGGTACTTCAGTACGAACCGGCCGGTTGGCAGAATGGCTCATGCAGAGGACTGCAAATCCTTTTATATCGGTTCAATTCCGGTACCGGCCTCCAATTTATTCCGACTTAGCTCAGCGGTAGAGCAATCGGCTGTTAACCGATCGGTCATCTGTTCGAATCAGATAGTCGGAGCCAATTAAAAAGCTGTCACAAGACAGCTTTTTTGCGTTTTAAATATATTTTATTATTCACGGCTCCTAATAAACAGAAAAATTTGACAAATAACGTAGTTAATTGTATAATGTTAATATATAGGGATAAAGATGTATTTTATTTATTAACTATAACAATAAATAAATTTTGTACGAGGAGACGGATATGGTTGACTATTCAGAAGCTGCAAATAGAGAAGCAGAAATTTTCACAGCGGATAATATTAAATACATCAAAGACAAAAGCTATTTGTCCGAAGCTGATAAAGAACAAGAAATTAAAGCAGCCGAAAAAGACAAAGAATATCGTCTGCAGCTGAACAAAGCAATCGCAAAAATCATCTCTCAAGAAGGTCCGGACTTTTTCAATAGCTCTGAGGATACTCAAGAACAAAAATTGGCTGAGGCTTTAATAAAAGAAGGAGTTTTAAAAGATAAACCTTACGAAGACGGTTCCGGCAGCCGGATAGTCTTTCCTGACGGAGCACATATTTACCCTCCTGCAAATGATGCGCACTTTTTAGCCAACCGAGCCGGTTTAATGGTTCAGCAAGAAGCTTTTACCCGCGCTGACACCATGAAAAAAGATTTATTGAATGTAAACAGCTCTTCAGAGGTAAGAAATTTTGTTTCTGATTATAATCAACAAAAAACAGTGTCTGCCATGCGCAAAAAATGTATGTTGTTTGTAGAGCAACAAGCTAATAATCCTCGCTCTTTTACTGCTGACAGCTTAGATATGACTGCCAAAATTTCTGATAATGCCCAAAACAGATCTATTGTAAGCGAAGAAGATTTCAAAGGTTTATTGGCAGAAAGAAAAAGAAGCTTGGATAAAATTGAAGAATTCAAAAATAATCCAAACCAACATTTTTATGGCGAAGGTTTGATGGCTCAAAAAAATCCTGAAACATCTGAAATAACCTTCACTGTTGAAGGCAAGCCTGTAGATAAGCAAACTTTTCAGCAACTTGTTAACATTCATAATTTCTCGGAGCATAAAAATAATAAGCTTACTGCCGGTGTGCAATATGGTTCTTTAATCGCCGTTTATAATCCGGAATCTAAAGATGCATCTAACAATTTTAAAGAAATGAAATGGTTGGCTTCTGACGGCAAAGGAGGCCTTAAAGAAGTATCTACGGAAGAAGCTGGTAAAATCTATAATACCGAAAAATTGACCGGTAAAGATATCAGCCCCAAAAAAATCGAAGTGACAAACTACGGCGGAGGATTGATGCAGCTGAAAAATCAAAACGGTGGCAGCATTTATGTTAATGCAAATAACATTACACACCCTAACACCGGATTATCAAATAACATGGTTCGTAACAAATATATGGAAGGAGGCCGTTGATGCTGAATTTAGAACGAATACAAAAGCTAAAAAGCATAATCGCCGAAAAATCATCAGCAGAGAAACCTGTTCAAAATATCAACAATAGTTCAAAAAGTGACTCTACTGACTTAAGCAAGCTTAATTCCAAATGGAACAAATTGTTAGATGAATATAAAGATGTTGATATGTCACAATATATCAATAATAACACTAAATATGATGAGTTTGGCTTGCCTATTATTGATTTTGATAAAAATGAAGAATTTAATGAGCTACCAAAAATCAACCAGTTCGGTATATCAGAATAGCAGAGTTTGAATATCCCTACTATTATTGTATAGCGTAAAAAAATCTGACTTTTTTGAAAAATAAATAATTAACAAAATCGCAGATACATATCTACACGAATTAGGTTTTCAGCATTTTATAAAATTTTAAGCCTGTACATAGTATAGAATAGCTTAAATTGATTATTTTTTACTTTACATTTAGCGTAAACTCTTTTAACCTTAGTTTAGACAGGTAATAGTCTGTCTAGGGCGTAGCAACCCTTTTATACTGATAGTCGTTAAAGCATAAACGACTTAAATTTTATATGCCGATTTCCGTTGGACGGATGTCGGCTGAATATGGCTATGCGCCGAATAGGCCGAGCCGTTTATCAGTATACGGTTTGCTAACATCCGCCCGCCATTTTGGTGGGTTTTGTTTTACATACAACAAATTAAACGGAGGTTAGAAATATGTATAAGAATTTTGAAAAAGGGCGTTCCATGATAGAAATGCTCGGAGTGCTGGCAATAATTGCTGTTCTATCAGTTGGAGGAATTGCAAGTTATTCCAAGGCTATGGAAAAATTTAAGCTTAATAAAGCCATATCTGAATATGCATATCTCATTTTTGGCTTACAGGATTACATTGAGTTTGCACATCAATATAAATCAGAGAACACCTATAATGGAGCAACACAAATTGCAGAAGCTGCCGCACTCATTCCACAAACATGGAAAAGATTAAATGATTATAGTATATATGATGCGTATAACAATCGTTTGCAAATTTACATCAATGCCCAAACTCACAATTTAGTTATAGACTTTTATCTTGACGGAATGTCTAAAGCTGAAAAAAATGAATATATTAACACATTTTCTGGTAAACTATGTATGGATATTTTTAATAATATTGTTATTCCTCTAAACAGCGCAATAACAAAAGCTAGTCTGTTTCGCTCAAAAAACAGCGACAAATCTTTCTATGGGCAAACTGCTTGCAGCACAGGTTTAAAGTGTATCAGAGATATGAAATTAGATGATGTCCGTACTACCTGTAATTATTGCACCAAAGAAGACAGCTGTGCTATAACCTTATTTTTCTAAAGCCTCTTGCTTGGCTTTTATCTTGGCTACTTCGCCACGGGCAAGCGCGTCACAGCGTTCGTTTTCGGGGTGACCGTTATGTCCTTTCACCCACAGCCAGCGAATTTCGTGCTGTTGTGTCAGCTCGTCCAAGCGCTGCCATAAATCCACATTTTTAACCGCTTGTTTTTTATTTGCCGTCTGCCAGTTGTTGCGTTTCCAATTAGCCAGCCATTCGGTAATACCATTCATCACATATTTGCTGTCGGTATAAAGTGAAATATTGCACTTGGTTTTGAGCGCACTCAATGCCATAATCACCGCCATCAGTTCCATACGGTTGTTTGTGGTGTTTTCCTCACCGCCGCTAAGTTCTTTTTCAATATCTTTATAGCGTAAAATCGCACCCCAACCGCCTACTCCGGGGTTGCCGGAACAAGCTCCGTCCGTAAAAATCTCCACTCTTGCCGTCATTTATTCCACTTTTCGTAAAAACTCGTTAAAAAATTCATTGATAAGCCATTCGTTATTTTTTTCATCAGTCCGCAGAGCTTTAGCCACAAATGAACGTAAATTATTTTTCAATCCGCTGATTCTAAACGATTTTGGCGCGGCTCTTTCCGCTCCGACTACGCCGTCCAGCAGCAAATCATCTTCAACCAGCGGCGAAAGCACAATTTCTATGCGCGTAAACTTCAAGATTCCGCGTGGCGGCAGACGTAATTCCGGCTTGGTAATCAGGTTCAAATGCCCTGCTATTCCCTGAATAGAATACATCTGGTTATAATCCAAAAACCGCACTTTATTATTAACGCCGCCATAATTTTCGGTGGTGCAAGTCAGATAAAGCTCGCTGGCAATTACATTGCTTTCATTTTTACAAAATATATCAAACGAAACTTTGACATATTTGCGCACTGCTTTGCCTTTTTTACTTTTCAGATAAAGAATTTCCGCCTCGTCGTTCTGCACAATTTCCAACTTGCGATTTTCAATCATCAATTCCACATTAGGCTGCGGCTGCCGCCCAAACATTCCGGCAATCACCGAATACGGAGCCGGAACATTGTTTGAACCGGAGCGAATATAAATATGACTGCCGATTGTTGTCATCAACGGCGCCAAATCAGATTTAGGAATATATGTTGCCAAATATCCGTCGCCGTTTTTATCGCAAGCAATTATGTGGTTGCGCACTTTATTGTGGCTTGGAATAGTGCAGCCGGAGATAGCGTTTTCTACCCAACTCATAAAACGATGCACATTGTGAACTTTGACTTTGCTTTTTGCCACATCGCCGACCTCACAATCGCGAGAACATTCAACCCCCCAAATAATCACTCCTCCTTCTGAATTGCCAAAACCGGATATACACTTAGAAAGATTGCGCCTATCGTCATTACACAGCGCCTGCCCGTGTTTACCTGTAGAAGCAGCCTGCTTAAAGTCCAAAAACAACTCCTCGGTCTGCCGCTCGCGGATAAAGTCATCAAGCGCGTCTTCGCCAAAATAAACCAGCTTTTCAAATATATCTTCAGCTCTTGACATGGCGGCATCTCCCGTTGTTGCATTTATGGCTTATAATATCACAGTCCGCTTAAAAACGCAAATACTTCTCTACAATATCATAGCCGGGATAGTCATGCAGATTGCCCAAAAGCGTATAAGTCGGCTTGCTGGCAAACAAACGCCGCGCCACACGCTGAATATCGTTTTTATTGATAGCGTTGATTTTTTCCACAATTTCTTCAACCGGAATCACGCGGTTATATAAAAGATGCTGACGGGCGATAACTTCGGCGGTGGAAGAAGAACTTTCCAAAGCCATCAGCATACTTGCCTTGAGCTGAACTTTTACCCGCTCCAATTCTTTATCGGTCACATATTCATTGACAACTTTTTTCAGCTCATCAGCCACAACAGGCACATATTGCTTAATTTCTTCTTCATTCAAACCGGCGTAAATACCAAACATACCGCTGCCGGTGTGCGCATTGGCAAAGCTGTATACCGTATAAACCAAACCGCGCTTTTCCCGAATTTCTTGGAACAAACGCGAAGACATGCTGCCGCCCAGCAAGGTCGAAAGCACAGTTACCGGATAATAGTCCGCATCGTTATACGGCACTCCCTCAAAGCCAAGCAAAACCTGAGCTTGTTCAATATCGCGAGTTTTGATGGATGAACCGCCGGTATAATGCTGCGCGTCTTTAACATAGTCTGTTTTTTCACGCAAACCGGACATTCGGTCCTCCACCATTTTAACAAATTCATCATGGTTCAAATTACCGACAGCGGCAACCACCATATTTTCAGCGGCGTAGTTGTGTTTCATATAATCATGCAGTTTATCGGCATTAAATGAGCGGACTTTTTCCGCCGGACCAAGAATACTGCGCCCCAAAGCCTGATTAGCAAAGGCTGTTTCTTGAAAATAGTCATAAACAATATCGCTTGGGTCATCATTGGTCTGTTTGATTTCCTGCACAACAACTTCTTTTTCTTTTGCCAGTTCGGCTGCGTCAAAAGTCGGAGCCATAATCAAATCTGCCAGCACATCTGTAGCCAATTCCACATCATTTTTCAGCATTTTAGCATAAAAAGCCGTAAATTCGCGCGAAGTATAAGCGTTGGTTTGACCGCCCACATTTTCGATATCTTCGGAAATCTGCAGTGAGTTACGTTTTTTTGTACCTTTAAACACGGTATGTTCAACAAAATGCGAAATTCCGTTTCTGTCCGGCGTTTCACAAGCGCTTCCGGTGTTTACCCAAATACCCAAAGAAACAGTTTCAGTCTGCGGACGTTCAACCGAGGCAACTCGCAAACCGTTTTTCAATGTTGTTAATTTAACTTCCATAAAAAATCTTGCCTTATTCTAAAAAATTACATATGACAGTATTATATTGTCTGATTAGGATAAATCAACACAAAACTTATAAGGGGGTATATAATGGGGAAAAAATTACATTTTGCCGTTGTGCTTTCAGGCTGCGGCCGTGCCGACGGTTCAGAAATTCACGAAGCGGTATGTGCCTTGCTTTGCATAGAAAATATGGGCTGTACCTATCAATGCTTTGCGCCGGATATTGACCAAGCGGCGGTGGTTAATCACCTAAACAACCAAGCCATGAATGAAAAACGCAATGTTTTGGTGGAATCTGCCCGCATTGCCCGCGGCAATATTTTAGATTTAAAGGCATTTAACACAAAAGATTATGACGCCATTATCTTCCCCGGTGGACTCGGCGCTGTCACCAACTGGTGTGATTTTGCCGGACGCGGGGTTTCCTGCAATATCAATACCAGCGTAAAGCAAGTCATCCGCAAATGCTGGGAAGACAAAGTGGTTATCGGCGCTATGTGCATTGCTCCGGTTTTGATTGCTCTGGTTTTGGCCGATAAACACGTTAAATTCACACTCGGCGCCGGCGGCGATACAGCCAAAAAGCTGGAAGAACTCGGCGCAATACACGAAGAAGTAGGCGTTTCCGATGTTTGTATAGACCATGAAAATCTGGTTTGCAGCACTCCTGCATACATGCTTGCCACAAATATGCTTGACGTATGCCAAGGCGCGCAAAATATGGTCGGAGCAATTTGCCAGCTGCTGGAAGAGCAAAAAAGCTGACCCTCTCACAGCGGAAAGCGAATAGTTATACAGCATACTCCTGAAGCATCGCAATGTTCACAGGCCGATTTTATTTGAGCCAAAGTAGCATTACTTAAACACATACGCCCGTTTGAGCAATAAGCATCGCCATAAAATGTTATATCGCCTTTAGTCGAATTAAAAGTGTTTATTGAATAAACAGCGGAATGCAGCGGCGTCATAATATTGTTAAACATCTCGACGCATAGTTTAGGTGAAAAGTTTGCGGATATCGTGCTGTCTGTGTTTTTTTGCCAGCCGCCTAAATAAAAATCCAAAAGCAAAACATTGCCGCCGCTATAAGACTGCACAATATTGCCGCTGTTATCCCACATTGCCTTATTATCTTCGGCTGTCCAGCTGGACGGAACAATATTTATGGCGCGGGCAAAGTCTGTGAAATTAAATTTTCCCATACCGACCGGAACACTTTTTAAATCATCTATATGCTCCAGCAGACCATATATAAGATAGCTGTATTCGCTGATAGTTTTATTAAGTTTGAACCTTTCCATCGCTTTGGAATATCCGGCGATGCCGCCAACTGTTAAAACGCCGATAATCGCCAATACGCCGAGCATTTCTATCATACTGCGGCCAACACAATTACCCGTCGACAGTTCACTTCGTTCACGCCGAAGAATGACGTTGAAAGCAGAGGAGAACTGGCGAGAAACCATACTGTTTGTTTCTTCTAAAAATATTGATTTCATAATAAACTTCCTTTTTATTGCCATTAAAAAAATAACCACCTTGATGAAAGGTGGCAGGAAGTTCAAAGCTATTATTAGTAATAGTGTAGATATTTGGTATATATTTATATACCTTATTAACTACCTTCCTGCCTCAAGCAAAAAGGTAGCTTTTTTACGTTCTCTCACGAACAACTAATAGAGGCTTTGAACCCTCACAACAGTCATCAACTATTGCTCTTTCAGCCTATAAAATTAAAAATCAAATGTCAATCTTTTTACAAGTTAAAAACTCCATAAAACTCTTGCAATACGCAAATTTTAGTCTATTCTAAGGATAATTGACTATCAAACTAGATTAGAGGATTGTTATAAAATGAAAAATAGAACCAGATTTGCGCCAAGCCCTACCGGTTATATGCACATCGGCAACCTGCGTACTGCTTTATATGAATATTTAATTGCTAAATCAGCCGGCGGAGATTTTATTCTGCGTATTGAAGACACTGACCAAAAACGCTATGTTGAGGGAGCTACTGATATAATTTTTAAAACACTGAAACGCGTTGGCATGAACTGGGATGAAGGGCCGGATATCGGCGGCGAATTTGGTCCGTATGTACAATCAGAACGCCGTAAAATTTATCAAGAATATGCTAATAAATTAGTTGAACTTGGCGGCGCACATTATTGTTTTTGTGCACAAAAAGAAGAAAACGAACAAGCTGATGAAGATACGCCTGAAGCGCATATCAAATTTAAGGATCCATGCTTAAAAATCTCTTTAGAAGAAGCTAAAAAGAGAATTGCTGCCGGCGAACCTTATACCATTCGCCAAACTATTAACAAAAAAGGTACTTCAGTTTTTCACGATGTGGTTTACGGTGATATTGAAATTGACTATGACGAGCTTGACGAAGGAGTACTGCTGAAAACAGACGGACTGCCAACCTATAATTTTGCCAATGTGGTAGACGACCATTTAATGCAGATAACTCACGTTGTGCGCGGCAATGAATATATTTCTTCCACCCCTAAATATAACCTGATTTATGAAGCGTTTGGCTGGACACCTCCGATTTATGTTCACGTTCCGCCGGTTATGAAAGACGCTCAGCACAAATTAAGCAAACGCAATGGCGATGCCTCTTTCCAAGATTTGGTGGCTAAAGGCTACTTGCCGGAAGCAATTTTGAACTATATCGCCTTGCTTGGCTGGAATCCAGGTACAGAGCAAGAAATCTTTTCATTAGAAGAGCTTAAACAATGTTTTTCAAGCGAAAGATTAAATAAATCTCCAGCAATTTTTGACATTACTAAACTTACCTGGATGAATGGTTGTTACATCCGTAACCTTTCTGAAACAGACTTCCACAAGTTAGCTTTGCCGTATTATAAAGATTTAGAAAACAAAAATATGGATTTAGCTTTTTTAAGCAAAGTGTTACAGCCGCGCATTGAAGTATTAAATCAAATTACTGAACAAACAGACTTTTTAGCAAAAATGCCGGAATATGACATTGCTTTGTATGAAAATAAAAAGATGAAAACCAATCCGGAAATAGCTGCTAAAGCCTTGAATTTGGTTTTACCTGTGTTGGAAAGCGTTGGTGATTGGACCAATGAAAACTTATTTAACACCCTAAAAGAAACCGCCGTTGCCAATGAGATGAAAAACGGACAAATTCTCTATCCGGTTCGCATAGCTCTTTCCGGTAAAGAAACCACCCCTGGTGGCGCAACCGAATTGGCGCATATTTTAGGTAAAGATGAAACTTTGCGGCGAATTAAAGCTGCTCTGGCTAAATTAGCTTAATTATTTTATAAAAACAGGAGCATAACTTATGCCGAAGTTGCATATTTTACGACAAGGGAAACCCAAGAAAAAAGCCGTAAAAAACAGCACAATTATCGGCATTCTGCTTATGCTCCTGTTTTTGTTTCCGGAATATCCTAAGCGATTGATTTATCCGTTTTTATTTGGACAGAAAACAACCGAAAAACTGAAAATTTCTCAAGATGGTAACTATGAAGATGTTAGTCCAAACATTTTTAACTTTACCAGAAACAACTATTTTTATAAGCTGCAACCCAAAACAAAATATAATATAACAGCTAAAATCGGCTATGTTGACCATTACGATACGTTGTTTAATAAAATATACCGCGGTCACAGCCAAAATAATTATATCAACCTCGTACCCATAGATTTGCTACTGATTTACGGCGACATGGCAAAACCGGATATTTACAAACTGTTTGAGTTTGACCATGAAGAACGGCTTGGAATCATCAAATGCAAAGGCGTAAAATATAAGGAATCTTTCTTTTCATTCTATTCATCAGACTCAGAACGCGAAGAAAGTGAAAAAAATTCGGCAATTTGCACTCCACACATAAATGAAAATCAATTCAATAACTACCACCCGATTCCAGCCAATGAAAAGATAAACAAGGGTTTGCACACTCTGCTTGCCGGAGATGTTGTGCACCTAGAAGGCTATTTGGTCGACGTGCCGTCTATGGGTATGCATACCGGCACCAGAACCAGTCAGCGCCACGATTATGTAATGAGCGGGCAAAACCCCGGAATGTGCTTTATATTATTTACCACAAAGCTAATTATCAACGGTTATGCCTACCAATAAAGGAGAAAGCCAATGCACAAAGCAATACTTTTTTTTACCACCGCACTGCTGACAACCCTGCCCTGCCAAGCTCAGCGCTGGAATTGGCCTACCACACATCCCCAAAGAAACACCGCTGTCATTGCAGAAAAAAATACCCGGACAGAACCTTCTTCTGCGGAAAACAACTTTTTTAGCAGTCAGGAAGCTCCGTTGAGCGGTGAAGACATTATCGCTATACCTATGATTTTAAGCTATGAAGATTTTGACGCCGCCGATATAGATAAAGACGGGAAAATTACCGAAGATGAATTTTTAATGTTTCAGGAAGACAGTTTTAAAAATATGGCACAAGAAAATTTTGCCAATTATGACTCCAATCATGACGGTAAAATTTCAAAAGAAGAAATAGCTTCATATTATACCAAAACCAAAGAAAACAATGAAAATATCGAACAAATTTCTGCTCGCTTTGAACAAGCAGACTTAGATTCCGACAATAAGCTTGACGAATCAGAATTTCAGCACTTTTTACAAATCAAAATGATGCAGAATAATGAAGCACTGTTCAGCCTCTTTGATGCCAACGGCGACAATGTCATTACATATGACGAGATTGAACAGTTCTCTAATATTTTTCAAACTTTACAAAACTAATTTAATTCTAAAGCTGCACGATACCTGTCTAACAAAGACATTTGATCCAAAACACACTGATTGATTTCTGCAACTTTTTCATCTTCAATACCTAAAGCTTTGCTTACTTTAATCACAAAATCGACTTCGCTGTCATCCAAATCATCATCAGAATTGGCAACTGTCAGCAATTCTTTTATCAAATAGAGCGATTTTTTTCTATCCAACACATTTATAGCACTCACAATCAATTCATCTTCTGACATCGGTTGATTGATTTGTGCGCTGTATTGCTTAGGAATTTGATATTTACCGGCCAATTCTTTCATAAAACTGCGTTCGCTGTCATCTATACGTCCGTCTTTACCGATAAGCCGGATAATCATGCGTAAAAACACCAATTTTTCTTCCAAACTCAAATCGGCTACATATTCAAATCCATCAGTCATAATGTTCTCCTTAATTTATAGTTTTATATTTTGTAACATAAATTTGTTAATTATTTCCAGTGTTAATCTGTTTTTATTGACAACTTTTACAAAAAAGGTGTTTTTTTTAGCCTCTAATACATTTTTCAGAAGAAAATAAAATATCGACACCTAAATTAAAAACCGTCTCAAAACAAATAATGAGACGGTTTTTAGTTTATTATTTCACACACATCACGCGCGGATAACGATATGCATAGTAATCTTGTTTATTACCACGTATACCCAAAGTTTCAACACACCATTTTCTGGCAGCGGTAATACGTTCTTGAAAAGAAAGATGTTTGTCACATTTCACTAAATATGTGAAAAATCCATTTTTCCAAACCATAACAAAATCACCGGCAGAAACATGTTCATTTGTGTTTGCATACTTTACGTCCGAACACTTATCTGCATAAAGTATCTGCACAGAACGAAGATAGCCGTTTTCATCCTCTACGGTAGTATAAGAAGTTTCGGCATCATCATTCAAACCGGATTCTCCTGACTGCAGCCAGTTTAAGGCAGCATCAAAAAATCCCCATTCACGCTCTTCTGCAAAATCATCATTCAGATTTTTACAACTCTGATGACTGCAAGAAGAAAAAGTTAAACACAACGTCAATGCCACAAGGCAAAGAAACATCTGTTT
>ERZ1034768.620-NODE-620-length-11674-cov-3.991996_pt1 | contig 11674 bp, 7 predicted proteins | sample MGYA00520691_ERZ1034768 | MGnify/ENA primary metagenome ERZ1034768 (study PRJEB33766, sample SAMN09781704) | gut metagenome | biome: gut microbiome | host: Homo sapiens | place: Madagascar | study: EMG produced TPA metagenomics assembly of the PRJNA485056 data set...
CTATACCTCCTACCGTACAAGAACATTTGTTCTCTTTTACATTACAATACATTATCTTTGGTACGATAAAACGGCATCGGTGGACAAATTCCTCCTCGCTAACTGCCAGTGATAGACTTGAATATGCGTGATCGCAAAGAAAATATTCGCACTATCGAATACAAAATGCGTTTTACGTGGAATTATACGACATATTGACACAAAAATAATCTGTATCTGGTTGGGAACGCTCCTTCTGACCGTAGTATGTCTATTAGCTTGCCGAGCAAGGCTGACCGTAGAGCTTTTACATGAGTGGTTACGTGCCCGACTTGGAACGTGAACTATGTAGCTGATTATCAATATTATTCCGACAAGAATTATAACTTTTTTGGCTAATTTCAAAATACCGCCTCTTTTTTTAGACAAAAGCATGTTTACATAATATGTATAATATCACATTTTTACACTGTTTTAAATGAATCTGACAAATTTCGAGATAAAAATTTTATCAAAAAACATTCTAAAACATTACAAACTGTGCTAATATCAGTTATATATCACAAGGAGGGAAAGAATATGAGGAAAGCAAGAAATACATTGATGATATTGTGGACTCTGTTTGCTGTATCATCTCCTGCTATAATGGGAAAATATAGTTCCGACAACATTGCATTTGCGATAATTGTGGAAATTTTTGGAATTGCAGTGTTAGCTGTTACTTTTGGAATAATTGGTCTTATTGTTTCTAAAGTAGGAGGACATGTATCACAAGATGGTCCAGAAGAACTTACGCCAATTGAAAAACCTGTTCGTGTTTTAAAATTACGCGTTATCTCCGGGAAAGAATCGTTTGATCTTCCATCACACAAAACACCATTTCTTTTAAGACAATGGAAAGACGGATATGTCACAATTGCAGATATGCCTGAGAAGTATACACTCATGGATTATGAGTGGAACGGACCAGAATACAGAACAGTAGAAAAGACAACAACAACATCTCGCACTAAAGGGAAAAATAAAGAAAAAACGAAACGAAGAGGACATCTGACAGGGGCTGTTGTTGGAACTGTCATTGCTCCGGGAGTCGGAACTATAGTTGGAGCAGCGGTTGGAACTGGAAAGAAAACCAAGGGAAAGAACAATTCCACCACTACCGGAACCGCCACCACGACAAGCGATAACATAGAAGTAGATTCTTATGCGTCTATGAAAATGCGGAATGTTGAAACAAACCAGGTAAATACTATTGGATTCTACTGTAGTTCAAATATAGATATGCAGCTAAAGAGTTTTAATATTTCAAAAAGTTCTGACGCCGTTGAAAACGTTCGGAATCAGAAAACATCTGTTGAACTTTTGAAAGATTACAAAGAGCTTTTAGATAGTGGCATTATCACTCAGGAAGAATTCAATCAGAAAAAAACAGAACTTTTGTAAAAAAGAACCGGCTCTCGCTACCAACGGGAACCGGTTTTGAAAAATAAGACAATTCCGGAGAAAAAATCTTACCTACACATTAAGTATATCATCTCCGGGATTGCCGCACAAGCATAAAAAAAGGAGATTGATAACATGAATGAATCAGTATGTATCTATTTGAGAAAATCCAGAGCCGATCGGGAAGCCGAAGCACGTGGTGAGGGCGAAACTCTTGCCAGACACGAGCATATATTGTTAGACCTCGCAAAAAAACAAGGCTATAGCATTGGCGCTATCTACAGAGAAGTAGTGTCCGGCGAAACGATTTCCGCTCGACCTGTTATGCAGCAACTTCTCCGTGAAGTGGAGTCTGGCATGTGGGACGGAGTTCTGGTCGTTGAGGTGGAACGCCTTGCCAGAGGCGATACCATTGACCAGGGTGTTGTGTCCAGAGCTTTCCAGTATTCCGACACGAAGATTGTAACCCCAACAAAAATATACGACCCGAATAACGAATTTGACGAAGAATATTTCGAGTTCGGACTTTTCATGAGCCGTAGGGAGTACAAGACTATTAGGCGCCGTCTGAACGCCGGAAGAATCTCATCAGTAAAAGAGGGGAAATATTGCGGTAACAAGCCGCCTTACGGATATGAGCGAGTTAAGCTTGAAAAAGAAAAGGGATACACTCTCAGACCTGTCCCGGCTCAAGCTGAGGTTGTAAAAATGGTCTACGCCTGGTACGCCGGAGATGGTTGCGAGCGAATCGGTGTCGCAAAGATTGTTCGGAAGTTAAACGATATGGGAATAAAATCCGTGTCAGGCAACGATTGGACTCCTGCCACCATTAAAGGAATTCTTTCAAATCCGGTATATATCGGGAAAATTCGTTGGAATAATCGAAAGACAGTAAAAACTATACAGAACGGACAAGTAACCAACACACGCCCACACTCCAAAGAGACTCTTGTCTGTGACGGACTGCATTCAGCTATAATATCTGAAGACCTGTATAATTCCGTGCAAGAAATACGCAAAAAAAATCCACCACGTCCCATCAATGTAAAAGACACAGTTCGTAATCCTCTTTCCGGCATCGTCTACTGTAAGAAATGCGGTCGTGCTATGGCGCGCCGTCCTTATCGAAACCGGGAAGACTCTCTTCTGTGTCCATATACCTCGTGCCCCACAGTTAGCAGCAACTTGTCACTTGTTGAAAAAGCTGTGCTTGATGGAATTAAGGAGATTGCAGAAAAATACAAGTTTAACAGTAATGCTAATGCGACATCAAAAACCATTGATTCCGCCATAGCCGCTAAGCAGAATCTCTTGCGTGAAAAAGAAAAAGAACTGGAAAGTTTGAATGCCCAAAAAGCAAAACAGTACGATCTGCTTGAGAAAGGTATCTACACCACGGAAGTTTTTCTTGAGCGTTCAAAAGCAATAGCCGCTACTATCCAATCGTGTTCTGATAGTATGGAGGCGCTGAAAGAAGAAATTAAGCACGATGAAAGCCTTGTCGAACAGCAGTCAGCATTCGTTCCTCGCTGTGAAGAACTGTTGAAAAACTACTGGGACCTTGATGCAGAGTCAAAAAACAAAATGCTCAAAAGCTTAATCGAAAAAGTAGTATACTCAAAAGATAAGAAAAATGCTTATGGGCATGGGAATGAGGCTAGTTTCGAGCTAGACATTTTCCCAAAAATTCAGAAAAATTGATTAATGGCATCAGGCGGAACTTATTGATAGCATCTATGTACCAAGGAATACGCTCATAGATGCTATAGATAAGTTATAAGAAGTCCCGGGGAATCAACCCCGGGATATGATTATACTCTATTTACATATTTTTTGTATATAAATCCGAAATACTTTCCGGCAATCCGAATATAATACCAGTCATTTCCGCTCTTGGACTTGACAGTATCGCATACATCAATCAGATTGCCCTTGTTAAGTATCGGGTAACTCTTAAGCTGAGCATTTTCTTTCCCTGCCCATGTTCTGACTGGTGCGCCGTTCTTGTTGATTTTTCCCACCCACTTAGGAGTTTTGGACAGAGTGGTTGATGTTGAAGTGTTCGGCTTTTCCGAGCTGTTTTTAATCAGCTTTGAAAAATCAATCCCTTTTCCAGTAAATCTCAGGCGATGCGTCCAACCGTGGGAATACAGGTACCAAGGCTGTGTACGGATTTCGTTTCCAGAATTGTCTTTTGTATCTTTTGTTCCCTCAGAACTTCTGGCATGGACGATATTATTTTTGTCAATCGCCATTGCTACATGGTGAGCGGTGTTCAGTTCCAGGTCGCCTTTAATCATCTGTTTGTGTGCGGTCTGATTTCTGGCTACAATCTCGAATCCTGCATTTAGCATCTTAAGCATGTTGCCAGTATAACTACAATTTGCTTTAAGATAGTTTGCTTGTGCAGTCAGTCCGTTTTTTAGGAACGCATAATAATATGCCGTACAAGCCAGCGATGAGCAGTCGAACGATTTTGGCGTTTCAATGTTGTACAAGCTACGGATTCTCTGACTATATCCATGGCTATTGTCATTTGCGATTTTCACTGCGAAATCTACTGCATCGTTTCTTATGTTCTGAATAATCTGTTCTTTTGTTAAGCTCACTTTTGCTTCTCCTTTCTGTTCGGAATCCCTGTAGTCCTTATAGAACACGTCCATGTCAACATCATGGCCACTGATTCCCGGAACGCTTCCGTGCTCTGAATACTGCCAGCCAATTCCAGTAGACGGTCTGAGCCGTTCTGGAATGGTTCCGTTGTCGTTGTCTGCATACCTTGCAATCCAACAGTCATACTTCTTGAGATTGTCGGTCAAGGCATTGTTATACCAATCCAGATTGCAGTAGATACCAACCTTATAACCGGCTTTTTTGATTCTGGTCAGAAATGATATCGCAATATTCTCGATAGCCTGTTTTCCGAGACTTCTTTGCTGACTCCATTCAAGGTCATAGAACACAGGGAAGTCCAGTCCACGTCCTGCCAGAACTGCGATAACTGCTTCCGCTTCATCAACTGCCTGTGCCGGTGTTAGTGCGTAACTGTACTTGTACGCACCAATGAGGACACCATTGGATTTACAGCCTTTATAGTTATGTTCGAAAGAAGAATCTGTTCCGAACTGCTGATGCACTCTCAGGATTGCCACTTTGATTCCAGATTTTGAAATCTTCGCCCAGTCTGGCTTGCCTTGGTTACTTGACTCGTCAATTGCTTTTATTTCCATGCGTAATCGCCTCCTTAATTGTTAAAAACCGAGCTTGCTTCATACATAAATTGTCCACCAGCGGCGCTCTGTTTTCCAAGAGTTGCCCACGGAGTGTAATGAATACTCCCGTCTGTATTTATATAGATTTGCCCTGCGCCATTTTGCTGCGCAAAAACAAAAGAAACGTTGCTTTTTGGTCTGAAGTTAGACGGTATTGTTCCGGCACCGAACAACGTGGTTTTTGTCCAAGCACTTATTGTTGTTGAAGCATCAGTATTTATTACGATGGTTCCAAAAATCATATTATTGATTCTCTTTAAGTTATAGTTTCCGGCAAAGCCATTCGTTTTATTAAGGCTTGTCGAAACTGTACCTACTTTAAAAAGAGCGCCTGCGTAAATTGCAACTAAGTTTCCGCTTGAGTCAGTAATTGGAAAAAGGGAATTATCGTGTATTGCACTGATTCTATCAAGGTTTTTTATGTCGATTATATCAAAAGAAGCTGCCATGTTATCACTCTCCTATCTTTTCCATTAATTTATCAATAGTTACTTGCATCTTATCAATCTTATCTTTCTGCGATTTCAGCATTGCAAACATCATTGGAATCATAACACGCTCGTTCCATGTCTCAACGCGTCCGTCTGGCAGGTGGTCAACAGCCAGTGGCATGTGTTTTTCTACATTTTCAGCTTCAAACATAGGAAATTCCACGCCCTCACGCTCGTCACCTTTCGCAAGATATCCGTCCTTGTACGATGCCCAGACTGGTTGAATGCCATACCAGTCGGCTATGTCTTGTTCAGATATTAGCGCACCGATGTTTTTGTAACGGCGAGAGGAAGAACTTCTTTGGCATATCTCCGTACCATTTAAGCAGAGATAATTTCCAGAAGAATACGAAGGAACTGATTTCAAATGCACATATTTATTAAAATCAACATTCCCACCTATTGTTAAATTCTTTTGGCTTTTATTAATTGTATCGGTTTCAATTTCATCAATATATCCAGAATCAGATGTAATCTCATTAGCTGACAAAAGCACCTTTAATTCACTTCCGTCCTTTACAATTTCAAATGACCCGCCAAGTTCTTCCGTTATGCTACCATAATCGTTTGCAGCTATAACAAACTGAACTCCATTTTTACCAAGACGGTATCCACCATATTCCAAGTCTGGATTAGCTATTAATAACCCATCTTTATCAAATTTTCCGACAAGATTATTGCTTGCGTCTCTCAGTCTGAACAATCCATTTCCATTGTTAACGCCGCCCAGTGTCATTTCTCCACCAAGTAATGCGCTTAATGAAATGTAGAGTTTTTCACCTACGTAGTACAATCCATCAAACTTACCATTGTCGCTCAATATCTCAACGATATCGCTTTGAGACAGACTTTTAACTTTTTCGGAAATTACGGAAATCGTTTTTGATGCTATTTTCTTGGATTCCGGAATTACAGTACCCGGCGCATACATACCTCTTGCATAAAAGTTGCATCTGACATCAGTAACTGTTTTTGGAACTCCAAAAGCAATCATTCCACCAGAACCGTCACTTCCAGCAAGGGCGCCTCTTTTTCTGATACCGGTTGTGTCATAATAATAAGCTTTGATGCCTAAATACATATGATGCTTCACAGAATGCTCGTTGCTTTCACTTCGATATACTTCTTCCCATGTGACACCGCCATCAGAAGATTCTTCAATGGTGTATATCCCTGTGTAATCTTTTCTTTCCGCTGATGCTCCATCAAAATAAAACGCTTCAAAGTTAATATATGTCGGCTCTAATTCGCCACTTTCTTTCTGCTTAATAATGCTACAAGAGGATTCCAACGAGTACGACCTTCCAGATTCTCCGTCAGTACCTTGGCTTCCTGCTTTCTGCTTGGCAAGGGAAAAACGCTTTGTGACGCTTAAGGCTTTGATGTATGTCGCCTTGATATCTATCCAACCATCGTCAGCAGTCAGCCCCGTTACGGTATATGTGTGAGTAGAATCGTCCCATGAGCCTGTTACATTGTCGGATTTCGTAACGGTAAAAGTACATTCAGCCGTAACATCAGTTGACCCGTACATTACAGTTGCAGTCGTTTTGCATTCTGGAAAAGTAGCTATATTCCCGTCAGAATCCGCTGCTATCGCCTGGAATTCGTTGGACAGGATTAATGTCATATTTTTGGCTGCTTCCGCCGCTTCTGATGCTTCGTTGGCTTTCTTTGCAGCATCATCGGCTGTTTGCACGATGCTATCTAGTGTAGCACCGCCGCCGATTTGAACAGATCCTGATATATATACGGAACCGGTAGCCATATCCGCCTGGAAGATTATGTTTCCTTTGGAATCCCTGACCGTAAAAGTTCCAGCATTGATATAAGTTGCGTCAATGCCATCTGCATACAGCATTTTTGCAATCATCTCTCCTGTGACTGCGAAACCATAAGGATAAGTTTTGCCACCATCGGAAGATACTGATATCGCATTCGCCGTAAGTCTCCAGATTATATCTGATTCTTCCAGCTTTGGCTTGTTGTGCATATAGTATATCGTGCTTCCATCTTCCAATACTCCCTCTGTTTTGTACAACCCGCTGGATTCTGCCATCTTGTCAGAAAGTGTTTTAATGGCGGCTTCTCTGGCTGAGCGCTCGTTATTTACAAGCCTTCTTGCTTCCACTAATGCTTTTGTGGCTTCTGACTGAAACTTACTTTGACCTCTAATAGGGTCTTCTGCCTGAGTTTTTACGGTCGTAATTCCATTAACGGCACATGACACATCTGTCAGTGGAGTGATATACCTGTTCCATTTACGGTCATAGGTGTACGCCATATCGCCAAATTCAATAAGTGGATTATATGCAAGGTCTCCAGACATGCTGCGGAACTTAATACCGATTAATGTGTCACCGATCTGCGTAGCCACTGTCCCGATGTCGTCATCGCTAACAAGATCGTTCTCCATTTCGAGGACGTAGCCAGCCGTTCCTTGCATTGATACGCTATTTTTGTTCTTAAGTTTGATTCCAGTTATAACGATATCGTCACTAGATACGGTCGGAAAGTTCACGAAATCTTTTAGCTGCTCTACATTTGACGGAATGCTTTCAAGCAGCACCAGATATCCGTCAGTATCAACTGTCCAGTTTCCATGTGTTGGGACTACGAAATTAGTACTGTCAACGGCAGAGCCGCCCGTGAATTCCACGAATCCATCAGTATTAACTTTTGCACCGTAATCCTCTTGCATGTCTGTGAAATCCCACTTGACAAAACGCAAATATCCACTGTTGTCAATTCGTGCGTTTGCGCAGTCCATCATGGCAGCCCAACCAAAGAACTGACGGAATGTCATGCTTTCTGGAAGCTCCGATACAATCATCGTGCCATGAGTCATGGAGACTCCTGATAATATACCAAGAGTTTCACATGCATCTCTGACAAGAGTCTCTATTGATTGCGGCAGAACCAGGTTGGACGTATAAGTTGCGTTTGCCTTATACATATCGTCCAGGGCAGTAAAACTGAGCAATTCGCCATACTGTTCTGGTGTCGTGATCGTATAAATTCCCTTGTCAATGGTTTCAACTGTCTCGCTATCAATCTGCATTTTGAGACATGCATGGACTTTCGCCATGTAAAAATAATAGTCCTTCCACTGATCGGAAGAGTTATCCAACTCAAGCGTCATGGACTTGCAGATTGTCGTACCTATTGGAAAACTGCTGCTTTCTGCACAATCGGAATAAGTACAGTTTTCGCCCATGATTTCATCTTTTACTGTTTTCACAGTTCCATTAGGAAAGGTGATTTCCACTTCCTGCCAGACTTTTTCACCGCCCTGTAGTTTCTGCTTAAATGCATCTGATACATTAATCAAGTGGATTCACCCCCGTCATGTTACAAGATATTTTCGAATAATATTCTTCACCAGGTGCCGCGCAAGCCAGGGAAAACGTTCCCTTTCCGACAAAGAATGATTCTGTGCGCCAATCATGGTGTCTGATGGAATAGTGGTACAGATTAAAAGGTTTTCCGTGTATTATTGCATTTATGAGTTCTTCTGCTTTGTCTACTGGTACGTTACTAGCCTCGTAGCCATACTGGATAACCGTAAATAATGGAACCAATATGGCTTTTCCGAACTGTGTACGATTACTGCCTTCTGAATATGTTGTTTCAAAATTGCACGTCATATCCTTATCTGGCTGAGGCATGCGCTTGCCATTTATTTTGTACCTGTCCGTTATAGATTTGCTCAATAATATAGATGCCATGCGCTCACCTCCTATGCCAGTTCAAACGGATTCCTACCGCTTGTATCACGCCTTAATTTTGCTTCTTCAATAATTTCATCGAACACCGTCCTGCGATTGATTTGAGCGGTAAATCTGACGTTTCCACCACTCTGCTGCCCACCAGACTCTTCTCTTACAATCTTTCTAAGTAATGCTTCTGGTGTCTCAATGTTGTTGCCCTGTTTCTGGTCACCAAGCACCGCCAAGAATTCTGACCTTGGTGGAATAACTGCGCCTTTGGCAAGATATGGAATGGTTGGAACTCTTGGAAAGCTTGCACTGAACCCGATTGTCTTAGAACCGAATGGTGTAGGTACTTTCCACGGTCCGAAAGAAAGAGCAGATTCAATACCGCTAATTGCACCATTTACTGTTCCGATAGCGCCGTTTACAATACCGATAACTTTGTTGAATATTTCTTTGACTTTGTTTTTAATTCCCTCGAACGTATCAATAACCTTATCCCTTGCACCTTTGAATTTATCAACGATTCCATCGACTATCTTCTTCACAACTTCTTTTATAGTAGACCATATAGCGTCCCACTTTTCTTTTGCGCTTGATCTTATGCCATTCCAGATAGAAACAATCTTTTCTGCCAAATCACTTAGCTTAGATTTTATCCCATCGACAAAAGTTATCGTCTTATCTTTAATCCAACTCCATACAGCACCTGCAACTTCTTTGATTTTGTCCCAGTTTTTGTACAGTAAAACGCCGATTGCGATAGCCGCTCCGACTGCAATGGCAAATACTCCACCGGTCCCAATAGCTGTTGCGATAGCTTTGATTCCACCAATGATTCCACCTGAGCCAGTCATGAGCGCAATAAGACCTTTGATGAAACTTGCTACTGTTGTTATACTTCCTGCGATGCGTGATGCAAGTCCTGCGATTTTTACCGCTGCAAATGCTCCGATTAGAGCCGCACCGAATGCCTCAACAATGGACTGATGTTGAGCGAAAAAGTCAAGTAAGCCAGATACCAAGTTGATAACTGTTGGAAGTCCTGTCTCAATCACCCATTTGAGCATCGGAAGAATGATGTTGGTATAAATTCCACTAAGCACGTTTCCAATAGATTCCAGAATTGGTGCAAATGTACTAGTTAGATTGCTTATTGATTCCAGCAGCGGATAAAAATTCAAATTCGCCGCCCACGTTGCCACAGCTGATTCAATTCTTTCAATGAACTGCAATACTGTTACAAGAGCATCTGCAATGTTCTGGATAATCTGCGTTCCGACATTGTTCTTATTCCATGCGTCTGCAAATCCTGATGCTATATTTCCGATTGTTTTCAGTACATTCTGAGCAATCCGCAGCATAGTTGTGAGCATCGTTGTGCCTGTACCATTTGTCCAGACCTCCACAAGGCTCTTACCTACACTCTTGGCGAGTTTTGCGATTCCTGACAGGGCAATATTAGCGGCGTCAATAGTATTCTTACCCTCTTTCTTCCATGCGTCTTGGAACGGCTTCCAGAGTTTCTTGAGCAGGTCAGCAAGTTTCTTTGCAGAATCGCTAATCTTGTCAAGTGCGGTTTCTCCCTCTGCCAGACTGCCATAGTCCACATTTCCCACTGAACTCGGAAGTCCACCACCACTTGCGCCACCGCTTCCACCAGATGAAGATGGGGTTGAAGATGAATCACTTCCAGTAGATGTGGCTTTATGCACTTCGTCCAGAGATGAAAGATAGTTCTTCGTTTCCTTGTTTGCTTTTTTTGTAGCCTTAGCGTTATCATTCGTTGCATCTGCAAGTTTCTCTGCATTATCCGCTGCCTGTCCGTACTGGTCTGCTGTATCTGCGATCGCATCTGTTCCGGCAAGACCTGCGCCGCTTCCGCTTGTTTGACCAGATGATTTCTTACCAGTGATAAGCTCCGTGAATGATTTGAATGCATTTGCCAGAGTTGCCAGTTTGCCGAGTAGAATGTTAATTACTTTCAGAACAGGTGTAAAAATATTAATCAACCCCTGTCCGACTGTTGCCTTAAGCGACTGTAACTGCAACTGCATAACTCGCACTTGGTTCGCCCAGGAATCAGAAGTGCGGACGAAATCACCAGATGCAGCTGACAACTGTTTCTGCACAAAAGCCAAGCGGAGAGCAACTTTTTCCTGTTCGGTCATGGCAGATGTGGTTTTTCCGTAGCCATTTGCCAGTGCGTACTGGTCAAGTGCCGACTGGGTCATTACCACGCCGAGATCTTTCAGCGTTTCTGTCTCGCCAGTAAACACGGATTTCAGCTTGATATAAGCCAAGTCCTGACTGATGTTATAGAATGATGCTACGTCACCAGTAAGCTGCGTCAGAGCCGTTGACATATCATAAGCCTGTGCTTCGGAGAAACCGAACGACTTGGACATCGCTCCGAACGTTCCGACATACTGTTTTGCCATTGTTTCTGACAGGCCTGCAGAAGTCATGGCGTTCTTTGCAAACTCATTAACCCTATCCGACATAGTGGTAAATGTAACATCAACCACGTTTTGCACTTCTGCAAGGTCGGAGCCAAGTTCCACGCATTCCTTACCGAACTGCACGAGTTTTCCGACAGCGAATGCCCCGCCAATCAATAGACCGATTTTTTTTACAGCACTTCCAAGGCCGTTAAATGACTGTTTTATAGCCGATACTCCGTTTTGGACGCCTGATGTGTCCATTCTGGTATCAATAATAACTGAGCCATCAGCAGCCATGTGTCCACCTCCTAACTATTTGAGGTTCAACATCT
>ERZ1034768.622-NODE-622-length-11624-cov-4.117210_pt1 | contig 11624 bp, 11 predicted proteins | sample MGYA00520691_ERZ1034768 | MGnify/ENA primary metagenome ERZ1034768 (study PRJEB33766, sample SAMN09781704) | gut metagenome | biome: gut microbiome | host: Homo sapiens | place: Madagascar | study: EMG produced TPA metagenomics assembly of the PRJNA485056 data set...
ACCGAACAGCAGTGGATCGATGGCATCAAGTCCGCCAGCGACCAGATGCGCGCCAACATCATCGAGTAAAAACGAAGCTGCATCCGAAAACAGCTTCCAAGGCCCTGCCCAGCGGAGGCGGTTTTGACCGCCTCCGCTTTTTTGGGTTTCTGGATTCCAGTAGAAAGGAACGGTTTGTCTATGAAATCTGACAAAAGCCGCAAACGGTTCGTGTTCCTCTGTGTGGCACCGGCCACCATCCTGTTTTTCATTTTTATGATTTTGCCAACCCTCAATGTGTTCCGCATGAGCCTGTATGAGCGTGGAGCCTACTCGCCAAACGAAACCTTTGTCGGGCTGAAAAATTTTCAGCATCTGCTGAAGGACACCCAGTTCATCCGCTCCATGCAGAACATGATCCTGCTGGTGGTGGTCGTTACCATCATCACCTTTGCGTTTGCGCTGGTGTTTGCAGCCATCCTGACCCGCGAAAAAATCAAGGGGCAGAATTTCTTCCGCATCATTTTCTACATCCCGAACATCCTGTCTGTGGTCGTCATCTCCGGTATCTTCTCTGCCATCTATAAGCCGGAGAATGGTATGCTGAACAGCATCATCGGGCTGTTCCGGGATATGACTGACCCTATCCTCTGGAAAGGCGAAAAGCTGGTCATTCCGTCCATCATCATTGCAATGGTCTGGCAGGCTGTGGGCTACTACATGGTGATGTATATGGCTTCCATGTCCTCGGTGCCTGCCAGCTTATACGAGAGTGCCAATCTGGACGGAGCGGGCCGCCTGACCCAGTTCTTCCAGATCACGATTCCGCTGGTCTGGACGAACATCCGTACCACCCTGACCTTCTTTATCATTTCTACCATCAATATGGCGTTCCTGTTTGTCAAGGCGATGACCAGCGGCGGGCCGAACGGTGCCTCGGATGTGGCTCTGAACTATATGTACAGCCAGAAAGATGCAGGTCTGTACGGTTACAGCATGGCAATCGGTGTGGTTATCTTCCTGTTCTCGTTCGCCTTGTCCGCCTGCGTCAACCGTGCCACCAGCCGTGAACCGCTGGAGTTTTAAGGAGGAAAAACATGAAGAAAACGGAAGAAAAATCCTCCCGTTCGGCGGAGGGCCTGTACAAATTTTTTATCTATTTTGTGCTGATCCTGCTGGCTGTGACGATCATTGTGCCGGTGGCATGGGTGTTTATGGCATCCATCAAGCAGAACTCGGAGTTCTACGGCAATCCGTGGGCACTGCCTGCCGGATTCTACTGGCAAAACTTCGTCAATGCGTGGAATGGAGCCAAGATGGGCGAATATATGCTCAACTCCGTTCTGGTCACAGCACTGGCTCTGGTGCTGCTGCTGGTGATTGCGCTGCCGGCGGCTTACTGCCTGTCCCGTTTCCGGTTCAAGGGGCGCAAGTTGCTGAACACGCTGTTTATGGCAGGTCTGTTCATCAATGTCAACTATATCGTAGTTCCCATCTTCCTGATGCTGCGTGATGGTGATGTGTGGCTGAAAAACCATATTGGCAGCGGCTTTTTGCTGAACAACCTGTTCATTCTGGCTGTCGTGTATGCAGCTACGGCACTGCCCTTTACCATCTATCTGCTGTCGGGCTATTTTGCCACTTTGCCCCACGACTTTGAAGAAGCAGCCTACATCGACGGTGCCAGCTATTTCTCTGCAATGACCCGTATCATTTTCCCAATGGCGAAGCCGTCGATCATCACCATTATTCTGTTCAACTTCCTGTCTTTCTGGAATGAGTACATCATCTCCATGACCCTGATGAGTTCCACCAACGCACCCCGTACTCTGCCGGTGGGTCTGCTGAATCTGATGCAGGCCCAGCAGAGTGCTGCGCAGTACGGCACCATGTACGCAGGTCTTGTGCTGGTGATGCTGCCCACTCTGATTTTGTACATCTGTGTGCAGAAGCAGCTGACGCAGGGCATGACGGTGGGCGGCTTGAAAGGATAAGGTGACAAAACATGAAAACATTCTGGAAAACGCATCCTGCCCTGCGCATCATGCTGATGATCGTACTGTTTGTGCTGTCCATTGCATTGGTGGTGGCAGGCTGGAAAATGACCGGACAGCTGGCAGGGCTTGGCATCATGCTTGTGGGCGTGGCACTGCTGCTGGCAGTATTGGCCATTTACAATGCAACCTATCAGGATTGAGGATAAGAGAGGAAAACTATGGAAGATAAGTGCAAGACCGGGCGCGTTACCATTCCGACCGACCTGGATGTGGTGCCCGAAACGCTGGAGATTCTGAAAAAGTGGGGCGCGGATGCCATCCGTGACTGCGATGGTACGGATTTTCCGCAGGAGCTGAAAAACGCCGATGCAAAGATCTATTCCACCTATTATACCACGCGCAAGGATAACGCATGGGCCAAAGCAAACCCGGACGAGGTGCAGCAGTGCTACATTATGACGGGCTTCTATACCGCCCCCGGCGAGACCGTGACCATCCCTCTGATGAAAGGCATCAGCCCGGAGCTGATGAAAGTGAACGATCACGATGACATCACCCGCTGGTGGGAGGTCATGGATCGCTCCACGGGTCAGCCTGTGCCGCCAGAACAGTGGAGCTATGCGGATGGCAGCGTGACCGTGCAGGCGGTGCCGTTCCATGAGTATACTGTGAGCTTCCTTGCCTACCTCATCTGGGATCCGGTGCATATGTACAATGCCACCACCAACGGCTGGACGAATTTCGAGCATCAGATCACATTTGATGTGCGCCAGCCGAAAACCCACAAATATTCCATGGAGCGTCTGCGGAAATTCATTGCAGAGCATCCGTATGTGAACGTCATCCGCTATACCACGTTCTTCCATCAGTTCACCCTGATCTTCGATGAACTCAAGCGGGAAAAATTCGTGGACTGGTATGGCTATTCTGCTTCCGTCAGCCCCTATATCCTCAATCAGTTTGAGCAGGAAGTGGGTTACAAGTTCCGCCCGGAGTATATCATCGACCAGGGCTACTACAACAACCAGTATCGTGTGCCCAGCAAGGAATACCGTGATTTTCAGGCGTTCCAGCGGCGCGAAGTAGCAAAGCTGGCCAAAGAAATGGTGGACATCACGCACGAGTGCGGCTGCGAGGCCATGATGTTCCTGGGCGATCACTGGATCGGCACCGAACCTTTCATGCCGGAGTTCAAGACCATCGGGCTGGATGCCGTGGTGGGCAGCGTGGGCAATGGCTCCACGCTGCGCCTGATCTCCGACATTGAGGGCGTGAAGTACACGGAAGGACGCTTTCTGCCTTACTTCTTCCCGGACACGTTCCATGAGGGCGGCGACCCGGTGAAAGAAGCCAAAGAAAACTGGGTCACAGCCCGCCGCGCCATCCTGCGCAAGCCCATTGACCGCATTGGCTATGGCGGCTATCTGAAGCTGGCATTGCAGTTCCCGGAGTTTGTGGACTATGTGGAGAGCGTCTGCAAGGAGTTCCGCGAACTGTATGAGAATATCAAGGGCACTACGCCTTACTGCGTCAAGCGTGTGGCAGTGCTGAACTGCTGGGGTAAAATGCGGGCATGGGGCTGTCACATGGTGCATCATGCCCTCTACTACAAGCAGAATTACAGCTATTCGGGCGTGATCGAAATGCTGTCCGGCGCACCGTTTGATGTGAAGTTTATCAGCTTTGAGGATATCAAGAACGATCCGAAGCTGCTGGAAACGGTGGATGTCATCATCAATGTAGGCGATGCCGACACCGCCCACACTGGCGGTATCTGGTGGGAAGACCCGGAAATCTCCTCCGCCATTCGCCGGTTCGTCTGGAACGGCGGCGGCTTCATCGGCGTTGGAGAACCGTCCGGTCATCCATATCAGGGTCATATCCTCCAGATGGCCAGTGTTCTGGGCGTGGAGGAAGAAAATGGCTTTACCCTGAACTACGACAAGTACAACTGGGAAGAGCATCCAAATCATTTCATCTTGCAGGATGCTGACCAGCCCATCGACTTCGGTGAGGGAAAGAAGAACATTTATGCCCTGGAAGGCACGGAAGTGCTGGTGCAGCGGAATAAGGAAGTGCAGATGGCGGCGCATGATTTCGGCAAGGGACGTGCCGTATATATCAGCGGTGTGCCGTATAGTTTTGCCAACAGCCGCACCCTTTACCGAGCCATCTTGTGGAGTGCCCACAGCGAGGATGAACTGCACACTTGGTTCAGTTCCAACTACAATGTGGAAGTCCATGCTTATGTCAAAAATGGCAAGTATTGCGTTGTGAACAACACTTACGAGCCGCAGGATACCACAGTTTATACGACGGATGGCAACAGCTTTGACCTGCATCTGGATGCCAATGAAATCAGATGGTATGAAATTTAAGTTCTCCTTCTTATCAATCTGAGCAGTGAACGACCACTGCACAGCATAAGAGAAAACGGTGACTTTCCACAATGCGGAACGTCACCGTTTTTGTTTGTTTTTCAACATGGCGACAATGATTTTTGCAGCTTCTTTGAAATTGTTAGTTAATACCGCCCATGTTTCACATGAGGCGGTGGCAGAGATACCGGGACAGAGTGCAAAAGAAAAAGAGCAAAGGCGAAGATATGCCCTTGCTCTTTGGCATTGAAAAAATTTCAGGTTTCAGTCGAGGTGTCCAATACACGCCAGCCATCCATGAGAGTATCGTTTTCCAGAATAAACGGATGCGCCGTGTCCTGTCCCCATGTAGTGTCATACTTTAACATGAGATAATCGCTTAACTCCGTCCGATTTTTGAATTTCAGAAAGCGGTATGGTTCCTGAAACGCAACTTTTTCCACAAAGTACAGAGCATCTGAAGCCGGGAGCAGGATGCCAGTGTGCCCGATCATCAAGGTGTTGTCGTCCTCACCAAAATTATCGTGAAAAATAACGGAGATCAACCGAATCTTTGTGCTGTCGCTAAAAGTGATGCCACGTTCTTTCCATGCGTTCTGAAAATTCTTCAAGTGAACCTGTATATCTGTGGTACTGGTTGTGGCAATAGGTGCAAACCATGCACTGAACTTTTGCAGGCTGTCGCCGCAGAGCGAATCGGGATCTTCGTCCAGCGTTTCATAGTCCATGAACAGAGTGTCCGCACCAGCGTCCACAGAAATATCTCCATGGAAAGAGACAAAATCTCCAAACAGACCGAATGCCGTGATTCGGCAGTTCCATCCGGGGAAGGAGCCTTCTTTTTCGGCCCACGAATCCTGCATAGCATAAGGATCGTATTTCAAATCGGAAGGCTCAGCGGTTTCAAAGCCCGTGGTGAGCCATGCAGAATCCATATCCTGATTGAATCTTTGAACATGATCGGCAAACAACCGGATGCGGGCATCCGATACAGCAGCACCCTTTAATATCCCGGTCAGGAGCGTTTGCGTGTTCTCATCGGTCAGATTGCTGTACTCAATTTGCTGAAGAACAGGCTCATCGTCTGTTTTTTGTGCGGAGCAGGATGTGGCTGCACCACAGAGAAGCAGTGCGGCCGCACCCAGAAGAAATGTACGACGTTTCATGGAATATCAAGTCCTTTATGATTGAAGTATATGTTCTGCGGGTACAGTGGTAATGTCACGGTAAAACGCTGCCCACGCCGCTTCCTCATAGGGACGCACGAAGAAATATCCGATGCTCAGCGGAACAGACAACAGCAAAACAAGAGAAATGCCCATAGCATCCGAGCCGTGGAAGTTGCTCAGAAGCAGATAAAAACCGACCCACACGGGAAGCGCACCAAGCAGTTCCCAGCCGATAAAGCTGAAATCCAGGCAGAACAGCCGCCACTTGTTTCCATCCATAATACGGCGCGATTCCGTGATAGCTTCATTGGCAGTCAAAAACGGATGCTCTGCCATGATATACGGGGTCATCGCATAGCTGTATGCTTTTACAAGACCCGGAATGATGAAAAGCAGTGTCCAGAGCAACGTGTACACGCTTATCAGCAGGTTCATACAAAAACCGTCTTTCAGACGATTTTTCTGAGAGAACAAGTCCGAAATAGTCGCATCCTTTCCGTCTACCAGATTCAGATTAAAGCGGGCGTAGCCCAGACGAACAAATCCGCCTACAATGAAGGTGACGACTGCCAGGATGACGATGCAAATCACAAGGAATGTCAACAGTTTTCCGCCATTCGGATCTGAAAACAAGTCCATGCTGAAACTGGAATCCTGATTGGAGTGAGACGGAATGCTCGATGAGCCGCTTACAATGTTGGCTCCAAATGCGCTGGCGATGATGCCAGCCAGAACCGCCGTTTTCCATTTTCCCCGCAGAGCGTCAAGGGCAAGAGCGCGATATTCCTCAGAAATTTTCATGGAAGTGTCCTCCTGTCAGTAAAAGGCAAGATTCTGTCGGCAGCAGAAAGAGCTGCTTAATCGCAGGGTAAGAAATCCACACAAACAGAACTTCCTATTTGCGATATGCAAACCAACGATGTTGCCAACGAATTAAAAAGTTGGTTTGCTATAATTTAGATACGTTCTTAGGCAGTTAAAAATTGCAATTTTGACATAAAAAAAGTGGATGGACACGCATCGTCCATCCACCTGACAGGCAGATCATTCTTTCCGGTACTTGTACGCGCCCTCAATGGCGTGGATGAGGTCAACGATTAGACTATTGTAGGGTGCCGACACGTTATAGCGGCGGGCCTGCTCCACGATGGCACCGTTGATGGCGTCGATTTCGGTAGGAATGCACCGCTTCACATCCTGATATATGGAAACGTAAGCACCGTACAGGCATCCCAAAGCACCTGCACCGATCACAATAATCTTCATACAGCTTTCCTCCCAATCTAAGACGACCTTATGCCAAAATTCCTGTGGATTGCAGAAACAGTACCAGCATCATCACCGGGGCAACATACCGCATCATCACACGATAGAGCTTTTTGCGGCGGAATGTTTCGCCGTTCCGCTGCATCTCATCAATGACATAATCCGGGGTCATCACCCAGCCAATCAGGATGGTGGACAGCAGAGCGATAAAGGGCATCATTACGCTGTTGCTGATGTAGTCCATGATGTCCAACAGCTGACCCACCGAGCCGTTGGGCAGCTGCACTTCAAAGTAGAAGATGCTGTATCCCAGAGCAATCACAGCAGACGCGGCCAGATAAATAACGGCAAGCACCAGCACGGTCTTTTTGCGGTTGGTGTGGAAGATCTCCATACAGTTTGCGGTGATGGATTCCAGAACCGAAATGCAGGAGGTCAGGGTTGCAAAAATAGCTGTGACAAAGAACAGGATGCCAACAAAAATGCCCGCTTTGCCCATGGCGGCAAACACTTTCGGCAGCGAAACAAACATCAGGCTGGGGCCAGCGCTCATGCCCTCTGTACCGGAAAAAACATAGACCGCCGGGATGATCATGGCACCTGCCAGCAGAGCCACGCCCGTGTCGAAGATCTCAATCTGGTTGACGGCTTTGTTCAGGTCAACTTCCGGCTTGACGTAGGAGCCGTAGGTGATCATAATGCCCATCGAAACGCTGAGGGAGAAGAACAGCTGACTCATGGCATCCAGCAGAATTTGCAAAAAGCGGCTGACGGTCAGCCCTTCCATGTGCGGGGTCAGGTAGTAGCGCAGTCCCTCCAGACCGGTACGCAGCTGGCCGGAAGCATCCTCATGCCGCAGGGTCAGAGAATAACCCGCGATGATAACGACCAGAACCAGCAGAACCGGCATCATATGACGGGACACCCGCTCGATGCCATCCTGAACGCCATTGTACACGATGAATGCTGTCACGCCCATAAACAGCAGCGCGAACACCACCGGAGAAACGGGCGAAGTGATGAAATTCGCAAAATAACCATCCTCTGCTGCGGCAGCGGACTGATCGGTGAGATAAACCACGGCATATTTGGTGATCCAGCCGCCGATGACAGCGTAGTAGGTCATAATGAGAACGGGCACTAGAAAGGTCAGGATGCCGAGAAATTTCCACTTGGGCCGCATTTCGGCATAGGCAGCGATGGCGCTCTTTTTTGTTCGCCGCCCGATGGCGATATCCGAGGTGAGCAGCGTAAAACCAAAGGTCAGCACCAGCACCAGATAGACCAGCAGGAACAGACCGCCGCCATCCTTTGCGGCAAGATACGGGAACCGCCAGAGGTTGCCGACACCTACTGCACTTCCGGCGGCAGCGAGGACAAAGCCAAGCTGCCCTGAAAAATTGCTCGTTTTCTTTTCCATGATTCTTCAAACTCCTATCCAAAAAACATCTTGTAAGTTAGGATAGCACATGATAGTATATCAGTAAACCGGATGATTTTACTACTGCCTATAAATTTTTGTAATAGGAGAAGAACCATGCGTGAGCAAAAAGACCGGTACGAGATTTTCCTGAAAGTCTGCGAGACGGGCAGCTTCTCGAAAGCGGCGGAAGCGTTGAACTATACGCAGTCCGGTATCAGCCAGATGATGGCTGCTCTGGAAGAAGAACTGGAAGTGCAGCTGTTCGCCCGTGTCAACCGGGGCGTGACCCTGACGGACAACGGCACCCGGCTGCTGCCTTATATCCGGGAGATGGCAAACCAAAAAGCCCGGTTGCGGCAGGCGGCGTTCAACATCAACCACAAGGTAGAGGGCAAACTGCGGGTGGGCAGCTTTTCCAGCATCACGACCCTGTGGATGCCGCAGGTCATCCACTATTTTAAGGAGAACTATCCCAAGGTGGATGTGGAGATTCTGGACGGCAACTATGATGAGATCTGGGACTGGATCATCCACGGGCAGGTGGACTGCGGCTTTTTGTCCTCCATCGTGGCGGATGATTTGAAATTCTATCCCTTGTGGGATGATCCGCTGTGTGCCGTATTCCCGGAGAATCATCCGCTGGCAGCACAGCAGAGTGTGACTCTGCCTCAGCTGTTTCAATATCCGCTTATCATCGAAACACCCGGCTGTGACAATGACATCCAACACCTGATGCTCAAATGTCCGGTAAAGCCGGACATTGCATACAGCTTCCGGGATGATACCCTTATCATGGCATTCGTTCGCAGTGGGCTGGGCGTGACCATCTCGCAGGAACTGGTGATGCAGGCATTCGGCTGCCCCGGCGTGGTGTCCCGTCCCTTGGAGCCTGCCTGCTGCCGGACGCTGGGGTTGGCGTTTTCCAAAACAGCAAGCTCGGTGGTGAGCCAGACATTGCTGAAGTATCTACAAGGGCGGAAGGAATAAAAATACCGGGCACCCTGGGATGCTCGGTATTTTTGTATGCCGTACCTCCTGTGCGGCACAGGAGGGGTACGACACAGGGGGTACAGCTTCTGATTTCAGGATAGCGCCAAAGACTTTTCACCGTGCAAGGAGCCGATTCCTCAGCGCCAGGACGTCCGTTCGGATCATTTCAATGACCCGTTTGAACTCCTCATCGCTTTTCCCGGTGGGGTCGTCCAGACCCCAGTTCTCGTCAAACGGTCGGCCGCACCGCGGCACATGAGCATCCGCTGCAGAAAGATCTCGAAATACTCGTACATGCTGCAGATGTCCGTGTCGATCGGTAGGTTCAGCGAGATGACCTGTCCTTTATTTCTTACGGTGCAAATCGGAAACAAATCCAGTATACCCGGCGCATCCCTGCAAATCAACCGTGCTTTTGTAAAATCCTGTAAAGTTCCCCGCGCAGGTCATTCCAGCTTTATCTTGCAGTCCACTCAGCTGCCGATTAGGATCAGCACCACGATCACGGCAATGGCGATCAGGCAGCCGCATCCGCCGCCATCTCCCCCGCCGCCACCGTGATTTCCGCCGCCGGACGAGCCGCCAAAGTTGCGGTTAAAGGCCGTCATGTACTGGGCATAACCTGTGGAAATGCACTATTTTTTGCGGTGTTCCCGCGGGGTCAGGCCAAAATGCGCCTTGAATGCCCGGTTGAAATAGGAGAGGTTCTCGAACCCGCAGCGGGAGGCGATGCTCAGCACCGTGTCATCCGTTGTGTGCAGGGCTTCGGCAGCGGCATTGAGCCGGTATTCCTTGAGAAAAGCAATGAAGCTCTGCCCGGTCATCTGCCGGAACCACCGCATAAAATGGCTCTCGCTGCAAGGCACCAGCTGTGCTGCATCGGAGATATGCACCTCTTCGCCATAATGGTCCGCCACCCATTGCAAAATCTTTTTCAATCGCCGGGAGTCGGCGGTCTCCATCGGCGGCAGGTTCTTCCCCTGTGCAATGAGCAGCGCCAGAAAGCGCAGCAATGCTCCTTTGATGAACAGCTCATAGCCCGGCTCCTTGGCGCGGTTCACATCCTCGGTCTCCCGCAGGCAGGCGGCGGCACAAGCATAACATGGCTCGTCCGGGGTCAGGCGCTGGGTCAGCGACAGCCGCCCACTTTGCAGCGGCAACAGGTATTTTTCGGCACAGAGGTCCCCCGCGCCGCCCAGCAGTTCCAAATCAAAGATGATGTTCTCATATTCCATGGAACAGCCCTCCTTCTGCCGCAGGGCATGGAGTGTCCCCGGCGAAAAGACAAAGATATCCCCTGTATGCGCCGGATAGGCCGCTGTGCCCATCTGCACAAGGCCGCAGCCGCGCTTGACAAAGACCAGCTCCATGCTGTCCTGCCAGTGCAGTGCCACCTGCGGGAAGTCCCCCGGGATGGTGCAGGGATAGATGTTAAATGGAAAACGCACGGCACCGTGTTGCTTTGTTTCCTGCAAAAAAGATGGATTTCCCATGTCTGTTTCCTCCTGATGATAGGATTGTATCATAATTTGCACTGTTTAGGCAAGATTTCGCACGTTTTGTGTGGTATATCTTGAGACACAGATGTCAAACCTGCTTTCCGTATCAAGGGAGGATCTTGTTATGAACTTTACCGAAACCTTACAAAGCCTTACCGGCAAACCTCTTTCTGCCTGCACGAATCAGGAACTGTATCTTGCCCTGCTGGAACTTGTCCGGCGCAAGAGTGCTGACCGTGTGCAGCCGGTGACCGGCCGTAAGCTCTATTATATCAGCGCCGAATTTCTCATCGGCAAACTGCTGTCCAACAACCTCATCAATCTGGGTTTGTACGACGAAGCCCGCACCGCGCTGGCTGCCGCCGGAAAGAGCCTTTCCGACATCGAGGAAGTGGAGCCGGAGCCGTCTCTCGGCAACGGCGGTCTGGGCCGTCTGGCCGCCTGCTTCCTTGACTCGCTGGCAACGCTGAACCTGCCCGGCGACGGTGTGGGTCTGCGGTATCACTTCGGCCTGTTCCGGCAGTCTTTTGAGGACGGCGTGCAGAACGAAAAGCCCGACCCGTGGCTCACCGCCCACAGCTGGGCCGAAAAGACCGATATCACCTATCCGGTAGAGCTGGCCGGCAAGGAATACACCGCCCGCCTGTACAAGCTGGCCGTCACCGGTTACGAGGGCCGCACCAATACCCTGAACCTGTTCGACCTCGACACCATCGACGAGAGCATCGTCCACGACGGCATCGCCTTCGACAAAACTGCCATCGACAAGAACCTGACGTTGTTCCTCTACCCGGACGATTCCGACGAAGCAGGCCGCCGTCTGCGGGTCTACCAGCAGTATCTGATGGTCTCTGCCGGTGCCCAGCTGATTCTGGCCGAGTGCGCCGCCCGGGGCTGCAACTACCACGACCTGGCCGATTACG
>ERZ1034768.623-NODE-623-length-11622-cov-5.975880_pt1 | contig 11622 bp, 7 predicted proteins | sample MGYA00520691_ERZ1034768 | MGnify/ENA primary metagenome ERZ1034768 (study PRJEB33766, sample SAMN09781704) | gut metagenome | biome: gut microbiome | host: Homo sapiens | place: Madagascar | study: EMG produced TPA metagenomics assembly of the PRJNA485056 data set...
CAAAATAAAACTTATTACTTTAAAATATCTGCCTATACTATGAACGCCAATGGCCTGCCGGTAGAAGGAGAGCTTTCGCAAGCCTACGCTGCTAAGACTATAACGGTAAGTGCGACATCGAAAGGTGCAAGAAAGTATTCCAGCACAGCAAAGTTTAAGAAGTCTCCGGCATATAAGAAATATGCATTTTTGCGTAAAGCAAACTATACGAAAAGCTTTGCTATACCGGGGATGAAAACAACCAACGTAGCAGGTTTCGCCAATAATCGCATGTTCCCACAAGGAGGCTGTGCTGCAGGTGCCTATATGCTTGTATCAGCATACGCATATAATGGAGAGGATGAATCTGTCATCTACGTATTAAGCCGGTCTTCAAAATCATATATTACGACGTTGGTTATGCCAAATAAGACAAAAATTGACGCAATGGCGTATGATGGCAAGAATGTGTGGCTGACACAAGGGAAAAAAGTTGTTCGTTTTTCATATGAGATGATCTCTAAAGCGGTAGCGTCAGGGAGCGCATACACGGAATTAGCTACGTTTGATGAAACTTATTCCATAGCAACAAAAGGTTCTTATATGGCATACAGAGATCATGTATTGTGGATTGGAGCTTATAATTCGAAGCTTGCAACGAGAATGTATGGCTATGTAGTGCAAACCAATACAACAGGTGCAGTATCGCTGACACGTAAATATTATATGGCAATGCCAAATCGAACGAGAGCCGTATCCTTTGACGCGAATGGTTATATGTATGTGGTGAGAAGTTCTCAGTCAAACAACAAACAGTCCGGCTATTTGTCCCAGATTCGCACCTATAAGCCTGCATTTTCGACGCCGGCAGCGTCAGGCGGTGTGGCAAAAAAAGCGTATACGAAGAAGACTACAATTCCACCAAGAGCCTGTGGAAGTATGGTATATGGACAATATTTATATACAGTATTTTCCGGTTGTAAATATTCGAAATGCACTTATAAGGTTGATCGGGTAATTGCGATCAAGTTGACTAGTATGCGGTAGGACATGCGTTGCCTATGACAATGTATGCTTTAAGAGTAAACTGTGATCAGGTTGACTAGTTGTGGTAAGTACATGCATTGCCTATGGCGAAGTACGCTTTAAGAGTAAACTGTGATTAAGTTGACTAGTTGCGGTAAGTACATGTCCTTAGATTATATCTTTATCGCTATAGGAAGATTATAAATACCATCCTTTTTGCAATGGGAAAAGGATGGTATTTTTTTGCGGAATCTGTTACTATAGGGATGGCTTTTTACAATGGCGGGTAGGTGCAGTAGTGGTTAAACTCGACTTTGAATTACAGCATCTATCTGAGTCGGCAGATTTATATATTTGCACACGTGGTATAAATTTGTCAGAATAGCATGTGTGCGGAAATGAGGACAAAATGACAAAGAAAGAGTATGCTGGGTATGAGTATGTGGAAAATGGTGTGTGTGCTGCACAGGGATTTACGGCTAATGGATTGAATTGCGGTATTAATCCGGTAAAAACAAAAAATGATCTTGGAATGATATTTAGTGAGAAGGAATGTACAGCAGCAGCAGTATATACTCAAAATAAAGTGAAGGGTGCACCTATTTTGGTGACGAAAGCAAATCTTGCGCAAAGTGGTGGCAAAGCACAGGCAGTGATCGTGAATTCGAAGAATGCGAATACCTGTAATGCCAATGGTGTAGAAGTGGCAAATGCCGTTTGTAAGTTAACAGCTGACGAATTGGGGATTACAGCAGATCGTGTTATTGTTGCTTCAACCGGTGTCATCGGAGCACCAATGTCTGTAGAGCCGTTTGCAAATGCTATGCATGAACTCGCAGAGGGATTAAGCATCGATGGACACGATGCTGCAGCAAAAGCAATTATGACAACAGATACCGTCCAGAAAGAGGTGGCAGTAGAATTTCTTTTGAATGGTAAGAAATGTAGACTAGGTGGCATGGCAAAAGGCAGCGGCATGATCCATCCTAATATGGCTACCACTCTTAACTTTATCACGACGGATGTGGCAATTTCCGGAGAAATGATACAGGCGGCATTATCAGAAATTGTTAAAGTTACATACAACTGTTTGAGTATAGATGGTGATACTTCCACAAATGACATGGTTAGTGTTATGGCAAATGGTTTAGCCGGAAATGCAGAGATTACCGAGAAAAATGCTGATTTTGATCTGTTTAAAAAAGCATTGTACGTTGTTATGGAGAATATGACCAAAATGTTGGCAGCAGATGGAGAGGGTGCTTCTAAATTTTTAGAATGCTCTTGTGATGGCGCACCGGATCAGGAAACAGCAATTGTTGTGGCGAAGAGTGTAATCCGATCCCCATTGTTTAAATGTGCTATGTTCGGAGAAGATGCTAACTGGGGAAGAATCCTTTGCGCAATTGGTTATGCGGAAGCGGAGTTCGATATTGACAAAGTGGCAGTAGAGTTGGAGTCAGAAGTCGGAACAGTAGCAGTATGTAAAAATGGTGCAGGGGTTGCTTTTTCCGAGGAAGAAGCGGCCAAAATATTGAACAAAGATGAAATTTATATTCATGTTCATTTGAATCAGGGCGAAGCATCTGCTAAGGCATGGGGCTGTGATCTTACATACGATTATGTAAAAATAAACGGAGATTACCGCTCTTGATAAACGGGGACAGTTGTTCCGGATAAACAGGGACAGCCGTTTGTGATAACGGGAGTTTATTATTCCTGGCAGACGGACGGAAAGTTAAGTGCTGTGTGCCTCCCAAAACTTGAGCAAGTGTTCAGTCATAGTCTCAGGGGTGACTGTATAATGCGGAAACCACTCACGTGGGAAGAGGGATTGATAACTGCCCTGCAAAAAACGATCGTCTAATAAAAGGATACAACCATAGTCCTGCTCGGTTCGGATGACACGTCCGGCTGCTTGCAGGACTTTATTCATGCCCGGATATTGGTATGCATAAGAAAAACCATGTCTGGTGTTTCTTATTGCTGCTTCGTCGTTTTCAGAACCTGTTGAAAATGATGAAATTTCCCCGTCAAAAAATTGTCGATAGAGTTCATTTTCATTGCAAACCATTGGCAGACCTGTTCCCACAATCACAGCACCTATCAGTCGTTCTGCCTTCAAATCTATTCCTTCGCTAAATATTCCGCCCAAGACGCATAATCCTACAGTCGTTGTAGTGGGAGATTCTGAAAAATGCGCTAGAAACTCTTCTCGTTCTTGCTCATCCATTGTGGCATTTTGTGTAAGCAGAGTCAGATCTTGACTGGCATCAGAGGAGGCGATCATATCATAGATATCCTGCAGCATCTTATAGGATGGAACAAAGACCATATAGTTGCCCGATCTGGCATGCACAAATCGTAATATATAGTCTACAATTCGGGCATACATTGCAGCTCCGCGTCGACTGTATTTAGTGCTGACATCCCGACCGACCAGTAATAGTCGGTTGTGACCAGGGAACGGTGATGGGGCATAGATAGCGTAATCTTCAGGGCGGCTTGCCAGTTGCTCTCTATAGTATTGAATAGGAAGCAGTGTTGCAGAGAAAAAAATAGCGGAGCGTCCCATGGCAAGGTACTGTTCCAGGTTGGCAGATGGATTCATACATTGTAAATGAACACAGAAATTGCTGTTATCATTATAGTCGCAATAAATCAGATAGTGTTCATCAACCAACTCATATACATTTACAAAGGAACGGATGTTAAAGTAAAAATCCAGTAATTGGCTAAATTGTTCCTCCGATAATTTTTTCTCACTGAAAGCGGGATCTTGTAAAAACTCATCCATTACACTTTGAAGTCGAAGTAGGCGTCCTAACAAAGCATCTGTCATAGACAGTGTGCAGATGAGAAGTTCGTCACATTGTCTTTTCAGATCTAAAAGTGCACGATTTACACTTTCTAAAGAAGCTGTGATCTTTTTGCTTTTGGTTTTAAGGAGACGTTTGGTCTCTAACACGTCTTCTTTGATCAAAACTGCAGAGTACATATCGCGGGCACGGTCAACCAAATTGTGTGCTTCATCTACTAAAAAAAGATTCGCTGTACTTCCGGCAGCGCCATCTGAAAAAAAGCGTTTGAGGTGGCTATCCGGGTCAAAGGCATAATTATAGTCGCCGATCACAGCATCGCACCAAAGAGAAGCATCCAGACTGAGCTCGAAAGGACATACTTCATGCTTTAAGGCGTATTGCGTTATGATATCACGAGTGATCTGTGATTCGTGAGTGATAAGATCATATACGGCATCGTTAATACGGTCAAAATGACCTTTGGCACGTTCGCAATTTGCCGGATGACAGTTTGCTTTCTCTAGAATGCAGATCTTATCTTTGGCAGTTAAGGTGATACTTTTGAGGGCTGCATGGTGGTTGGCCAGAAGTGCAAAGGTGTTTTCAGCAACCGTACGAGTAATCGTTTTGGCGGTCAGGTAAAAGATTTTCCCTGTCAAATGTTCCCCCATTGCTTTAACGGCGGGAAATATTGTTGCAATTGTTTTGCCTACGCCGGTAGGGGCTTCGATATAGAGCCGTTTTTGTCGTAGGATAGATTGGTAGACACCTTTCACAAGATCGGCCTGTCCGTTACGATATACAAACGGAAATTCCAACGGGCGTATAGAGGCATCGCGTTCTTCTTGCCAGTGTATCTGCCAAGCAAGCCACTTTGCGTATTCCGTTAATAGTGTTTCATAAAATCGGTGAAGGTCCTCATAGGTGATCACTTCATAAAAATAGCGGATATCTTCCGTGGGAATATGACAATAAGTGATGCGGATACCAATGGATGAAAGGTGTTCCTGTGAGGCATAAATATACGCATAACATAGCGCCTGAGCACGGTGAACGGCAATGGGCTCGTACATTGTGTGTACATTACGATATATGCCTTTGATCTCATCAATAAAGTCAGTAGGTGCCTCGGAATCATCATGAATTATAGTGCGGCATGGGATTATCGGATGGGTATGCTCGGCCTCGGTTTCTAGGGGGATCTCGCTTGAAAAGTCAGCAAAATCGTACAGCCTTGGAAGGAGAGATTTCGGGAATATGCCGTCAGCGCGTCCTTCCACGGATATTGCAAACGAAAGGTTATCATAGCACACAGAGGATGTGTATTTTAATGGGACTTCGGCATGGTATTGTGATCCCATCTGCTTTTGCAGCTTTTTGTGAATGCGAGTGCCTTCCTGCATAGCATCAGTATCTCGGATGCCGGTAGAAGAAGATACAATATCACCGGAGCGTAATATAAATTCCACCAAGTCACGGACAGATACTTTACATGTGTGCATAAGAGCCTCCTTCCTGGACTACTGTAATAGTTCTTCCAACATATCTCGATCCCACAGAACAACACCTATTTTATCTGCCAGCTTGCGTGCGCTTCCGGTAAAATATTGGTTGGTAAGTACCATTGCGACATGGCATTCGTAATATGCACGCCCGGCATAGACCTGTTGTACAGCATCAATACCAACCGGGGAGTCATAACGTTTGCACTGGATCGCGTAAGTTATACCCTCGCGTCTTGCCAAAACATCTACACCAAAATCAACACTTGCCTGTGTATTCTCTGCAAATTCGAAACCGTTTGCTACCAGTATATCACAAGATAGTGCCTCGAAATCAGCACCGGATATCTGGTCAAGGTCGCGGGAGTGATAAACACCTTTGCGGAAGATGGATCTTTTATGTGACAGGCATATGATCCTATATATAATGAATAAGCTGCTCAGTCCACAAAAAGCTGCTCCGGGAGTTCGTAAAGCAGTAGGTGTTCCCTTGTAAAATAAAGACAAAAGACAACCTAGGACAGCTATCATGCACAAACATGTGGAGATTGCCAAGCGGATAGTAATGTAACGAGGTCTCATACAAACAATTCCTTTCTTTTGGGGTATTAGTAGTATAGCAGAACAAATGTTCCTTGTAAAGAGAAATGTTGTAAAAAAAATTAAAAAAATTATTACTTGACATATGTTGCAAGTGCGTGTACGATTGAATTACTATCTTTTTTGTGCTATAATAATCCTAAAACATCGTAATTTGAATGGAGAAACAGCAAGGCTATTATTGTAGTACCGGGAAGTATATATGAGAGGATAATTCAACATATGTAGATGTTGATCGATTCATTACAGATAAGAAAATGGAGGATAAAAATGGTAGTTCAGCCAAAAGTTAAAGGATTTATGTGCACGACGGCGCATCCGGAGGGATGTAAAGAATCAGTGAGAAGACAGATTGAATATGTTAAGTCTCAGCCGAAAGCAGAAGGCCCTAAGAAAGTACTTGTGTTGGGGGCGTCTATGGGTTATGGGCTCGCAAGCCGAATTGCACTTACATATGCTTGTGGCGCAGATTCTATCGGTGTTATTTTTGACAAGCCCGGTAAGGAGAAGAGAACAGCCAGCGCAGGCTGGTACAACACAGCGGCGTTTGAGCAGTTTGCACAGAATGATGGTCATTATGCGAAGTCAATTAATGGAGATGCGTATTCTCAGGAGATTAAAGAGGAGACGATCGCATTGATCAAGAAAGACTTTGGTCAGGTGGATATGGTGATCTACAGTCTTGCAGCACCGCGTCGTAAGGCTCCGGATGGGGTGACATATCGTTCTGTTTTGAAAACAGTAGATAAAGAATTTACGAATCAAAGTATTGATTTGTTGACAAATGAACTCACCACAGTAACGATTCCGCCTGCGACTGAGGAGGAGATCAATGATACGATCAAGGTTATGGGTGGCGAGGACTGGATGCTTTGGATGGAAGCATTGCAGGAAGCAGATGTGTTGGCGGATGGTGCGAAGACAGTTGCATATTCCTACATTGGACCGGAGCTTACGTATCCGATCTATTATGATGGAAGTATTGGTCAGGCAAAGCAGGATCTGTATCGCACAGCAGATAAAATCAATGAACACATACAGGGAACAGAGGCATATGTTGCAGTTAATAAGGCGGTGGTAACACAGTCAAGCAGCGCAATTCCGATCGTTCCGTTGTATATATCAATTCTATTCAAGGTGATGAAGGAATTGAATTTACACGAAGGCTGTATTGAGCAAATGTATCGACTTGTTCATGACAGACTTTGCGTGGAGGGGGGAGTGCCTACGGATGAGAATCATTTGATTCGTATGGATGATTATGAAATGAAACCGGAGGTTCAAGAGGAGGTTAAAAAGATCTGGAAGAAAATTTCTCCGGAAAACCTGTCAGAACTAACGGATATTGATGGGTATTGGCAGGAGTTTTACGAAATATTTGGATTTCGTATAGAAGGCGTGGATTATGATGCGGATGTTAATATTCAGACATCAATTCCGAGCATAATTTCTGCAGAATGATCTTGAAATACTCTGGTTGAAGCGGAAGGTGTAGACAGTGAGATTGGAGGTGCTAGTATGAACAAGGTAATCACAATTGGCAGACAGTATGGCAGCGGTGGTAGAGAGATTGGACAGAAAGTAGCAGAATATTATGGAATTCCATTTTATGACAATGAATTGATCACCAGAGCCGCGAAAGAGAGTGGTTTTGCAGAGGAAAATTTTGCAAAAGCAGAGGATCGAGCGACAAACAGTCTGTTATATTCTCTTGCAATGGGGATCAATGTGTATGGCAATCAGGATTTTGGATTCAATGGATTATCGTTGGATGATAGAATTTTTTTGGCACAATCGGATGTCATTCGTAAAGTGGCAGATGAGGGACCGTGTGTTATTGTTGGCAGATGTGCCGACTATGTTCTCAAAGAGCGGGACAATATTGTCAATCTGTTTGTGAAAGCATCCATGAAGTTTCGAATTGATCGAGTGATATCAGAATATGGAGAAGCACCGGATAAGGCAGCAGATATCATATTGAAAAATGACAAAAGACGAGCGAATTATTACAATTACCATGTAGGTGAGAAATGGACCAATCTTAATAACTATGATATGGTTATACGTAGTGATTTTGTTGGCATCGACCAAACAGTGGAGTGCATTTGTAAGTATTTAGGGGAAAAATGATCCAGACGGATCAAAAATTGCAAATTGGTGTCTGACGGCCCCATAATTTGCAGGGCTGTGGGAGAAGGGAGGATTATTATGGAAACTTCATTAAAGGCAATGAGAAAATTGACTAGAGAGAGTGACCATATTGTGTTGATCAGTGGACTTGGCGTGGCACGCGCAGCGGGATTAAATGGCGTTCGCGCAGAACATATTGCATATGATATTGAGCAAAAATATGGATACTCGAATGATGAAATTATTTCATCCATGTTTTTGTCAAAAAGGGTAGAGATATTTTACCAGTATTATAAGGAGATCATACTAAATTGCGCATTGCAACCGACTTCGATACACGAAGGTGCTTTGCGTCTTCAGCAGGCAGGAAAGCTTGATGCGATCGTGAAGCGAACGGTATATCCATTATATGAGATGGCTGGTTGCGATGACGTGATAGAGCTTCATGGTTCTGTGGAGAAGAATTATTGTCCAAACTGTGGTAAGGTATACGGATCAGACTTTATACGACATGCGGTAGGAATACCGTCATGTACGAAGTGTGGTGTGCCATTGCGGCCCGGATTTACTTTGCTAGGCGAAATGGTAGACAATGGCAAAATATCGGCTGCAGCAAATGCTGTAGAAAATGCTGATCTTTTACTGATCGTTGGAACATCAATAAGATCTCCGTTGTGTTTAAATTTGACGAAATACTATAAAGGCGATAAAATGCTTCTGTTAAATACCCACGAGATGGTAGGTGATGATCGTGCCAACTATCGTGCGTATGGGGATTTATGTGAATTGTTTAAGTATGTGGCAGACATTCCTCTTCCGCAGAATAAGAAAAAGAAGCAGAAAGACAAAATTCAGGAGGCAGAAAAGAATGAGCAAGATAAGAACAAGATTTGCACCTAGTCCAACAGGACGCATGCATGTAGGTAATTTGAGAACCGCATTGTATGAGTATCTGATCGCACGCCATGAACATGGAACGTTTGTGCTTCGTATTGAAGATACCGATCAGGAGCGTTTTGTGCCGGAAGCATTGGATATCATTTATAATACAATGAAACTTACCGGATTGCAGCACGATGAAGGACCAGACAAAGATGGTGGTTATGGTCCATATGTGCAGAGTGAACGTATGAAGACAGGTGTGTACTTGGACTACGCTAAACAATTGGTGGAAAAAGGAGAGGCTTATTACTGCTTCTGTACGAAAGAGCGTTTGGAAGAGCTGAGAGCATCCAGTAAAACAGAAGATGGCAAGGAAATTGCAAAATATGATAAGCATTGTCTGCATCTTTCCAAAGAAGAAGTTCAGGCAAAGCTTGACGCAGGGATTCCTTACGTTATTCGTCAGAACAATCCGACAGAGGGAACAACAACCTTTCATGATGCCATTTACGGCGATATTGAGGTAGATAATGCAGAACTTGATGATATGATCTTGATCAAGACAGATGGTTATCCAACATATAATTTTGCGAATGTTGTAGACGATCATTTGCAGGAGATCACTCATGTAGTGCGAGGCAATGAGTATCTTTCATCTGCTCCAAAATATAATCGTCTGTATGAGGCGTTTGGCTGGGAAGTGCCGGAGTATGTACATTGTCCAACCATTACAGATGAGAATCATAAAAAGCTTTCAAAACGCTGTGGACATTCATCTGTAGAAGATTTGTTGGATCAGGGATTTTTGCCAGAGGCAATTATTAACTTTGTTGCGTTACTGGGCTGGAGTCCGACAGAAGACAGAGAGATTTTCTCACTGAAAGAGCTAGAGGAAGTGTTTGATTACCATCATATTAGTAAATCTCCGGCTGTTTTTGATATTGTAAAACTGCGTTGGATGAACGGTGAATATATCAAGGCAATGGATATGGATGCATATATGGAGCATGCTCTTCCGGTTGTTAAAGAAGTGGTGACGAAAGATTACGATCTTAAGAAGATCGCGGAATTGCTGAAGACGCGTATTGAAGTATTTCCGGATATCAAAGAGAAGATTGATTTCTTTGAGAAATTACCAGAGTATGATGTAGCGATGTATACACACAAGAAGATGAAGACCAACACAGAGAATTCATTGGAAGTGTTGCAAGATATGTTACCACGACTGGAGGCAATGACAGATTTCTCAATTGATGAGATTGAGGAAGTATGCAAAGCCTATATCGCAGAAAAAGAGTTGAAAAACGGTCGTGTACTGTGGCCACTTCGAACTGCAGTTTCCGGCAAACAGATGACACCGGGCGGTGCATATGAGATTATGGAAATCCTTGGAAAAGAGGAGTCGCTTGCACGTATCCGTAAAGGAATTGAAATGCTGAGCGAGGCAGCAGATGAAGAATAGAAGATCAAAAGTAATTCATACAGGGGCAACGTTAATGCGTTGCCCTTTTATTGAGTAGGAGGATTATGAGGGAACTAAACGAAGAGCAGAGAATTGCTGTATCGCATTTTGCCGGACCGATGTTAGTTTTGGCGGGACCTGGTTCCGGAAAGACATTTACAATTACAGAGCGTATCAAACGATTGGTTAATGAGCATGATGTAGCTCCCGGCAATATTTTAGTCATTACCTTTACGAAAGCGGCGGCTGCTGAGATGAAGCAGCGCTATTTGGCAGAGGGAGGTAAAGGCGGTGTTCAATTTGGAACATTTCATGCGGTTTTCTTTACGATATTAAAATATGCTTATCATTATAGTGCAGATAACATTATACGTGACGAGATGAAGTATCGTATTTTGCGGGATCTGGTTGCTGAAAGCAGATTAGAAATACAGGATGAAAATGAGTTTCTGGTGGATCTGACTGCGGAGATCAGTCGTGTGAAAGGAGAGCGGATAGAGCTGGAGCATTATTATTCGCCGATCTGTCCGGGGGATACATTTCGACAGATATTTACGAAATATCAACATTGCTTAGAGAAGAAGCGGCTTATTGACTTTGATGATATGTTGGTATATTGCTACGAACTTTTGGAACAGCGGCCGGATATTCGCGCACTGTGGCAACAAAAATATCCATATATTTTGATCGATGAATTTCAAGATATTAATCGTGTCCAATATGAGACAGTTAAACTGTTGGCGCAGCCGAAAAACCATCTTTTTGTAGTAGGAGATGACGATCAATCTATATATGGATTCCGAGGAGCACGGCCGGATATTATGAAGCAATTTCTGGCGGATTATAAAAACGCACAAATATGTAAGCTGGGGGTAAACTACCGCTGCAGTGCCAATATTGTAAAAGCGGCAGGGAATCTGATTGCCCATAATCAAAATCGTTTGCCAAAGGACATCCTCGCAGCGCATGAGGCGGGAGCTGAGGTCGAGAACCTTTGTTATGAAAAAAGTGCTGAGCAAAATGAAGCGATACGGCAGCAGATTTTGGAGTATCGTAAAGAGGGGGTTTTGTACAGGGAAATGGCGGTACTGTTTCGAACCAATCCTCAGGCGCGCGGACTGACGGTAAAGCTGATGGAGTATAACATTCCTTTTGAATTAAAGGAGCATTTGCCAAATTTATATGAGCACTGGATCGCAAAAGATATATTGACCTATATCGAGGTGGCGCAAGGGGCAAG
>ERZ1034768.624-NODE-624-length-11606-cov-3.344992_pt1 | contig 11606 bp, 7 predicted proteins | sample MGYA00520691_ERZ1034768 | MGnify/ENA primary metagenome ERZ1034768 (study PRJEB33766, sample SAMN09781704) | gut metagenome | biome: gut microbiome | host: Homo sapiens | place: Madagascar | study: EMG produced TPA metagenomics assembly of the PRJNA485056 data set...
CATTAATAAAGAAATTGATTAAGTGAAGCTAATACACCTATTACATAGGCATCACGAATCAACTTCAAAGACAAAGTATCGGAATATGGAATACGGCGCAAAGTCATTAGTAATCGGCCTGGATTTGGGCGGAACTAATTCCGTGTTTGGCATCATCGATAGAGAAGGCAAAGTGTTGACCACTACCTCTATCAAGACTCAGGGATACCAAAATGTAGAATCATACGTTGAGGATTCTGTTAAGGCAGTGATGCAAATCGTAGAGCAGGTAGGTGGTATGGAGAAGATTCATGCCATGGGTATCGGTGCTCCTGGTGGGAACTACTACAATGGAACAATTGAGCAAGCAGCTAACTTGGCATGGGCTAAAGGTATTGTACCTTTGGCAGACATGTTTGCCAGCCGTTTGAACATTCCTGTAGCCATAACCAATGATGCAAACGCTGCCGCTATGGGCGAAATGATATATGGCGAAGCTGTTGGCAACCTTGGGAACAGGTGTTGGTTCGGGTATTGTAGCCAACGGTCAGCTTATTTATGGTTGCGATGGTTTTGCTGGCGAGCTTGGTCACATGGTGGTAGAACCAGAAGGCAGACCATGCGGATGCGGCAGAAAAGGTTGCTTAGAGACTTATTGCTCAGCAACAGGTGTGGTTCGCACCACTGTGGCAATGTTGGAAGAATCAACAGAGCCTACATTGCTTAGAGATATTCCAAGAGAGGAACTTTCATCATACGAAGTATATAAAGCCGCTATAGCTGGCGATGCTATGGCTAAAGAGGTTTTCCGCCAAACGGGTAGAAGAATTGGTGTTGCATGTGCAAACATCGCTACCTTCCTCAGTCCTGAGGCTTTCATCTTCTTCGGAGGATTGGCACAGGCAGGCGACCTACTCTTCCGTCCTATGGAGGAAGCATATAATGAGAATGTGCTCTCATTATATAAAGGTAAGGCAAAATTCCTAAAAAGTGGCTTAGATGGTGCCAAAGCAGCAGTCTTGGGTGCTTCAGCCATAGCTTGGAAACTATAAATTAGGCTAAGAAACTAATTACATATTAAAAATTAGATTAAACAACTAATTAAAATTTATAAAACATGCGCGTAATTATTGAAAAAAACTATGAAGAGCTCTCACGCTGGGCAGCTCGTCATGTAGTGGAGACTATAAATGCCTTCCAACCAACAGCAGAAAAACCTTTTGTTTTGGGTTTGCCTACAGGTTCATCACCTATGGGTATGTATGCAGAAATCGTAAAAGCTGTGAAGGCTGGCGAAGTTTCGTTTAAGCATGTGCTCACCTTCAACATGGATGAGTATGTTGGTTTACCAGAAAGCCACCCTGAGAGCTATCATTCATTTATGGCTAACAACCTCTTCAACCACATCGACTGCCCAAAGGAGAACATTCATATCCTTAATGGCAATGCCGAGAATTTGGAAGAGGAGTGCAAGAACTATGAAAAGATGATTGAAGAAGTTGGTGGTATCGACCTCTTTATTGGTGGTATCGGTCCTGATGGTCACATTGCTTTCAATGAACCATTCTCTTCACTCACCTCTCGCACACGAATAAAGACTCTTACTACTGATACTCGCATTGCTAACTCACGTTTCTTCGGTGGCGACATGAACGCAGTACCAAGCACAGCTCTTACTGTAGGTGTTGGTACCGTAATGGCTGCTAAGGAAGTGATGATTCTTTGCAACGGTCACAACAAGGCTCGTGCTTTGCAGGCTGCTATTGAGGGTCCTGTTACTCAGGAGTGGACTATCAGCGCATTGCAGCTACACCAGCATGGCATTATCGTTTGCGACGAACTTGCTACAGATGAGTTGAAAGTTGGAACCTATCGCTACTTCAAGGACATCGAAAAGGACAACCTATAATCATCTATAAATCAATCAAATAACACACAGAACCATGAGACTTAATCTTAGTTCAGAAATAGTACTTAACAAAGTACCTGTAGAATTCTACAAGCCTAAGACGACTGTAGAATATTCAGAAATCTCCAGAATGGAGAAGATACATACAGACATCTTCGCTTCTATGGCTGAAGGTGCAAGCCATGTAGCTGATGGAATCGAAGCCGGTATCAAGGCTGCACAGCATGAAGGCAAATTCTATGTTATGGCTTTGGGCACAGGTTCATCGCTCAATGCTGTTTACAACGAGCTTATTCGTCGTTACGAAAAAAAAGCATTAAGCTTCCGTAACGTAGTTATTTTCAATGCTTACGAGTATTATCCATTACAGAAAGATAGCTCTATTCGTACTATCAATCAGTTGAAGGAGCGTTTCCTCAACCACGTAGATGTAGAAGAGCAGAACATCTTTACTCTTGATGGCTTTGTAGCTCAGGATGCTGTTCAGGATTGCTGCCGCTTGTATGAGCAGCGCATAAAGACCTTCGGTGGTTTGGATGTTGCTCTCATCGGTATTGGTCGCTCTGGAAACATTGCAGCCAACGAGCCTGGCTCTGGCCTTCAGTCGGCAACACGTCTTATCCTTATTGGCAACACCTCACGCGAGGAGATGGAAATAAGCGAAAAGACTAAGGAGTCAATCCCTCCTTGCTCATTGACAATGGGTATTGCTACCCTACTCTCTGCTAAGGCTATTTACCTTACAGCTTGGGGTGAGGAGAAGGCTGAAATCATGCAGAAGGTAATAGAAAATTCTATCACCGACACTCTGCCTGCATCGTTTCTCCAGACTCATCCAAACGTGCAGGTAGTGCTCGATCTTGGTGCAGCAGCTCGTCTTACTCGCATCGAACACCCATGGCTCGTAACATCTTGCCAATGGACCGACAAGTTGGTACGCTCTGCATTGGTATGGCTATGCCAGAAGATTGGCAAGCCTATCTTGAAGCTTACTAACAAGGATTACAACGAGAATGGCTTGAGCGAGCTCTTGGCTCTCTATGGTTCAGCATACAATGCTAACATAAAGATTTTCAATGACTTGCAGCACACCATCACAGGATGGCCTGGTGGTAAGCCTAATGCTGACGACACATATCGTCCTGAGCGTGCTAATCCATTTCCTAAGAAGGTTATCGTTTTCTCTCCACACCCAGACGACGACGTTATCTCTATGGGCGGTACCATCCGTCGCTTGGTTCAGCAGAATCATGATGTACATGTTGCATACGAGACTTCTGGTAACATCGCTGTTGGCGACGAGGAAGTTACAAGATTCATGCACTTCATCAATGGCTTCAACCAGATCTTCGCAGATTCTAAGGACAGCATTATCTCTAACAAATATAAGGAGATTAAGAACTTCTTCGCTAACAAGAAGGAGAGCGACTTCGACACAAGAGACATTCTGACTATCAAGGGATTGATTCGCCGTGGTGAGGCTCGTACAGCTTGTACTTACAACGATATTCCACTTGACCACGTACACTTCCTCGACTTGCCTTTCTATGAGAGTGGTAAGATTGAGAAGTTGCCTATGACCGAAAAGGATGTTGAGGTTGTAAGAACACTTTTGCAGAAGGTTAAGCCTCATCAGATTTATGTTGCTGGCGACCTTGCTGACCCACATGGAACTCACAAGAAGTGTACCGACGCTGTACTCGCAGCCATCGACGAAGAGAAGAAGGCTGGCGCAGAATGGCTTAAGGATTGCCGCATCTGGATGTATCGTGGTGCATGGGCAGAATGGGAAATCGAGAATATCGAAATGTGTGTGCCATTGAGCCCTGAGGAGTTGAGAGCAAAGAGAAACTCTATTCTCAAGCATCAGTCACAGATGGAGAGCGCACCATTCCTTGGCAACGACGAGCGTTTGTTCTGGCAGAGAGCTGAGGACCGCAACCGTGCAACAGCAAGTCTTTACGACAAGTTGGGCTTGGCATGCTACGAGGCTATGGAGGCATTCGTAGAGTATAAGCCTCTCTAAACAAGTATACTACCTATCAATATCATAACCAGACCAATGACGAAAATAAATCTATTATTTGGTTCGTTGGCTTTTAGCGCAGCGATGTTGGGAATCAACCCAACATCGGCTGTCGCTGCCGACGTCAATATTATACCTATACCTGTAAAGACCCAAACCTTAAAGGGCGAATTTGTATTACCACAAAAAGTGGTTATTGCTTACCAGACAACAGAGGGTAAGAACATAGCTCAATATATGGCCGACAAACTAAAAGCTTCTACAGGCTACGAGGTTAGATTGAGCGACAAAAAAGGAAATATCACTATTCAGATTACACCATCTTTGAAGATGGCGGAGGAGGGTTATCGTCTCAGCGTAACAGCTAAAGACGTGACTATCAAGGCTAAAACAGCCAAGGGCGCCTTCTATGGCATGCAGAGTTTTATGCAATTGTTGCCTGCTCAGGTAGAAAGCGCAACTAAGGTTGAGGGAGTGAAATGGGTGGCTCAATGCTGCAACATCGAAGATGCTCCTCGCTTTGGTTATCGTGGTTTCCACCTCGACCCATGCCGCCATTTCATTACTGTAGAGAATGTGAAGAAGCAGTTGGATCTTATGTCTATGTTTAAGGTCAACACCATGCACTTCCACCTCACCGAAGATCAAGGATGGCGTATAGAAATCAAGAAATATCCTAAGTTGACTACCATAGGTAGCATCCGCACCGAGGGTGACGGCTCTTCGTATGGTGGCTATTATACTCAGGAACAGATAAAGGAAATAGTTGACTACGCAGCAAAGCGCTATATCACAGTAATTCCAGAAATCGACCTTCCTGGTCATATGATGGCTGCAATAGCTGCTTACCCAAACCTTTCGTGCAAGGGCGAGAAATGGAGCCCACGTACTGTTTGGGGCATCGAGGATCTTGTGATGTGCGCTGGTAAAGAAGATATGTTCAATTTCTTGGGCGATATCTTCGACGAAATAGTACCTCTCTTCCCTGGCAAATACTTCCATATTGGTGGCGACGAATGTCCTAAAACAAGCTGGAAGAACTGTCCTACATGCCAGAAGCGCATCAAGGATGAAGGTTTGCAGGCTGAAGGTAAACATACAGCAGAAGAAAGACTACAGAGCTATGTCATCAAGCGTGTAGAAAAGATGTTGGAGAAGCGTGGCAGAAAGATCATCGGCTGGGATGAAATCTTGGAAGGTGGACTTAGCGAAAATGCTACTGTGATGTCGTGGCGCGGAACTCAAGGTGGTATCGAGGCTGCTATGCAGAAGCATGATGTTATTATGACTCCTGGCAGCGACGGTATGTATCTCGACTGGTATCAGGGCGATAGCAAGATTGAGCCTGTAACAATTCCAAGTCCTCCAAGATATCTGTCTTCAACATATAATTACAATCCTGTACCAGACACCATCAAGACTTTGGGCTTGGCTCATCACATCTTGGGTGTGCAATGCAACAACTGGTCGGAATATATGTATACCAATGCTAAGATGGAATATATGATGTATCCTCGTGCGGTGGCGCTATCCGAGATTGCTTGGTCGCCATTGAGCAAGAAGAACTTCGAAGACTTCTGTCGCCGCTTGGATGCCAACAGCATTCGCTTGGATGAACATAACATTACATACCATATGCCATTGCCAGAGCAGCCTTATGGTTCGTGCGACAAGGTGGTAATAACAAAGGACACAACTGTCACCTTCACCACCAGTCGTCCTATCAAGATGGTTTATACTTTGGATGGCACAACCCCTACTCCATCGTCAACAGTTTATACAGCTCCAATTCCTGTTAGTGGCAACACTATCATCAGAATTGCAACAGTATTGCCAACAGGCAAGATGAGCAAGATTAGAACTATCGAAGTAGAGAAACAGGCTTACGCTCCTGCAGTAAAGGTTGAAGCACCTAAGCAGGGTTTGAAGATTAAGCGTATCAAGGGCAACTTCCTCAAGGTAAACCAGCTCGAATTGGCTGACGGCACTTGGGAATACACTGATATCAACAGCCTGAAGGATATAAAGATTAAGCAGATTGATGATGCTGCTACATTGCGTGGCGCAAACAACTATGCTGCTATTGCCGAGGGATACATCAACATTCCTGAGGATGGTGTCTACTATCTATCTTCTCGTTTTGAGCAGGTTTGGATAGACAACAAGCTCGTCATCAACAACGAAGGCGACGTGAAGGCAAGCACCACCAACGACTCTTCGGTAGCATTGGCAAAGGGATTGCACCCTATCAAGATAGTATTCTTAAGCAACATCGTTGGCGGTTGGCCTTCATGGTGGAGCAAGACTTCTATCGAAATGCGCAAAGACAGCGAACAGCAATTTACCGAAGTTGATGACTCTCAGTATTATAAATTATAAATAATAAAAAAGGAAAAGCATTATGAAAATCAGATCTATAGTTAATGTGTCCTGCTGCCTCGCCTTGCTCTCTATGAGTACTGGCGTGGCAGCTCAAAGCGAGCTGCGTTGGCACAATGTTGACATCAATCAGCAAAACCGCGAACCTCGTCGTGCTGTATTCTTTGCTTACGAAAGCATGGACAAAGCACAGAGTTTTGACAAGAAGAATTCTGCCAACTACCTTTCTATGGAAGGCATGTGGAAGTTTAATTTCGTAAAGGACCACAACAAGCGTCCTGCAAACTTCTTCGCTGCCAACTATGATGATTCTAATTGGAAGGATTTCCCTGTGCCTGGCTTATTTGAGCTTAACGGCTATGGTGATGCCACATACAAGAATATAGGATATGCTTGGGCAACACAGTTTGACCCAAATCCTCCTTATATCAGCGAAATCAATAACTACACAGGCTCTTATCGCCGCACATTCGAACTTCCTAAGGATTGGAAGGGCAAGGATGTGTACTTCCACGTAGGTTCTGCCACAAGCAACCTCACTCTTTGGGTTAATGGCAAATACGTTGGTTACAGCGAAGACAGCAAGGTGGCTGCAGAGTTTAATATCTCTAAGTATCTGAAGCCTGGCAAGAACTTGATAGCAATGCAGGTGATGCGTTGGTGTGATGGTTCTTACTTTGAAGACCAGGACTTCTGGCGCTTCACAGGTATCGCTCGCGAAGTTTATCTCTACGCTCGTCCTAAGGTTCATGCTGCCGACATCCGTTTGGATGCAGGTTTGGAGAACAACTACAAGGATGGTGTTTTGAACTATCAGATTTCGTTGAAGGGTGGCAAGACCGACGTTGCCATTACTCTTTGCGATAAGGATGGCAAGCAGATTGCTACTGCTACAGGCGCTCAAGCCTCAATCAAAGTGCCTAACGTAAATGCATGGACTGCAGAAACACCTTATCTATATAAGGCTTACATCACTCTAAAAAACAAGCAGGGTGCATCTGAGGTGATTCCTCAGAGAGTTGGTTTCCGCAATGTGGAAATTAAGAATGCTCAGCTTCTTGTTAATGGCAAGCCTATCTTGGTGAAGGGTGCCAACCGCCACGAAATAGATCCTGACGGAGGTTATGTAGTGAGCGTAGAGCGCATGATTCAGGACATCAAGATTATGAAGCAGCTCAACATCAATGCTGTTCGTACTTGCCACTATCCTGACGATCCTCGTTGGTACGACCTCTGCGACGAATATGGTTTGTATCTCACTGCCGAGGCTAACCTCGAATCACATGGTATGGGATACGGTGAAAAGTCATTGGCTAAGTTCCCCGAATATCTTAAGCCTCATATCGAGCGCAACGAGGGCAATGTGAAGAGCTTCATCAACCACCCTTCTATCATCGTTTGGAGTTTGGGTAATGAATGTGGCTACGGCGTTAACTTCGAAACCACATACGACTGGGTAAAGGCATGCGACAAGACTCGCCCTGTACAGTATGAGCGTGGTGGCTACGACAGCAAGACCGACATCCACTGCCCTATGTATATCGACTATGATGAGAGCGAGAAATACTGCAAGAGCGACGGCATCAAGCCTTACATCCAATGTGAGTATGCTCACGCTATGGGCAACTCTGAGGGTGGCTTCAAGGAGTATTGGGATTTGATTCGCAAATATCCTAAATATCAGGGTGGATATATCTGGGACTTCGTTGACCAGGGCATACGCGACAAGAGTCCTATCACTGGCAAGGAAATCTTCACCTATGGTGGCGACTACGGACGTTATCCTGCAAGCGATTACAACTTCAACTGTAATGGTATCATTGCTCCAGATCGCCGCTTGAATCCTCACGCTTACGAGATTCAGTACTGGCATCAGAATGTTTGGATTAAGGACTTCGATTCTGTGAATGGAGCATTCAACGTTTACAACGAGAATTTCTTCAAGAATATCGACGACTTGAACCTTACTGCAACTATCTATGCTAACGGTGTGAAGCTCGCTACCGTAGAGATTCCTGAAACCAAGGGCATAGCTCCTCAGGCTACTAAGCTCATCAAGAGCGATGCTTTGAAATATGCTATTGGCGAGGCAGAGTCTAAGCATGGTAAAGAGGAAATCACCGTAAACTTCGCATTTGCAAGCGACGGCAGCCAGCCTTTGGTAGACAAGGGACAGGTAATGGCTCGTCAGCAGTTCATCATCAACGACTATAAGTTTGATAAGGTTCCTGCGGCTGTTGCTGAAGAGGCTACAGCAAAGAATGCTAAGACTCAACACGCAAGCAACATCGAGGTTGAAGAGACCAACGCCTATGTTAAGGTTTCTGCCGAGAGAATGACTGTAACAGTTGGCAAGCATACTGGTATGATCGACTATCTCGACGTGGATGGCGAACCAATGTTGAAATTCCGCGAGAGCATGAAGCCAGAGTTCTGGCGCGCTCCTACTGACAACGACTATGGTGCATCAATGCAGAAGGAAATGAAGGTTTGGAGAAATCCTACCATGAATCTTAAATCATTTAATAAGACTATCGGAAACAACAATGTAGTGCTTACAGCAACATTCGAAATGCCTGAGGTTAAGGCACAGTTGGAATTGACATACAACATCAATGCAGCTGGCGAAGTTGTAGTAACAGAAAAGATGACAACAGACAAGGAAGCTAAGGTTGCCGACTTGTTCCGCTACGGAATGCAGTTGCAGATGCCTGCCGCTTACTCTAAGTTGGAATACTACGGACGTGGACCAGAAGAGAACTACATCGACCGTCACGCTTCTGCTTTCATCGGCAAGTACGAGTCGAACGTGAAGGATGAATACTACTCTTACATCCGTCCACAGGAAAGCGGCAACCATACCGACATCCGCTACTTCTCTATCTTCAACCCTACATCTGGCAAGGGTATCACCTTCGAGGCTTTTGGCGAAATGGAATGCAGCGCCATCCCATATTTGGTAGAAGACCTTGATGCTGGGGACGAGAAGAACCACAGCTGGGGACAGCATAGTGGCGACTTGGTTGACAAGGGTCTTGTACAGTTGCACATCCAGCAGCGCCAGTATGGCTTGGGCTGTATCGACAGCTGGATGACAAAGCCAATGGAGAAGTATCGCATGCACTATGCAGACCGCGAGTTCTCATTCAAGATTAAAGCAAGAAAGTAATATCTTGAAAAAGGACATACGTTAAAAGAAGAACACATCAATAAGGTTTTTAAATACTCATTAATACGGTTTGATAAAAACAAATTAGTTTTGGGATAATAGATTAGTTTTTTAGGTGTACCGCTTGGATGTTCGTGAGAATATTCAAGCGGTTTTATTTAATAATAAGACAAAGTTCCCAATGTCTACAATTCCTGTATGGTTCTTGTGATACTGTCTATAGAAATAGTTTATGAATAAAAAAAGTGTCAAGTAAAACCAGTTAAAGTCATGGTGAAATCAGGAAAAAACAGTATCACGTATTACTTCGCAAAGTATTACGTGATACTTGGGCAAGTAATACGTGATACTTTGGCAAGTATCACGTATTACTTTTTTTCGCCATTTTATTTTCATTTTTAAAACTTCCCTGTAGCGTCAAATTGTTCCTTGCATCGTTGCTTAATCTCTGCTTCAATTTCCGATACAGGGCGTGCGCCTATAATAAACGATTTCACGGCAACGGCTATCACAAACATTACTGCAGCTACACCTGCACCAAGCAACCAGTTGAGCATCTCGTTGGCAAAAAACGATTGGTCTAATACTATGATTGCTGCAACAATAGGCATACCAAACAATAGCCAGTCGGCACCCGACGACATCTTATATCCTTCAGTTGCCTTGCGATACTCTTCGTTGCCCATCAATATAGCCTTGCGCTTTTCGAGCCAAAGCATTTCAAATTTATCTTCCATCTTTTAGTTATTTATCTTGTGCAAAGATAATGCATTTTATATTATCTTGCAATATCTCCGAAAAGTAAAATGGGTAGGACAAAAAATGCCCTACCCATTTACTACATCATTTATTTATTATCTTACTTAGCGTTTACAGATATTTTTATATTCTTTCCATCTACAGACACTACGTACATGCCATTAGATGGAGCAACAACCTTGCCGTTAGAGCCTTGTGCCACAACTCTACCCGACATGTCGTAGAGCGTGATGGCAGACTTGCTATTAGCTACGATGTCATGTCCGCTTATAAGCAGTTTGTATGCAGCTCCATCTATAATCTGCTCCACTTCTGTAACTACGATATCGCTATAGGTGTAAACCGTGCGGCCAAGATATATGTCGTCTTGGTAGATTTCTTGTTGTGCCAACTTACCATCGCTGTTATACGTATATTTGTATAAAAGTGTTCTATTTACTTCTGTATTGCCATTAGGATAAATGGTTTTGTCAACTCTGCATATTTCTGTCATGCGGTGAGCATCATCACGCTTTACATAACCAGTCACCTCTACATCATACTTTTGTGAATGAGACTTAGATTTGTATTCCAGCATATTGCCATTAACAGCAAACTCACTTTCATTACTTCTATCAAGAACCCACTTACCGTTGGCTGTATCCCAAGAATAATATTTAGAATCAACATATGAGCAACCAAAAAAGATTCTCCAATTTTCAACCATTACCCTTGAATCGTTATTAGGCACAAGATCAAATTCTGGGAAAACAACTCTCGTGCTTTCTTCTTTATTTACGCCTACCCATTTGCCATCCTTTTTCTCGTAGCTTTCTATGTAGGAATTGTCTTCTGTTCTTCGAGTTATCGTCTTGCTTACTTCATCAACATTTTCATTATCTTGGTCGTCGACTGTGCGTTTTATGGTTGTTACATAGCCATTTTCATCAGTTGAAACATAGTCAGAGATACTCTTAGAACTAAATTTGAACGTTCCATCAGGCTGTATATAATATTTCTTCACAAGACCGTTTGGATATTGTTCTATTTTTGTTCCAAACATGATTTTTCCTTCTATATCGTAACTAACAGAAATGTCTGTTAATACATTATCAGAAGAGAGATATGATTCATATTTATGATTCTTATATAATTCACCATTACTTGTGGTTAAATAACCTATCATAGTATATCCATCATCAGTATATGTATACTCTGTTCGGCCATATATCTGACCATTATGGTAAGTCTCTTCATATTTAGTATAACCATTCTCGTCTAATTGAAGGATTAACTTTTCATTTTCACCAATCTCTATCTTTTGGTTTGTGATTTTTGTCCATACACCATCCTTCAACTCCTCAAGTATATACCTATGATCATAGGTATATACTTGAGGAGTTGAA
>ERZ1034768.625-NODE-625-length-11596-cov-6.517373_pt1 | contig 11596 bp, 7 predicted proteins | sample MGYA00520691_ERZ1034768 | MGnify/ENA primary metagenome ERZ1034768 (study PRJEB33766, sample SAMN09781704) | gut metagenome | biome: gut microbiome | host: Homo sapiens | place: Madagascar | study: EMG produced TPA metagenomics assembly of the PRJNA485056 data set...
TTCCCAAAGTTTCTAGTATAATTATACGAAATTTCCTCATAAAAAGCAAGATTCACTTTGTGAAAACTTTATAAACTACACGTCGTTATTTCACACGCAATTCATTGCGCAGCTTGCGAATCTTTCCCTGGAACTGCAAATACATATCGTATTCTCCAGGTTCCAGTCCATCCACCTGCACAGCAAAGATTTCTTTACGTCTGCCCATACGCAGTTGCGAATAATCTTGTACATATGTCTTATGCTCACCCTTAAAATACAGCTTTTCAACTGCACCAGGCAGCATCGAATACTGCAAAAGATTCTCGCACAAATGCACGTTACCGAAGAAGGTACCACGAATACGCTGATCCGTTTTTTTCGGCATTGTTCCATGAAATTCTTCCGGTGTTGGGAGCTTACCAAACTCTGTCTGATCATGCAGCCCCATCCCCACACAAAATGAAGGAATGTCCGGATGAAACTCCCAAGCCCACAAAAAGTTTTTAGTCAACTTAAATGTCTTCTCAACTTTGCCGTTTTCGCCATTGACCAACTGGATCTGGGAATGAAGTTCTGTCGTACGGTCTTGCGTGATACCTGTCAAATGGAAATACTTGTTGTATTCTTTTGTATAAAGGGCACTACCAAACTGCATCGTTTTCAAACAGTCTGTCTTGCTCTCCTGTACATATGTGCCGGCAGCCTCATCGATCGACACACGAAGTACCGCAGAATGTTCCGCATCATTGTAACCGCCATCTACCGCCCCTTTAGTACCTGTGCTATAGATCAACAATTCGTGCTCATCCATCCAAACAGCCTTATCCGGTCTTCCCATTTCGATATCAGCACCCTCTGTTTTCAAAGCGATGGCTTCCAACTCTGTATCCTGCCAGATTGATTTTGGTGCCAGCACCCAATCCAATTTGCCACTCTCCAGATCAAGCTGTGCGATCGTGTGTATACGCTTTAATGTCAACAAAAGCTTTCCGGCGCGGTACTCCATCGCTGAAAAAAGAAGCCATTCCTTACCGGTGTGGTATTTTTCTCCCAGCAAGTCAATCAGCTTAATGCGGCGTACGATCTCACCGGTATTCATATCCATCGTAAGAATACAGTCATTATAATGCTCTCCATCAGACGAAGTCACAAGATACAACGAACTATCGTGCTGTGCTAATGCAGTACCGATCGGTTCATTCAAAATATATGTGCGATACACTCTGCCCATATAATCCATTTCATGATAACGGCACGGCTGGATCTTGCCCATGCTGTTTACAATGTTAGCTGTTCGATCTGCCAGCAGAACATGACCATTCGGCATCGGTATCATACCCATCTTATAGGTACGAAGCTGCATTGAATATCGGATCGCACCATCTGCATCAAAGACCAATGGACTAAAAGCGGCACCGTTGACTGCCAGCAGCGGCATTGCTGCGGATTTATCTCCCTCTACTTCCATCACAAGATCCTTTTGGTTTTCAGGCACTTCTGAAACAAAAATACGGATCACTCGATGCTTTACAACTTTTCCTTCTCGATCGATCAGAGACAGATCTACCGTATTGCTACGTTCGAAATACAACCCCAAGATTGCCACACGATGTCTTGTTGTATAGCTGGATTCACCAACAAAATCATTGCCATTATCTCCGAACACACGATAGCGCACCTTGTACTCCTTGGAAGAGTTGAACAGGATAAGGGCTGTCTGTTTAGCCACTCCATATGGATTTGGAATAACCAACACGTGAGAAAATGTGTACAAATGCCTGTCCAAGATCCGCTCAAAAGCGTAATCACGCAGCTGTGCCAAAAACGCCCGCTTTGGCTCTTTTCGGTACGGCGTCATAACCTTACGGTTGTCATACTGCGCCAACTCACGCTCATACATGCGATCCATTTTGTTGAGATCGCTTTCACTCAATGTGACCTTTGTTCCTTTTCTTACTTCAACAAATAATTTTTCACGTAAGTTCATATGCTCTCCCCTTTATAATTTCATAGTCAACTGAATACGCTGTTTTTTGAGATCAACACCCATTACTTTGACATCAACGATATCTCCGACACTGACAACATCCAACGGGTGTTTGACAAATTTCTTGTCCGACATTTCGGACACATGTACCAATCCATCCTGATGAACGCCGATATCTACAAACGCACCAAAATCAATAACATTTCGAACTGTCCCCTTAAGGATCATGCCCTCTTTGAGATCTTTCATCTCTAACACATCTGTTCGAAGGATCGGTTTTGGCATTTCATCACGAGGATCTCTCGCAGGTTTCTCCAATTCCTTCAAGATATCAACCAGCGTGATCTCACCAATACCAAGCTCGTCAGCCATTTTCTTTTTGTCTTTCACACGCTTCTGCAAACTGCCGGAGGCTTTGTTCTCTGTCGGTGTTTCTTCCGTCTCACCGCTCGGCAGGTCTATCGAGCCAAAGGCTTCCGCAAAGGCTGCGCCAAAGGCTGTGTGCGTATTGCGTACAACAAACTGCTGTTTCTTTTTCTTTGGAGCGGTTTTCTTCTTGGCTAATGGGGACTGCTGTTTGGCCGCTTCCGTCTGGATCTTTTTGAGTTCTTCCGTGTCAATGCCAAGCTTATCTAATAATGCATTGGCTGCATCATAAGTCTCCGGATGAACGCTCGTTGCATCCAATGGATTTTTCCCATCCAAAATACGCATAAAACCTGCACACTGTTCAAAGGCTTTCGGTCCCAGTTTTGGTACTTTTAACAACTCTTTACGTGACGTAAACTTTCCGTTTTCTTCACGATACGTAACGATGTTCTTTGCGATCACTTTGCTGATACCGGAAATATACTCTAACAGTGAAGCGGATGCAGTATTCAGATCCACACCAACTTTATTTACACAATCTTCCACAACACCGGATAATGTTTCACCTAACTTCTTCTGATTCATATCATGCTGATACTGTCCTACACCGATAGACTGTGGATCGATCTTCACTAACTCTGCCAGCGGATCCTGCAAACGTCTTGCGATCGACGCTGCACTTCGCTGTCCCACATCAAAATTCGGAAATTCCTCGGTGGCGAGTTTACTTGCGGAATAAACTGAAGCACCTGCTTCATTTACAATAATATACTGCACAGGTTCTTTGATCTCATGCAGCATATCCGCAATGATCATTTCCGACTCGCGGGATGCCGTTCCATTGCCGACGGAGATCAGGGAAATTCCGTATTTCTGGATCAGTTTTTTCACCTCACGTTTTGCCTCTTCGACCTTGTTCTGCGGTGCTGTCGGATAGATCACCTTCGTATCTAACACTTTACCGGTTGGGTCTACCACAGCAAGTTTACAACCGGTACGAAATGCAGGATCCCAGCCCAAAACTGTCTTACCGGCAATCGGCGGCTGCATCAAAAGCTGCTCTAGGTTTTTACCAAATACTTTGATCGCACCGTCTTCTGCCTGCTCAGTCAACTCATTACGAATCTCGCGCTCGATAGCAGGCGCGATCAAACGCTTATAACTGTCTGTCACTGCCTCTTCTAACACCGGCGTTACGATCTCATTTTCCTCTGTGATCGTCTTTTTGCATAGATACGTAAGAATGCGTTCTTCCGGAGCCTCCAGTTTTACCACTAGGAATTTTTCCTTTTCACCACGATTTAACGCAAGAACACGATGACCGGCAATCTTTTTAACCGGCTCCTGATATTCATAATACATCTCATAAACAGACTGCGCCTTTTCATCCTTGGCAGTTGAGGTAAGTATACCTTCTTCCCGTGTTATATCACGGATATATTTACGATAATCTGCATTATCAGAAATCTGCTCGGCAATAATATCTCTCGCTCCTGCAATCGCATCTGCAACATCTTTCACTTCTTTTTCCTCAGATACATACTGCTCGGCGATCGTTTCTAACGGCTCTGTCACTTCTTGTGCCAAAATGATCTGCGCTAATGGCTCTAATCCCTTTTCCTTGGCGATGATCGCTCTTGTACGGCGTTTTGGACGATACGGACGATACAAGTCCTCCACGAGCACCTGTGTCTCTGCTGCAAGGATCTGCGCCTTCAAATCATCGGTCAGTTTCCCCTGTTCTTCGATCGTTGCAAGAACCTGTTCCTTTTTTTCTTCCAGTGTACGCAAATAAGTTAATCGCTCACTCAGATTACGGAGTTGTTCATCATTCAACGAACCATGTGCTTCTTTACGGTATCTGGCAATAAACGGGATCGTATTGCCCTCGTCGATCAGTTTTATGACCGCCTCTACCTGCTGCGGACGAATTTCTAACTCTACTGCTATTTTCTTTACAATATCCATAGTATCCTATATTCCTTTCTATGCGCACTTTGCCTATGCATCAAGAGTAAAATAGGCAGCCACTCGATACGCGGCTGCCCTTCTTTACCTTGAACTCTTAAATTTTCCGCGCTGACAATATTTGATGTTCTCCGTCAATTAACGAGACAATGCAAATGCATCATGAACTGCCTGTGCAGCCTCATTGACGTACTTCTCTTCTACGAGAACGCTGACGCGGATCTCGGAAGTAGAAATCTGCAAAATGTTTACTCCTGCATCATACAATGCTTCAAACATCTTAGCTGCAACACCTGCATTAGACATCATTCCGGCACCGACGATAGATACTTTGGCAACGTTAGTGTTCACTGTTGTCTTCTCGCATTTCAGACTTGTGTTAGCATGTCTTTCCAATGTCTCCATTGCCGTGTCTGCCTGATCTCTGGTTACCGTAAAGCTGATGTCCTGTGTTCCGCCATGCTCTACAGACTGTAAGATCATATCTACATTGATATTGTGATTTGCTAAATGCTGGAACAGCTTAAATGCTACGCCCGGCTTATTCTCTAATCCAACTACTGAAATCTGTGCTACATTTTTATCTGTGGCTACACCACTTACTAACATTTTCTCCATTTTACTTTCCTCCTTTACTACAGTTCCTTCACTTGTATTCAAACTAGAACGTACTACCAACTGTACGCCGTATTTTTTAGCCATCTCAACAGAACGATTGTGCAATACACCGGCACCAAGACTGGCTAATTCCAACATCTCATCGTACGTGATCTCGTCCAATTTACGAGCATTTGGTACGACGCGTGGATCTGCAGTAAAGACACCATCTACATCTGTATAAATCTCGCAGGCGTCTGCATGTAATGCAGCTGCCAATGCTACTGCTGTCGTATCGGAACCACCTCTTCCGAGTGTTGTGTAATCATCAAACTTATTGATTCCCTGGAATCCTGTAATTACTACGATACGACGATTATCCAACTCATTACGGATACGCTCCGTATCAATTCTCTTCAGACGAGCATTACCATACACTTCTGTCGTATGCATCTGCACCTGAAAAGCATTCATGGAAACTGCCGGAACACCGAGAGAGTCCATTGCCATTGCCATAAGTGCAACGGATGTCTGCTCACCTGTTGTAAGAAGCATATCCAACTCTCTGCGGGACGCCTTCGGATTAATATCCTTTGCCATATCCAACAAAACATCTGTCTGTTTGCCCATTGCAGAAAGAACGACTACTACCTGATTTCCTTTTTTGTAATCTTCAATACAACGCTTCGCCACATTAAAGATCCGCTCTTTGTTGGCAACGGAAGTACCACCAAATTTCTTAACAATTAACATATCTATCCTCTTTTCTGCTCATATTACTGAGCGGCTTATTATTTCGTCTCCGGAACACGGATCTTATTGATCACATTGCCGAGTGAATCTGCTGCTGATGCATAAGCTCCCTCTGTGATCTCTCCCGTGATAAATGCATATTCGTCCGCATATCCGGCATCAATCTCTGTCACATCGCCAAACGCTTCTTTGACCTTAGCTGCATTCTGTGACTTATCTCCACGCAAACGCACGAAGAAGCTGCTCTTGCTCTCCTCAAAAGGCTCTAAAGCGATCTTCTCGGCACTCCACTGTACCTCAACGCATTTTCCTATGTTTTTAGCGACTTCCATAACATCGGAAACGACCGCACTGGCTGTTGCCAGCTTGCCGGCGCCCTGTCCATAGAACATGACATCTCCAACCATATTTCCTTTTACTAAAATAGCGTTAAATACATCGTCTACGCTATATAATGGGTTCTCCGGATAGATCAGCACCGGTGCAACTTTTGCGCTGATGCGATCTCCATCTTTCTTGCTGGAACCAAAAATTTTTACTTTGGCCCCGATCTTACCGGCATATACGATATCACGGTCTGTGATCTTGGTAATTCCCTCTGTATAAACATCGTTAAAATCCAGTGTCTTGCCATAAGCAAGAGAAGTTAAGATTGCGATCTTGCGGCAGGCATCATATCCTTCCACATCTGCAGTCGGATCTGCCTCTGCATAACCAAGCTGCTGCGCCTCTTTGAGCACTGTGTCAAAATCAGCTCCCTTATTGGTCATCTCTGTCAAAATAAAGTTCGTTGTACCGTTCAAGATACCGGAAATCTCCAATATCTCATCCGGATTCAAAGAACTCTGCAGTGGGCGGATAATCGGAATACCACCACCAACACTGGCCTCAAACAAGAAACTTACATTGTGGTCTTTTGCTATCTGAATAAGCTCCGGTCCAAAATCAGCCACCAACGCTTTGTTGGATGTGCAAACACTCTTCCCAGCCTCCAAACTAGCCTTTACAAACTCATAGGCAGGGTGTAATCCTCCCATCGTTTCTACAACCACATGAACCTCCGGATCATTTTTGATCACTTCAAAATCATGTACCAGCACTTCCTCTACCGGATCTCCCGGAAAATCTCTCAAGTCCAGCACATATTTTGTACAGATCTCATCCCCGATGCGTTTTGCGATCATCGCATTGTTCTCGCGAATAATATCAAAAACACCGGATCCGACTGTTCCGTAGCCTAACACACTTACGTTAATCATAGTTTCCTCCATTTCTCTGCCAATGTATTTTTATTTATGTCAGATGCCCCCTTACAAAAAGGAGCATAGAGCACACTGCTCATTTACTTTGTGATCCATGCTAAATATGCATTGATAAACGGATCCAGATTGCCATCCAAAACGTCTTGCACATTACCGATCTCAGCACCGGTACGATGATCTTTGACCATGGTATACGGCTGCAGCACATAGGAACGGATCTGGCTTCCCCAGCCAATCTCTTTGGATTCGCCTCGGATACCGCTCGCCTTTTCCAACTGCTCCTGCTGTTTTAACATATACAGCTTTGCCTTGAGCATCTGCATTGCCTTATCCTTATTCATATGCTGTGAACGTTCATTTTGGCACTGTACCACGATCCCTGTCGGGAAATGGGTAATTCTAATTGCAGAAGAAGTCTTATTGATATGCTGACCACCCGCTCCACTGGAACGATATGTATCGATACGAATATCATCATCTGCGATCTCAACATCAAGATCTTCTTCGATATCCGGCATGACATCACAGGATACAAAGGATGTCTGCCGTTTGCCGGCTGCATTAAACGGTGAGATTCTCACCAAACGGTGCACTCCATGCTCTGATTTCAGATAACCATACGCATTTGCGCCATTAATCTGCAGCGTAACTGATTTATAACCCGCTTCATCACCATCCAGAAAATCCAGCATTTCAACTTCAAATCCATGCTTTTCTGCAAAGCGCTGATACATACGGCACAACATACTTGCCCAGTCGCAGCTTTCTGTTCCACCGGCACCGGCATGAAGCGTTAATATTGCATTGTCTTTGTCGTATTCTCCACTCAAAAGTGTTTCAATACGCAGGGATTCATATTCCTGCTCAAATTGCTGCAGTGAATCTTCTACTTCCTCCAACACGCTGGCATCATTTTCTTCCTCCGCGATCTCAATCAACATCAAAATATCATCGCGGGCGCTCTCCAATGACTCATAGCGTTCTATCACGGATTTCAGCTTTTTGGACTCCTGCACGATCTTGGCAGAATGTTCCGGGTCATCCCAAAATCCCGGATCTTCCATTGTCTTGTCCAGTTCTTCCACTCGATCTCGTTTATTAGCGAGGTCAAAGTGAATTCCCCATTTCAAGCAGTGGCTGTTCATAGTTTGCAAGCGTCATTTTGACTCTGTCAAACTCTACCATACCAACTCACCTCTTTCTATATTTTATCAATTATATCCTTCCGGCTCACGATCCGTGAACCGGAAGGCACTATAATACTTATTATGCACGGCGTCCGCAGCACTGTTTATACTTACGTCCGGAACCGCATGGGCACGGATCGTTTGGCTGTACCTTCTTGGTTGTACGGCGCTTTGGCTGTGCCGGCTGAGACTCATCCTTATTCGTTCCGGTAACCTTAGCAACCTGCTCACGCTCTACTTTCTGCTCAATCTTGATATGTGTGAGCGCTTTTACAGTCTCCTCTGTGATCGAATCAATCATTGCATTGAACATATCAAATCCGGCGAATTTGTATTCCACAACCGGATCTCTCTGTCCATATGCCTGTAATCCGATACCTTCACGAAGCTGATCCATATCATCGATATGATCCATCCACTTGTTATCAATAACTCTCAACAGAATAATTCGCTCAACCTCACGGATCTGATCCGGATCAGGGAATTCTGCCTCTTTTGCCTCATATACCTTAACGGCTTCCTCTTTGAGTTTCTGTGCCAGATCCTCTCTGGTACCATGTTTTAACATCTCGTCGTCAAGCTGAATTCTCTTCAACGGTATGATCGGAAGCAAGACATTATTTAACTCCTGTACATCCCAGTCTTCTGCACTGCCATCCTCCGGAATGACTGAATTTACGCAATTTTCCACTTCATCGGTGATCATCTTGTAGATCGTATCACGCATACTCTCTCCATCCAGAACACGACGACGCTCTTTATAGATCACTTCACGCTGCTCATTATTAACACGGTCAAACTCCAGCAAATTCTTACGAATACCAAAGTTGTTACCCTCAATCTTCTTCTGTGCATTTTCGATCGCACTGGAAAGCATCTTGTGCTCTACCTGCTCTCCGTCCGGCATAGCATCAAACAGTCCCATGATTCGCTCTGAGCCGAAAAGACGCATCAGATCATCTTCCAAAGAAATGTAGAATCTGGATTCACCAGGATCTCCCTGACGTCCGGCACGACCGCGCAACTGGTTATCAATACGACGGGACTCATGTCGCTCCGTACCGATGATCTTCAGACCACCAAGTTCCGTAACCCCATCGCCAAGCTTAATATCGGTACCACGACCGGCCATATTCGTTGCGATCGTAACGGCACCCTTCTGTCCGGCATCTGCAATAATCTCTGCCTCCAACTCATGGAACTTCGCATTCAAGACTTTATGCGGAATGCCTGCTTTCTGAAGTTTAGCACTCAGATACTCAGAAGTATCAATTGTGATCGTACCGACCAAAACAGGCTGCCCCTTCTTGTGAGCCTCTACAATGTCAGCAACAACGGCATTGAACTTATCCTCTTTGGTCTTATATACTGCATCATTATAGTCAATACGCGCAATCGGCTTGTTGGTAGGGACTTCAACAACGTCCATCTCGTAAATCTCACGGAACTCTTTTTCCTCAGTCAACGCAGTACCGGTCATACCGGATTTCTTCTCGTATTTATTAAAGAAGTTCTGGAACGTGATCGTTGCCAGTGTTTTACTCTCTCTCTTGACCTTAACATGCTCTTTCGCCTCGATCGCCTGGTGCAGACCATCCGAAAAACGGCGTCCCGGCATGATACGTCCCGTAAACTCATCAACGATCAAAACCTCATCGTCTTTTACCACATAATCTTTGTCGCGATGCATCAAAGAATGTGCACGAAGCGCTAAGTTGATATTATGCTGCAATTCCAAGTTGTCCGGATCTGCAAGGTTCTCTACCTGGAAGAAACGCTCTGCCTTGCGCACACCTTCTTCTGTCAGATTTGCATTTTTATCCTTTTCATCGACAACATAATCTCCGGTTTCCTGCTGTTCCTCATTCATGAGAATATCCATCTTGGAAAGTTCTTTTGCAGTACCTTTGGTCAACTGTCTTACGAAAACATCACACATCTCATACAATTTAGTTGACTTGCCACTTTGACCGGAAATGATAAGTGGTGTTCTCGCCTCATCGATCAATACCGAATCCACCTCATCGATGATCGCATAATGAAGACTTCTCTGTACAAGCTGCTCCTTGTATACAACCATGTTATCACGCAGATAATCAAATCCAAGTTCATTATTGGTTGCATACGTAATGTCACAGTTATATGCCTCACGGCGCTCATCATTATCCATATTATTTAAGATAACACCAACCGTGAGTCCCAAAAATTCATGTACTTTACCCATCCACTCAGCATCACGCTTTGCCAAGTAATCATTGACGGTAACGATATGGACACCTTTGCCCTCTAACGCATTCAAATATGCCGGCAATGTAGATACCAACGTCTTACCTTCACCGGTACGCATCTCTGTGATACGTCCCTGATGTAAAATAACGCCACCGATCAACTGTACTCTATAATGACGCATATCCAATACACGAGTAGCCGCCTCGCGGACAGTAGCATACGCTTCCGGCAGGATATCGTCCAATGTCTCACCGTTCGCCAAGCGCTCCTTAAATTCAGGCGTCTTAGCCTGTAGCTGCTCGTCTGTGAGCTTCTCAAATTCCGGTGCTAATGCTTCAATTTTATCAACAATCGGAATGATTCGCTTTACCTCACGCTCACTGTGAGTACCAAAAATCTTAGTAAATACACTCATAATTATCTCCTAATCTAAAATTTATAACAAACCAATCTAAAGTATATCATTATCCCCTTTCAAACGCAAGGGGTGCCAACAGCAATTTCTCGTTCTCAAAAAAAAGAGAAGACTACTTATCGATTGCTCTCAAAATAGTCTTCTCACGCTTATCTTTCTCTTTACCTAATCCCTAAGGATCTTATACCTTACCTATAATCTCTCTAAAATTCCGGCTCGATCAATCCGAAAGTGTTGCCTTTACGCTTATAAACAACATTGACTTCATCTGTCTCTGCGTTACGGAATACATAGAAATTATGTCCTAACAGATCCATCTGAATACATGCTTCTTCCGGATCCATCGGCTTCATTGCAAATCTCTTAGAACGGATGATCTTGATCTCATCATCATCGTGGATCTCTTCCTCAACAAACGCTTTACTAAGACTAGTTGCCGTCTGTTGCTGATCTACCAATTTATTTTTGTATTTGCGAAGCTGTCTCTCAATGATCTCCTCTACAAGATCAATGGATACATACATATCATTGCTTACCTGCTCGGCACGTACAATATTTCCTTTCATTGGAATCGTAATCTCGATCTTTTGTCTCTCCTTCTCGACACTTAACGTCACGTGAACTTCGGTTTCCGGAGTAAAATAACGCTCTAATTTGCCAATCTTCTCATAGATGGCTTCCTTGAGTCCTTCTGTAACATCGATATTCTTTCCGCTGATAATATACTGCATAGTTACCACTCCTTTGCTGTTTAATGGTTATATTATACCCCAACTCGTCCATAGAATCAAGTGAAAATGCACAATTTTTATTTTGTAATAAGAAATTTATTATGCAATTTTTACAA
>ERZ1034768.633-NODE-633-length-11536-cov-8.393955_pt1 | contig 11536 bp, 9 predicted proteins | sample MGYA00520691_ERZ1034768 | MGnify/ENA primary metagenome ERZ1034768 (study PRJEB33766, sample SAMN09781704) | gut metagenome | biome: gut microbiome | host: Homo sapiens | place: Madagascar | study: EMG produced TPA metagenomics assembly of the PRJNA485056 data set...
TGATGTAGCCGGGCTTGCCGTTCAGCACAGTCACGGGCAGGTCGGAGCCATCTTCCATATAAATGCGGCTGGGCTTCTGGTTGGGGTTGCAGCCGTACTTCAGTGCGAGTTCATTCATTGGTGCATCCTCCTTGGTTCCTCTATGGTGTACTCTTATTCTTCTTCCGCGTCAAGCTTTTTGAGCAGTTCCAGCTCTTCGGGCAGCAGCTCCGGCTCTTCGGGGTCGTCCAGGTCGCTGCACACGGCGTCGTATTTGTTGAAGATCATGTCGCCGCTCTCGCCGGTATCCAGGTCGATGACACGGGCGAACAGGCTGACCTTGTTGTCCATGTTCAGGCTGCTCCACATATCGGTCGCAAAATCGCCGATGGTGCGGGGGCAGGCAAAGCGCAGCGGCTCGCCCTCAAAGCTGGGGATGGGGCTGCCGTTGTGCTTGTAGGTGCTGATGAAATGGCCCTCACCGGCAACCGGCTGGGGGTAATCAAAGAAATAGCGCTGCACGCTGTCGCCGTTGCCATCGGCAGATTTGAGGATGCTCATCTGGTAGCTGCCGTCGGCGTACACCACAGCGGAGATGCGGGGGGTGTAGTTGGGGCCGTCCGGCTCAAAGGTGCGGGTGCGCAGGGCATCGGCAAAGCTCTTGCCCTGACTCATCAGGTCATAAATGGTATCGGTCTGGTCGCCGTTGGTCACGATATGGGTCTTGCCCAGCGTCAGCACCGGATTGTAAATAATGAGGCTGGGGTCCTCCAGCTTTGCGGGGTCCGCTGCGATGGTGCAGATGCCGCCGCGCTCGGGCACGGGGTCAAACACGCGGTTGCGGCTGTTCTCGCTGCGGCCCATGATAAAGTAGCCAATGAACATCTGGCGGCCATCCGGGGCCTTTGCCACCGCGATGCCGCGGCCTGGGTACTCGTTGGAAGCAAGATATTCGTTCAGGTTGATTTTTTCCATTTGTTGTTCTCCTTTGATTATCCATATATAAAAGAGCAACTCTTGGCTCCCCCTTTGGGGGAGCTGGCGCGTCAGCGCCTGAGAGGGCGAGCCCGTTTCTCTCAGGCAGCGTCTTCGCCCTCTCCGTCACGGCTCACGCCGTGACACCTCTCCCAAAGGGAGAGGCAAGAACAACGTCTCTCTGTCTTTTATTGGATCTCTCCGCTGCACACCATGGCCACAGCCTTCGGCAGCAGCTTCCACTCGGCCTGCTCCATCACGCGCTTCTGCAGCATCTCCGGGGTGTCGCCGGGCAGGATGTCCACGGCCTTCTGCAGCAGGATGGGCCCGCCGTCACACTCCTCGTTGACGAAGTGGACGGTGGCACCGGTCACCTTGCAGCCACGGGCCAGAGCCGCTTCGTGCGGACGCAGTCCGTACATGCCGGGCCCGCAGAAGGACGGGATGAGTGCCGGGTGCACATTCAGGATGCGGCGCGGATAGGCCGCAATGACGCTGGGGCCAAGCACGGACAGAAAGCCCGCCAGCACCACCAGATCAATGTTGTGTTCTTTCAACGTTTTCAGCAGGGCAGCGTCGAAATCCTCACTGCTGGCGTAGTCCTTGCGGCGCACCACGCAGCTTTCCACGCCCGCCTTGGCGGCACGCTCCAGCGCGTAAACGCCGGGCTTGGAGGCCACCACGAGGGTAATTTTGCCGTTGGGGTTTTCGCCGCGAGCTTCGCTGTCCAGCAGGGCCTGCAGATTCGTGCCGCCGCCGGAAACTAACACTGCAATGTTCAGCACAGTTCCACGCCCTCACCTTCTGCGATGACGCCCAGACGGTAAGCTTCGGGTTCCCCATTTGCGTGCAGGATGTCCAGCGCCTTGTCTGCCTGCTCGGCGGGCACGGTGAGCACCATGCCAACGCCCATATTGAAGGTGTTGAACATGTCGTGCTCGGAGATGTTGCCGGTCTTCTGCATCAGGTGGAACAGAGCCGGGGTGCGCACATCTGCCTTGTTGATGCGGGCGCAGCAGCCCTTCTTCAGGCTGCGGGGGATATTCTCGTAGAAGCCGCCGCCGGTGATGTGGGAGATGCCCTTCACGTCCACTTCTTCCAGAACTTTCAGCACGGGCTTGACGTAGATTTTGGTGGGGGCCAGCAGAGCCTCGCCCAGGGTCTTGCCGCCCAGTTCTGCGGGAGCGGTGTGCAGCACGTCGGGGTTCGAGTCAATATCAAAGATCTTGCGCACCAGCGAGAAGCCGTTGGAGTGCACACCGGTGGAAGGCAGGGCGATAATCACATCACCGGGCTTCATGGTGTCGTTGTTCAGGATCTTTTCCTTATCCACCACGCCCACGGTGAAACCGGCCAGATCGTACTCATCCTCCGGCATCATGCCCGGGTGCTCAGCGGTCTCGCCGCCCACCAGAGAGCAATCTGCCTGCACGCAGCCCTCGGCCACGCCCTTGACGATCTCGGCGATCTTCTCCGGGATATTGCGGCCGCAGGCGATGTAATCCAGGAAGACCAGCGGCTTTGCACCGGCGCAGATGACATCGTTGACGCACATGGCCACACAGTCGATGCCGATGGTGTCGTGCTTATCCATGATCATGGCGATCTTCAGCTTGGTGCCCACGCCGTCGGTGCCGGAGATCAGCACCGGGTGCTTGTAGCCGGTGCAGTCCAGTTCAAACAGACCGCCAAAGCCGCCCAGACCACCAATGCAGTGCTCGTTCATGGTGCGGGCCACATACTGCTTCATCAGTTCAACGGAACGATAACCGGCGGTGATATCCACACCGGCTGCTGCATAGCTTTCAGAATAGCTCTTTTCCATGGTCTTACTCTCCTAACTTTTTCTCGTCTTTGGGACGGTCGTTCAGGTGGCGTTCGTGGATATCGGTGGAAAGCACCTCGTCCGGCTTCACGGCATATTCGCCGGTGAAGCAGGCAGTGCAGAATCCGCATTTTGCGTCCTTGGCCAGCTGCACCACATGTTCGGTGGACAGGTAGCCCAGCGTGTCGGCCCCGATGATCTCGTTGATCTGGTCTACGGTGCGGCCGGTGGCAACCAGAAGCTTCTGGTCCGGGATATCGGTGCCGAAGTAGCAGGGGTACTTGAACGGCGGGGCGGACACCATGAAGTGCACCTCGGTGGCACCGGCGTCCCGCAGCAGCTTGATGATGCGGGCAGAGGTGGTGCCGCGCACGATGGAGTCATCCACCAGCACCACACGCTTGCCCTTGACCGTGCTGGAAACAACGTTCAGCTTGATGCGCACGCTGTTCTCGCGCTGCTTCTGGCTGCCCTGAATGAAGGTGCGGCCGATGTACTTATTTTTGATAAAGCCGATGCCGTAGGGAATGCCGCTCTCCTGCGAGTAGCCGAGGGCTGCATCCAGACCGGAATCCGGCACGCCAATGACCACATCGGCTTCCACCGGGTGCTCCTGTGCAAGGAACCGGCCCGCCTGCTTGCGTGCTTCGTGCACCGAGCAGCCCTCAATGATGCTGTCCGGTCGGGAGAAGTAGATGAACTCGAACACGCACATCTGGGTGTCCGGGCGTCCGCAATGGTCTTTGATGCTGCGCAGCTCGCCGGTTTTTGCGTCTGCCACCACGATCTCGCCGGGCTCCACGTCCCGCAGCAGGGTAGCACCGGCAGCGTCCAGTGCACAGCTCTCGCTGGCAAACACATAGCCGCCGCCGGGCAGGGTGCCAATGCACAGGGGCCGGTAGCCGCGGGGGTCACGCACTGCAATGAGCTTGGTGGCCGACATGATCACCAGACTGTAGGCACCTTCCAGCACATCCATCGTCTTGCTGATGGCGGTCTCGATGCTGCCCATGCGCAGGCGGTTGCGGGTGATGAGGTAGCAGATGACCTCGGTATCGGAGGAGCCGTGGAAGATAGCCCCCTCGTTCTCCAGCTGACGGCGCAGCTCGATGGCGTTGGTCAGGTTGCCGTTGTGGCACAGTGCCATGGTGCCGCGGCCATGGCGGACGATCATGGGCTGGGCATTGGCCCGCACCCGGCTGCCTGCGGTGGCATAGCGCACATGGCCGGTGGCCATGTGTGCGTTCGGGGTGGAAAGGCCCGCCAGCACCGCCGGGGTGAACACTTCATTCACAAGACCCAGATCCCGGTGGCCCTGGATCACGCCGTCATCGTTCACGGCAATGCCGCAGCTCTCCTGGCCGCGGTGCTGCAGCGCATACAACGCCGAGTAGGCGGCAGCGGCCACGTCCTCGGTACCGGCGCGGTCATAAATGCCGAAAACGCCGCATTCTTCGTGCAGCGGATATGCAAAATCAGACATTGGTTCTCCTTTTACAGTTCAGCGATCTCGGCCTGCAGCTTTTCTTCCTTGGCGGCGATCTGTGCAGCCATGGCGGTGCGCTCGGCGGCCAGCTTTTCGGCAAGAGTGTCATCGCTGAGGGCCAGAATTTCCGCCGCCAGCCAGGCAGCGTTCTTCGCGCCGTTCAGCGCCACGGTCGCCACCGGGATGCCGCTGGGCATCTGGACCGTGGCAAGCAGGGCGTCCAGGCCGTCCATGGCACCGCCCTTCATGGGGATGCCGATCACCGGCAGGGTGGTGTTGGCGGCAAAGGCACCGGCCAGATGGGCTGCCATGCCCGCCGCGCACAGAATGACGCCGAAGCCGTTGGCGCGGGCGCTCTTTGCAAACTCCGCTGCCTCGGCAGGGGTGCGGTGTGCCGACAGGATGTGTGCCTCAAAGGGGATGCCCAGCGCCTTGAGCTGGGCGCAGGCCCCCTTCACCACGGGCCAGTCGCTATCGGAACCCATGATCACTGCCACTTTACGAATCATATCTCCAGACCTCTCTTTCTCAAACCCGACAAACAAAAAAGGCTGTGGTACACCTGCACCACGGCCTTTATTTCTGCATGATTTTTCCCGATGCTCCGCACAGAGCTGCACGATGCCCCTGACATGCATGGATAGCGCTTTGACCCATGAGACCCGGCAGCATCTTCTTCATAGAAGTTCTCCTCCGCAGTTCGTTGTGCTGGCATTTTTCGGGGGGTGCGGCGGGGCGTTTTGCGCCCCACCGTCCCCGTGCTACATACAGTTTACGGCAAAAGGACCGCTTTGCAAAGGGTGTTCGGGCAAATTCTCCCTTGTGTTCTCATGCCGCCAAAAAACTTTCGAAAGTTTTGTGCAGTTTCGACACCGTTTTTCTTTTTAAGTATGACTTATGGTTTGAGTATATTTTATGTAAAACCATTCGTGTGAACTTTTGCGGAATAGACGGACTTTTTAAAAGATGATCTTTGCCGTGGTCGCCCGGGCGGCGCGGATGAGGTCGGCCGGGGCGCAGCACACCTGGGTGCCGATGCGCCCGCCGGAGACATAGACCTTCTCCTGCGCGAGAACGCTCTCGTCGAACACGGTCTTGTACTGCTTTTTCATGCCCACGGGGCTGCAGCCGCCGCGCACATAGCCCGTCACCTTGTTGATGTCAGCCACATGGATCATGGCCACGCTCTTTTCGCCCACGCTGCGGGCGGCGGCTTTCAGGTCCAGCTCTGCCGCCACCGGGATGACGAACACAAAATAATTTTTGCTATTGCCCTGGGTCACCAGCGTTTTGTACACGCAGGCCGGGTCTTCGCCCATGCTGCCCGCCACGTCCACACCGGCCACGGCCACGCCCTCCTCGTGGGCGTACTCATGGGCGGTGTAGGGCACCTTTTCGCGCTCCAGAATGCGCATGGCGTTGGTTTTTGCTTCTTTTCCCATAATATCTCTGAATTCCCTTCTATCGGTTTAACGGCTCCCCCGCCCTCTCCGTCACGGCTTACGCCGTGCCACCTCCCCCAAAGGGGGAGGCAAGAGCTTCGCCTTCACGTCCTTGGCTCTCCCTTTGGGAGAGCTGTCGAGCAACGCGAGACTGAGAGGGCGCAGCACCTTTTGTCTATTCTACCACTTTCTCCACAAAAATTCAAAATTTCCTCTTGACTTCAGTCTCCTGAAGTGATATGATAGCCTCACCGCTTCAGGAAACTGAAGTTTGACAAAACAAGCTGCGGCAAAGGAGCCGGTCTCCCTCGCCGTTTGGATTTTTTGAAAAGGCAAAGGAGACAAAGCACTATGATCATCGTACTGAAACAGGACGCCCCCGAGGTACAGGTCCGCGAGTTCTGCCACGAACTGCAGGATATGGGCCTGCAGATCAACGACTCCAAGGGCAGCGAGAGCCACATTCTGGGCCTGATCGGCGACACCAAGGCCGTGGCCGAGAGCTGGGTGCTGGCGAACCCGGTGGTGGAGACCTGCCGCCGCGTGACCGAGCCCTACAAGAAGGCCAACCGCAAGTTCCACCCGGACGACAGCGTCATCGACGTGGACGGCGTGAAGATCGGCGGCGGAAACTTTGCCGTCATCGCGGGCCCCTGCAGCATCGAGAGCGAGGACCAGATCACCTACTGCGCCCAGCGCGTGAAGGCGGCCGGTGCTTCCCTGCTGCGCGGCGGCGCGTTCAAGCCCCGCACTTCTCCCTACTCCTTCCAGGGTATGCGCAGCGAGGGCCTGGACCTGCTCAAGCTGGCCCGCCGCGCCACCGGTGCCCCCATCGTCACCGAAATCATGAACACCGAGCACCTGCCCCTGTTCGAGAATGTGGACCTCATTCAGGTGGGTGCCCGCAACATGCAGAACTTTGAGCTGCTCAAGGCCGTGGGCCGCCAGAAAAAGCCGGTGCTGCTCAAGCGCGGCCTGGCAAACACCCTGGAAGAATTCGTCATGAGCGCCGAGTACATCATGGCCGAGGGCAACGAGAACGTCATCCTCTGCGAGCGCGGCATCCGCACCTTCGAGACCAGCATGCGCAACACGCTGGACCTGGCCGGTGTGGTGATGCTGCACAAGATGACCCACCTGCCCGTGGTGGTGGACCCCAGCCACGCCTGCGGCCACGCATGGATGGTGCCGGAGCTGGCCAAGGCCGCCGTGGCCGCCGGTGCCGACGGTTTGATGATCGAGGTGCACAACAACCCCGCCAAGGCCAAGTGCGACGGTGCCCAGAGCCTGACGCCGGACCAGTTCGACGAGCTGATGCAGTTCATCGGCAAAGAGGTGGAGTTCTTCGGCAAGAAGCTGAACTAAGTTTTCCACAGTTCCACACGCAAACGACCGCCTGCAGCGCGATGCCGCAGGCGGTCGTTTTTTTGGGTTTCAGCGTTGATCCATTTCACCGAGAGGGCCGTGAGATGATGCGCTGTGCTGTGCCGTCAGCCCACAAGGCCGCGGTCCCGCGCCATGTCCCACACAAAGCAGGTGCGCAGCTTGGTCACATAGCCATAGGGTTTGAAGCTGCCGTCGTCCCGTGCTTCCATCAGGCCCTGTTCTTCCATCCAGCTGGCGGCCTTGCGCAGGTAAATGTCGCTTTCGTCCACGTCGCTGTAGGTCTTCAGGGTCTGGGGTTCGGGCTGACCGGCCTTTTCCCAGATGAGGGTGGCCAGACCGGCGCGGTTGGAAGGCATGGGGATGCCCCGCATGTTCAGCACGCGGTAAATGCCGGTGGCGGTCTCGTAAAGGCCCCAGGCGGCAACGCCGGTCACGGCGGCTGCCTCAAAGAACTCGGTCACAGGGTCGTCGCCGCCGCCGGGGTTGACGGGGTCCGGCGTGTTGTTCTGGTACAGGGCGGCAACGGTCACATTGCAGCCGGGCATTTTAAAGGTGATGGTCTGGGGGTCGTCCTCAGCCGGGGTCCAGTCCAGTGCTTCGCCGTCGGCACGCACAACGCTCCATTCCAGGAACTCTGCCCCTGCCGGGATATCCGCCGTCACGGTCACATCCTTACCTTCCGGCACAACGTCGGTGGTGTCCAGCTGCTGGGCACCGGCACCGAGGTTTGCCGTCGCCTTTGCGTCCTGGGTGGAGACAGCATTGCCGTTCGCATCGGCGAGGTAGCGGTATTCCACGCCGTCCTCGCGCTTATAGCCGACGATATAACCCTCGTTGTTGCTCACAAGGTTCAGGTCCTTCTGGTAGCGGGTGTCGTCGTTTTCCTGGGTGATCCGGCGGCCTGCTTTGGCATCGTCCACCAAAATCTTTGCCTTGCCGGTGAAGGTCTTCTTGATGTTGATCTGCTGGTCTTTGCCCAGACTAATATCATCAGTATTATTCTCAAAGGTCACAGCCTTCAGGGTGATCTCCGAATCGCCTGCATCGGCCACACGGACACCGGTGACGCTGTTGCGGATGGTGCCGCCGTTCAGCTGCACATCACCGCTTTCGCCCGAAATGTCAATGGCGGTGCCGTTCGGCGCTTCGACCGTGCCGCCATTAAGGCGCAGACCTCCGCGGTTTTTGACAGCAATCCCGGCGTCCGTAGTAAAGCTGCCGCCGTTGATCCGTACCTGACCCCAGTTGTTGTCAATGCAGCTGGCACCGGTGGCTATAAAAGTGCCGTCCTTAATTATAAATAGACCCGCATCATTTTTTATGCAATTGTAGTTCTGTCCCGAAGTGTAGTTACCGCCATCAACTGTCATCGTGGCAGAATTTCCGTTTGTAATGGCTCCTTCTGTTGAAACAATCTTTACATTGTTTAACGTCATTGTGGCAGAGTTATTGACAGCCGCATATTTATTGCCAGACACGCCCGTGTGATGGAACTGACTATCCATCACATGAACGTTGGCTGCACTGGTCAACGCACTGGCTTGTTCTGCCCATGCATCCACGTTTTTCAAAGTCAATTGTCCGCTGAAAGCCATGATTAAAAAAATCCCGCCTCCAGTCTTATAAATACCGCCATCTACGGTCACGTCTGCTGGAGTATAGGTATACAGAAAATGACGTTTTCCACAGTTCACCGTAAAACCGTCATTGTTAATCTCTAGTTTTCCAGATCCCTGTGCTGACACAAATGGATCACCACCTGTAACAGTCACATTTCCGGTAATGTTTATGGTTACCGGTTCACTGGAAGTAACTATAATGCTACCTGTATAGGTGTCTCCCTTTACTTCATAAATGCCGCCCTTAGCGATGGTATAGCCCGTTGTAGGAATCGTCGTAATTGCTTCTGTGGTCGTCTCCTCTGCCTGCGTGCTCACGCCGCTTTCCGGTGCGGTGTCCCCCTCCAGCGCGAACGCGCCCACCGGCAGGGTGGATGCCATCATGCACGCCGCAAGCGCTGCACTGATGAACCGCATACTCTTTTTACGCATAGTCCTCGCTCCTTTAATTTTTTGCTTTCTTCTTTGGGCCGTCCCCTCTCGAAAAAACGACGTCCCATCTTCATTTTACCCCCCCCCCCCATAGGTTTTTCAATGGTAAATCGCACGTTTTTCTGTAAAAGTTTTTTCCGTTTTTTCAGCAGTTTGCAACACAACGCGCAAAATGCCCCCTTGCCGCATTTTCTTTTTCCCGCGTTTGTGGTATACTATAGTGTATTTCGTGTATTTGCACCCACTCTGAAAGGAGTTTTTTACCGATGAAAGCACATATCGCACGCAACCAGAACGCCGGTGTGCCGCTGGCGCTGGGCTGGAACCTTTCCGCCGCCGACCGCGGCAAACTGGAGGGCATGGCCCCGGCCTTTGGCATGAAGGTGCTGCCCGTTTCCCCTGCCGACGCAGGCAGGACCGTGGCCCAGCTGCTGGGCGAAGTGGAGACCAAAACCGCCCGCACCCTGGTGCTGGAGCCGGGCGCTTACCCCCCGGCGCTGGTGCTGGCCAACTTCAAGGACAAGGACGTGGACACCCTGCTGGACCTGATGAAGCAGGCCCAGGTGAACATCCCCCTCAAGGCCGTGGTGACGCCTGCGAACCGCAGCTGGGTCTTCGGTGACCTGCTGGCCCACCTGCAGGAGGAGCACGCCGCCTTTACCGCCGCAAAGGAGAGCAAGCCCTTATGAAACTGACCTGCGCCAAACGCCTGCTGGCCGCCCTGCTGGCCGGGGCGCTGTGCCTGAGCCTGCTGGCGGGCTGCAGCGCCAAAAAGCCCACCCAGGAGCGCTACACCGCCGTCTTCTACGACGTGTTCGACACCATTACCACCGTCATTGCCTACTGCGACAGCGAGGACGAATTCAACGCCCAGATGGACGCGCTGCACACCGACCTCATTGCCTACAACCAGCTCTACGACATCTACAACGACTACGACGGCGTCACCAACGTGAAGACCATCAACGACAACGCAGGCAAGGCCCCCGTGGAGGTGGACGACCGCATCCTGTCCATGCTGGAGCTGGCCGACCAGATGTACCAGACCACGAACGGCAAGCTGAACATCGCCATGGGCAGCGTGCTGCGCATCTGGCACACCTACCGCGAAGCCGCCGAGGCCAACGAGAACGAGGCCGACAACAAGCTGCCCACCACCGAGGAGCTGGAAGCCGCCGCCCAGCACTGCGACATCAACGACCTTGTCATTGACGAAGACGCCAAGACCGTCTACCTGGCCGACCCGGAAATGTCGCTGGATGTGGGCAGCGTGGGCAAGGGCTACGCCACCGAGATGGCCTGCCAGGCCGCCGAAGCCCGGGGCCTGACCAGCGCGCTGGTGAGCGTGGGCGGCAACATCCGCGCCATTGGCACCAAGCCCGACGGCACCCAGTGGACCGGCGGCGTGGAGGACCCCTGGAACGCTTCGGACTACTACACCTCCGACACCATGCTCACCAGCCCCATCAACATCAGCGATATGGCGCTGGTGACCAGCGGCGACTACCAGCGGTATTATGTGGTGGACGGCAAGCGCTACCACCACCTCATCGACCCGGACACCCTGTTCCCGGCCGCCTACTTCAACAGCGTGACGGTGCTGTGCAGCGATTCCGGCCTTGCCGACTGCCTGACCACCGGCCTGTTCTGTATGCCGCTGGAGGAAGGCCAGAAGATCGTGGAAAGCCTGGACGGCGTGGAGGCCCTCTGGTGCACCACCGACCAGCAGGTGGTCACCTCCTCCGGGTGGGATGAATATTTGAAAAAGTAAGCAAAAAGGCAAAAAGAAAAGCATCTGCAGTGTTCGCTGCAGATGCTTTTTTTCGTGTGCACGCGCTCTGCGCCCTCTCCGTCTGCTCCCGTTGGTCGCAGCCACCTCTCCCAAAGGGAGAGGCAAGAAACGCTCCCTCCACGGTCTTGGCTCCCCCTTTGGGGGAGCTGTCACCGAAGGTGACTGAGAGGGTGTAGAGGTCCCTCACAGCCCCGTCGGCGGGGCGCTTTCGCCGGGAAGGCCGACGGGCTGGTTTGCCGCGCCCGCCGCCTGCTGGCGCAGGGCCGAGCGGGTGACCTCGGCCCAGGAATACTGGGTCATATACTCGCCCCGGTAGGTGTTGGCGGACGAGCGGTCGCCCCGCAGGTAGTTGTAGTAATCGCAGTCCACCTTGCCGGTGTCGATGGCCAGCATGCTGCGGCCGCGCACCAGCAGGCCGGTGACGCCCGCGCCCTCCAGCGTGTGGTTGAGATCAAAGATCAGGTTGCGCAGGTGGCTGTGCAGCGAGGCGGTGTCGGGGCGGTCCTCCCACAGGACGGCCAGCATCTCGCCGTTGGTGCAGGCGGCACCGTTGCGGTCCACCAGATAGGCCAGCAGCTCCTTGCTCTTGCTGCGCTTGAA
>ERZ1034768.634-NODE-634-length-11533-cov-3.698902_pt1 | contig 11533 bp, 14 predicted proteins | sample MGYA00520691_ERZ1034768 | MGnify/ENA primary metagenome ERZ1034768 (study PRJEB33766, sample SAMN09781704) | gut metagenome | biome: gut microbiome | host: Homo sapiens | place: Madagascar | study: EMG produced TPA metagenomics assembly of the PRJNA485056 data set...
ATGCCTTGAGGTCCAGCGCCAGACGCGCCTTTGCCAGCAGGACATCAATGTCCAGCATGGCCTGATAGCTGTACTGGAACTGCGGCTCAATGGCTGCCACCTGTGCGGTAAAGGCTACCAGAATGCGCTCGATCTCCTGCGCTTCCTGGGCACGATACTGCAGGATGCGGGCATTGGCTTCCACGACAGCCTGCGGTTCCACAAACACCGTTGCACCGGTAGAGGAAACGTCATGGATGATGCCGCTCACTTCGCCGCGGTATTCGCTCTTGACCGGGACAACGTAGCGGCCGTTGCGCATGGAGACCACACTCTCCTGCAGATATTTTGAGGTGTCCATGTTGCGCACCATGCTTTCCAGACGGTCGCGGATGCTGTTTTCGGTCGCACGGATCTTCTTGCGCAGGTCGTTCAGGGTGCGGGAGGCCGTGTCGGCCATCGCATCCGGGGCAAGGATCGCACTGGAGATCTGCTGTTCCAGGCCCGGCTCCGGGGACAACGCATAGAACAGATCATCGGTCGGGAGCATATCGTGCTCCGAAGAACCGTACCAGTTGGTCAGGTTCTGGAAGTTGCGCAAAGCACCGGCCACCATCAGCAGCTCGCCCATGGAAAGCACGCCGCCCTTGACCGCACGGGCGGCCAGCGCACTGACGCCCTCCACTCCGCCGAAACGGGGCGAACCGTTCTTAATCAGCAGCGTATTGATGGCATCCGTCTGCTCCAGCGCATAGCGCACCTCGTCCGGGTCACACTGCGGCTCAAGTGCCAGGAGCTTCGCCTTTGCTTCCTTACATACACAGCCCTCCGCAGCACGGGCGATGATCTTATCCAGTTCTAATGTTTTTAAGTAGCTTGTTTCCATAATATCCTTTTGCTCAGGGCAGCACCGTTTTTAAAAAGTCGTAGCTCTTCAACGGCTTGTCCAGATGCGTTAGCGCATACTGCTCCGCTACGGCTGCCAGCTTTTCCAGACTGCCCACAGAAATCTTGAACGAAAATATTTTTTTGTCCTCCACAAGGCAGATGTGCCGCAGTGCAAACAGTGCATTGCGATCCAGATTGCAGCGTTTCCCAGCCTTGGCCGCACAATCAGCACAGAGCAGATAGCCCTCCTGCACATCCAGATAAAAGGCATCGCCTGCATCGTAGGTGCCGCAGTCGCGGCAGCACACCAACTGCGGCAGAAAGCCACACTCGCTCATGGTGCGAAGCTCAAAAACGGCCTTGATGGCCCGCAGGTCCGCCTTGTGCTCACTGATCATGTACAGGCAGTTCAGCAGCAGACGCAGTTCCCGCTCAGCTTCCTGTCCGGTGGGGGTCAACGCAGCAGCCATTTCGGCCAGATACATGGCCAGACTCATCCCCTCGATGGAGGAAGAAATGCCGTGAAAGACATTCTTGACGGCCGCTTCGCGCACAGTATACATGTTGCGCCCCGGCACCAGCGTGAATTCCGAATAGCAAAACAGCCCGCACGCGCTGAACAATTTGCTTTTCAGCCGCAGGCTGCTCTGTGCCGAAGCCGAGATTACCCCCAGCCCCGGGGTCAGGATCGTGAGGATCCGGTCCGATTCTTTATAGCGGGTCTCTTTCAACACCAGACCCAGTGTTACAAAGGTCTCCATGATCCGTGTCTCCTGCCGGATGCTCGTCCGGCATCTGTGTCTGTTTGTACTCCAGATAACGGAGAATGTTTCCCGTGCAGGCAAAGGCCTGCCAGCTTGTTTGCACGTCCATTGGCCGGGTCTCCTTTCCGGGCAGCGCCACTGCCGTCAGTATTCTCTGGCGGCGGTGGCGTTATCCGAGGAAAACCCGCCCTGCATTGGAAAGGCTCAGCGGTTGCCGTTGTTCTGCTTGAAACCGAAATTGTTCAGCAGGAACTCGTTATCCCGCCAGTCCGACTTCACCTTGACCCAGCACTGCAGGTTCACACGGCAGCCCAGAAACTCTTCGCAGTCGGCACGGGCCGCACTGGCAATCTTTTTCAGCATGGCGCCGCCCTTGCCGATGACCATGCCCTTGTGGCTTTCTCGCTCACAGTAAATGTTCACATCAATGTCGATGAGATCGGTGCCGGGGCGCTCTTTGAAGCGCTCCACGACCACCGCGATGCCGTGTGGGATCTCGTCGCGCATGAACAGCAGGGCCTTTTCACGGATGACCTCTGCCACCAGTTCCTTCTCCGGCATATCGGTGTAGGCATCATCATCAAAGTAATGGGGGCCTTCTACGGCGTAGCGGCTCAAGGCATCGAACAGCGTTTCACAGCCGTCCTCGTTGCGGACGCTGACCGTGTAGATGTCATCGAATACACCCAGCGCCTTCAGCTCTTCTTTGCGGGCTTCCAGGTCAGCGGCATCCTTGACAAGGTCTGTCTTATTGATGACGGCAATGGCCGGGCCGCCGCTGCTGCGCAGCATGTCCACCAGAACCATCTCGGATTCATTCAGGGCACCATAGGGCTCAAACAGCATCATGGAAACATCCACGTCGGCAATGGAATCGCTGGCGGTTTTGTCCATGCGCTTGCCCAGCTTGTTGCGGGCTTTGTGCACGCCGGGGGTATCCAGCAGCACATACTGCAGCGGACCGCGGGTGATCACACCGGTAATGCGGGTACGGGTGGTCTGCGGCTTGGAGGTGACAATGGCCACCTTTTCGCCAACCAGCAGGTTGGTCAGGCTGGATTTGCCCACATTGGGGCGGCCGATGACCGCCACAAAAACCGACGATGTATCGTAATGGCCCTGAACGGGCGTCGTGTTACTCAAAATCAAACTCCTGTCTTGCTGTGTGCAGAAATGCACGTTCGATCAAAGGCAAATCATTCGGTGTAGCTCACCGTGCGGGGCAGGCCCAGCTGCAGCAGCACGGCCTCTTCTTTTTCCCGCATCCGCATAGCTTCCAGGCCGCCGTTCTCATGGTCGTAGCCCAGCAGATGCAGCATGGAATGCACGGTCAGAAATGCCACTTCCCGCTGCAGCGGATGGCCGTAGAGGGTCGCCTGCTCCTGGGCGCGCTCCATGCTGATGACGATATCGCCCAGCATTTTGCAGCCGTTGTTTTCGTCCACATCATATTTGCCATCCACACCCAGCGGGAAGCTCAAAACGTCGGTGGGCATGGGCTTGTTGCGGTACTGGTTGTTCAGCTCTGCAATGGCCGCGTTGTCCACAAAGGTCACGCTGATCTCAGCCGGAGCCTCAAAGTGCTCGAACTCCAGCACAGCGTTGCAGGCGCGGCGGATCAGGATGCGGAGGCCGGATGGGACCTTGACGGCCTTCTGGGAATTGGTGATCAGAACTTTATTGGACATAGAATCAGTCCTCTCCTTTCTGGTTTGGTTGTTTTTCGGGATGTGCAGCCCTGTCGTATGCCTTGATGATCTCCTGCACAAGGCGGTGGCGCACAACGTCTTTTTCGGTAAAATAGCACTGGGCAATGCCCTTGACCTGCTTCAGCACATGCAGCGCATCCACAAGGCCGCTGCGGGTGCGTTCCGGCAGGTCGATCTGGGTCACATCGCCGGTCACAACGACCTTGGAACCCACGCCCATGCGGGTCAGGAACATCTTCATCTGCTCCGGCGTGGTGTTCTGCGCCTCGTCCAGAATGATGAAGGCATCGTCCAGCGTGCGGCCGCGCATATAGGCCAGCGGGGCCACCTCAATGATCTGTTTTTCCACCAGACGCTCATATGTTTCAGCACCCAGCATATCAAACAGACCGTCATACAGCGGGCGCAGATACGGGTCCACCTTCTGCTGCAGATCACCGGGCAGAAAACCCAGTTTCTCCCCTGCTTCTACCGCCGGGCGGGTCAGCACGATGCGGGACACCTCCTTGGCCTTGAAGGCCTTTACGGCCATAGCTACGGCGAGGTAGGTCTTACCGGTGCCCGCCGGGCCGACACCAAAGGTGATGGCATTGTTCCGGATGGCATTCAGGTATTCCTTCTGGCCCAGCGTCTTGGGCCGGATGGGCCGCCCTTTGACCGTAACCGTTACAAAATCCTCGGTCAGTTCCCGCACCCGTTTCTCAGCGCCGTCATGGGCCAGGCTGATGCAGTAGCGCACAGTCTGATCCTCCAGCGGGGTATGGTTCTCGATCAGAAGAAGCATGCCTTCCACCGCGCGGCTGGCCGCCGCTACGTTGGCCGGTTCGCCGGAGAGCCGGAGCTGTGTGCCCCGGCAGACGGCCGTAACGGAGAACTCGTTTTCCAGCAGCCGGATGTTCCGGTCGCAGTTGCCAAAGACCGCCGCGGCGATCTCTACACTATCCAGTTCAATGTTCTTTTCTGCCATGTGCTCCTCCTGATGTGCCTGCTTCGATAGCTATATTGTACCACCAAAATCCTTAGAAGAAAACTATGAAAATTGCACAAAATATTTTTCCAGCTTCCATCGTTTTTCCATATTGCAAAAATGCACTTGACAAACTATATCGTCACACGATATAGTGCTCTCACGATATATCGGAACGCGATATAAAAACTTTCGATCGAAACGGAGAGGTATCGAAACGATGGAAGCCATGGCCCTGACCGAGTCCACCTATTACATTCTGCTTGCTCTTTATCATCCGCAGCATGGATACGGCATCATGCAGCAGACCGAGCAGCTTTCCGGCGGGCGGGTACACCTTGCCGCAGGGACATTGTATGGAGCGCTGAACTCCCTGTGCGAAAAAGGATGGATCCGACAGCTGCCCGTGGAACGTGGGAGCCGCAAAAAAGAGTATCAGTTGACCGCGGAAGGACTTGCAGTCCTGAAGCACGAGCTTGCCCGGCTGCAGCAGCTGGTTGCAAACGGCGAAAGCATCCTGAAGGAGGAATGACCATGAACACGCGCAAAACCATCCATAAAGTCTATCTGGCATGGGATTTCAAGAAGGAAGAACTCTGGCTCAACGAAATGGCGGCGGAAGGCTGGGCTTTGGAGCATGCAGCGTTTTGCTCGTACACCTTCGTGCGCTGTGAGCCGGGCGAATACATCATCCGCATGGAGATGAATGCAGACCGGGACTATCGCAGCTTTGTGGAAGAAACCGGTGCAGAATATGTCGGCGGCTGTGTGAACTGGATCTATTTCCGCCGCAAAGCCGAGCTCGGGTCGTTTGACCTGTTTTCGGACATAGATTCCCGCATTGCGCATCTTGCACGCATCGGTAAATCGCTCTGGCTGATCTGCCTTGCCAATCTGATCATCGGTGTTGTCAATATCATAGACGGGCAGACGTTTTCCATTGTGAATCTGCTGTGCAGCGTTCTGCTGGCCTATGGTCTGGGCCGCATCCATGGGATGAAAGCATCCCTTGAAGAAGAGCGTGCCCTGCACGAATAAACCTTGTCAAGCCTTTTGTGCCACAACCGTATAGAAAAACAAGATGTATCTTTGGGTAAAACAGCAATAGCAAACGTTTCTCCTGCGTGATACAATAGCAAGCGTTGCGTGCCCTGCTGCCGCAGCAAAAAGATTGAAGGAGAAATGAACGATGGAACAATGCTATCTGATGCCCGGACAGGAACGCTGCGAACGATTCAAGGACGCAAACGGTGTTCCGCGTGTTCACTACTCCTACCGTTCCCTGCACGGTGCCTTTTTTGACTGCGAGAGCCGCAGCCTGGAGGAAGCCCAGCATCTGTGTGAGGACTGGCTGGTCGGCCAGGACCGATGCTACCGCAACTGATCCCATAAAAAAGCAAGCGCCTCTGTTTCATGGATGGTCACTCCATCCGGAGCAGAGGCGCTTTTTGTTGTTAGTTCCACAGCTGTGCGCAGACAAGCTCCAGCACACTGCCCGCAATACAGCGGGATTTATCCGAGATCAGGAAACAGTTGGAAAGCTCTTCCCGGCGGGGGTCCACATCAGCCACCTTGAACCCCGGAGTGACCGGGTAGCCGCTGCGCAGCAGACCGCGCAGGATGCCGCCGATCTGTGTGGTGACCGGGATGGATTTGCCTTCCGACGTCCGGATCTGTGCGATGATCTCCCCTGCTTCCACCAGGTCACCGATCTTTCGCACATCCTGAAAGATTCCTTCCGTCTGCGCATGGATGACCCGCTCCTTGCCATAACCGCCGATGACACCCGGAATACCAGTGTTCGGGATGGCAGCGCCCTCCCGGATGATACGGCCCAGCCGATGGCCGCGCTTCGTCTCGACCACGACATCCACATCCTGTCCGGCTGTAAATCCGGGGCCAAGGGCGATGGTCAGCGGTGCCATATCACGGGTGGTGCCAAGGTTCTTCTTGGCCAGAATGGCATCCACCAATACATCCGGCTTTGCTTGTGCCACGCAGCTGCCTGCCGGGTCGATGAGGACGGGCACCGCATTCTGTGCCCAGACGGTCGGAGCCTGTTCCAGTGTGTCGATACGAACAGCCCTCAGGCCCTCTACCGTTGTTTCACCTTCGTACACAGCTTCGCAGAGCGACACCTGCCGCCGGATAGCCGCCGGGTGAGCGGTTTCCAGTACAAGCACCCGCAGCCCGGCGGACCACAGACGATGGATGGTGCCGGTAGCAAGGTCGCCGCCGCCGCGCACCAGGATCAAGGCATCCTGTTTCATTCGATGGATCCTCCTTCCGGAATGATTTCCAGCAGAAGCTCCATGGAACCACCGCAGGCCGCAACCGCGGCATCTTCGTTTTTGCCGTCGGCCGAAAATGTGACCGTCTGCACCGATGCTGTATGCCCGGCCAGCATTTCAGCGGCGGCCTGCCGAGTACGGTATTCCATGATGCCGCCGCCCACACTGCTCACAGTCGTGCCATCGGGCAGGAGCAGCATTTTGGAGCCGACCTCCCGCGGGGTGGAGCCGTGCCGTGCAATGATCGTCGCCAGCACTGCAGGCTGGCCGTTCTGTGCGGCCTGCTCCATCGCCGCCAGAAGCGCCGGAGCAAAGCCCTCGGTCTGAGGGCGGGCGTTTTTCACTTCCACGATCTGCGCCAGAATGGACAGCGCGATCTCTTCGGCTGTTTTGGCCCCGATGGCAAGTCCGATGGGGGCCTGCACAGCTTCCACCCGTGCAGCATCCGCCCCGGCTTCCAGCAGCTGTCGCCGTACCAGTGCGGCCCGGCCCCGGCTGCCCATCATGCCAACGTAAGCCGCCGGTTTCTGCAAGATCTGCTCCAGGCAGGCCACATCAAAGGCATGGGCGCGGGTCACAACCACAAAGTAGGTCTCTGCCCCGCCGGGCACCTGCTCCAGTGCCTGTGCAAACGGTAAGCAGAGGACCGTGTCCGCTCCGGCATCCCGCAGGTCCTGCGCATATTCCGCGCGGTCCTCCATAGCAAGCACCGGCAGACCCAGCAGTTTTGCCAGCCGTACCACCGATGCCGCTACATGGCCGCCGCCGCAGACAACGATCTGCGGCACCGCACCGAATCGTTCCACAAACACCCGCGTGCCGTCCAGTTCCAGAAACCCGGTGGCCGTGCATTCCTGCAAACGGGAAAGGCTGCGCTGCAATACGCCGCTGCTGTGGGTCTGCCACACCGGGCGCCCGCCGCGCAGCAGCATCCGGCTGCCGGCCTCCGGTCCATCCAGAACCGCCGCAAGGGTACCGTCTCCGGTGACCTGCCCTTTCTGCAGGGCATCAACCAATGCGCTCATAAAATGTTCTCCTGTTCGTCATTGCTCCACCTGCGACACCACGTCGTAAGCCGCCGGGTCCAGCAGGCTGTTCCAGTGTTCCCAATCCTCCGGCGTCATACGCCAGGCAAGGCCGCACCCGGCGGAGATCTCCCGCGGGAGCGGGATCAGCCGCCCGGGGATCTGTGCCGTGGCGCAGTGCTTCTCCCAGGCCATGGCTTCCACCGTTGTGCGGAAGGAGAGCACGATATAGGTCTTTTTTGTGCGCATTTACAGCTCCTGTGCCAGCTCCCGCACGGCCTGTGCAGCGTGCAGAGCTTCTTCCATGGTATTGCTGTGTGAAAAGCTGAACCGTACCACGCCCTGTTCCACCGTGCCAAGCGCCTTGTGCATCAGCGGGGCGCAATGTGCTCCGGCCCGCACACAGATGCCGTAGTCCTCCCACAGGATATCGGCCACCCGGGCAGAGTCCTCGTCTCCGATATTCAGGGAGACGATGGGCGCACGCAGAGCGGTCTCAATGTCGCCGTATACAGTCACGCCCGGCATACCGCATACTTCTTCGTAAAAACAGCGAGCCAGTGCAGCTTCGCGGGCGGCCAGCATTTCCACGCCCTGTGTCAGAAGCCATTGTACTCCGGCGCAAAGCCCGGCAAGGCCGTGCACGTTCAGGGTGCCGGCTTCCAGTGCGGTGGGCATCTGGGCGGGATGCTGCTCGTCATAGCTGTGCACGCCGCTGCCGCCCACTACAAGGGGCGCGATCTGCACACCCGGACGCACATACAGCCCGCCGGTGCCCTGGGGGCCCAGTAAAGCCTTGTGCCCGGTGAAGCACAGCACATCCACACCCAGCGCCTGTACGTCGATGGACTGGGCTCCGGCCGTCTGCGCGGCATCCACGATCAGCAGCAAGCCGTGCCGGTGCGCAAAGGCCGCAGCCTTTGCAAGATCGGTACAGTTGCCGGTCACATTGGACGCTCCGGTCACGACCAGCGCTCTGGTGTTTGGGCGCACAAGCTCTTCCCATTTTTCATATTGCAGGCGGCCTTTGGCGTCTACCCCGGTAAAGCTGAGCTGGCCCCCCTGTGTCCGCAGCCGGTACAGCGGCCGCAGGACCGAATTGTGCTCACACACAGTGGTGATGACATGATCCCCCGGCCCCAGCAGCCCGCACAGGGCGGTGTTCAACGCGCCGGTGGCGTTGGCCGTAAAAGCAATGCAGGCAGGGTCCGGCGCGTGGAAAAGCTCTGCCAGCGCTTCCCGTGCGGCATACACCAGCCGGGAAGCATGCAGGGTCGGCTCATGGGCACCGCGGCCGGGATTGCCTGCGGTGTGCAGGGCGTCCAGAATGGCGGCGTCCACTTCCTGCGGTTTGTACAGCGTGGTGGCAGCATTGTCCAGATAGATCACGGCTTGACCACGTTCCCGGCCTGGGTCAGCTTTTCCACGATGGCATACATGTTCGTCACGCTGCCTACGGCCAGCTTCTCGGTCAGGCCGTAATAGTTCAGGCAGGTGCCGCAGGTCATGATCTCCACACCTTCCGATTCCAGCGTCTTGAGGTCCTCCAGCATGGGAGAACCCTCACAGGTCAGGGATGCACCGCCGTTATAGAACAGAACCGTCTTGGGCAGCTTGTCCTGCTGCGTCAGGGCAAACACGAACGCCTTGAGCAGGGTCTTGCCCAGCTCCTCGGCCCCGGTACCCATAGTGTTTGCGCCAATGGCCACCACGGTATCCGTGCGGGCGTCCGGCATGCAGACGGCCGGGGTCTCTTCAGCCGCCGGGGCATCCCCGATGGTGAACAGCACTCGGTATTCCCGTTCGGCCAGCTTTTCGGCGCTGTACTGATAACCCTTTTGCTGGGCCATCTTGGTCAGGTTCTGAACGGCGATCTCGTTGTCCACCAGAATTTCCACCTGACCAGCACCCTTCAGCTCCGAAATAGCGCGCTTGGCCTTGACGACCGGCAGCGGGCAGGCGTCTCCTCTTGCATCAACATGTGTCATGATCGTTTCTCCTTTCAGTAGGTCAGTATGTTACTGTGATCTCGGTTTCGGTTCGGGGAACGATCTCGCCCACGATCTTCGCGGGCAGACCAGCAGATTGCAGTTCCTTCTCCAGCGCGCTGGCCTCCGCCGGGTCCACTGCCAGCAGCAGACCGCCGGAGGTCTGAGGGTCGAACAAGACTTCCTCCATGGCAAACGGAACGCCCTCAAACCGGACAAAAGGCCCGGTATGATTGCGGTTGCGCTGCCCGGCGGCGGTGTATAGGAAGTCATTCGCCGCCTTTTCCGCGCCCGGCAGCACCGGCACGGCGCGGGCGTTGATCTTGCAGGAAAGCCTCCCGCCCATCATCTCGTGCAGATGTCCCAGAAAACTGAAGCCGGTCACATCGGTGGCCGCGTGCACAGTATACCGGCGGCTGATCTCCGCAGCGGTCTTGTTCAGGGTTGTCATGGAACTGATGGCGGCTGCCATGTGTTCCGGGGCCGCCTCGCCCACACGGTTTGCGGTGCACAGCAGCCCCACACCCAGCGCTTTGGTCAGCAGCAGCTTGTCTCCCGGCTGGCCGGCATCGTTTGCGTACAGATGATGCGGGTCCACAAGGCCGGTCACCGACAGGCCGTATTTGACGCCGGTGTCTGCAATGGAATGACCTCCGGCCAGAATGCCCCCTGCTTCGGCTACCTTTTCGGCTCCGCCGCGCAGGATCTCGCCCAAAACGTTCAGGTCCATATTTTCCGGGAAACACACCAGATTGAGGGCAGTTTTCACCTCGCCACCCATGGCGTACACATCGCTGAGGGCGTTGGCCGCTGCGATCTGCCCAAAGAGATAGGGATCCTCCACCATAGGCGGAAAAAAGTCCACCGTCTGCACCAGGGCCAAATCCTCGGTGACCCGGTAAACGGCAGCATCGTCCCGGCTGTCGTAGCCCACCAGAAGATCCGGGTCCTTTTCGCCCCGGGGCAGCTTTTCCAGAATGCGGCTCAGTACACCGGCACCCAGCTTTGCCGTGCAGCCGCCCCCGGTACAGAATACGATTTTTTCATCCTTGCTCATGCACGTTCTCCCTCTTCAAATTGTGTCAGAACGCCGTTCACACGATAACGTTCCTGCAGAACACAGAGCGTCTGCTTCCCGAGCAGTTGGCGCTGCGGCGTATCTGCCTGATTGAGCACCGCATAAAAGGCTCTGCTGCCCACTCGTTTCCGGCCGCCCTGCTCACTTGCCAGCAGTTGAGCCAGAAGTTCCGGGGTCAGGCAGGCCTCCGGTGGAACGCCCAGCAGCATGCAGGCTTGTTCCAACCGGAAGCAGCATTCCTTCAAAGGGTGGCCCAGTGCGGAAAGCCCGGCCACCGCCAGTACGATGTCGCTTTGCGGCAGCAGAACAGGTTCCTGCTCCGCCGGGGCTTTGCACGGGAAATGCTTTGCACCGTCAGCTTCCAGAAACACGGCGTCTGCCTGTGCCATCCAGTGGGCAAGGTCTGCTTCCGGCGGTGCGGTCAACTTACCCTTGGGAGCCGGAGAACCCACCACGGCATAAGAGCCGCGGGCCCAGAGCTCCTGTATTTCGGCGTCAGTCTTTGCCCAGAGCCAGTTTTCCGGGCGCAGGATGTGGGTGGTAGTGGACACCAGCACCCGCCAACCTTTCTGCGCGCAATGGCTGGCCATGGCATACAGCAGCGTTGTTTTTCCGCCGCCGCCCACCAGCGAGACCACATGGCCTTTTTCCGCCAGAAACGGAAACTGCTGTTCCCCGATCATTTGTGGTTTTCAGCGGCGGCCATGGCGATCTGCTCCGGAGTAATGGGCAGCTCATAGAAACGGGTGCCGATGGCGTTGTAAATGGCGTCTGAAATGGCCGGCAGCGGCGTATTGATGACCACCTCACCGATGGATTTTGCACCAAACGGGCCGTTTGGCTC
>ERZ1034768.635-NODE-635-length-11531-cov-9.198414_pt1 | contig 11531 bp, 9 predicted proteins | sample MGYA00520691_ERZ1034768 | MGnify/ENA primary metagenome ERZ1034768 (study PRJEB33766, sample SAMN09781704) | gut metagenome | biome: gut microbiome | host: Homo sapiens | place: Madagascar | study: EMG produced TPA metagenomics assembly of the PRJNA485056 data set...
CAAAGACCGGGTGCTTGGCGTTGAGCTCGAGCACGCGCTGGCTCTTGGGCATGCCGTCGGGCGCGCCCTCGGGTCCCTTCTGGAGCACCTTCTCCATCTCGAGCGAAAGCGGGCCCTCGGTGGTGATGCACGCGGGAGCATCGGTCAGGCGCGCAGAGACGGCGACCTTCTCGACCTTATCGCCGAGCGCCTCCTTCATAGCGCTAAAGAGGTCCTCGTTTTCCTTGGTGGCGTCCTCGGCCTCCTTCTTCTCGTCCTCGGTCGCCAGATCAAGATCGCCAGTCGCGACGTTCTTGAGCTCCAGGTGACGATCCTCGACCTCGGGCTCAGCACCGTCGGCAACGGCCTTCTCGGCAGCCTCGCGGGCGGCGTCGTCCTCGTAGATTTTAGGCATATCGGCGGCAACGTACTCACGCATAGCCTGGAAGGTGAACTCATCCACGTCCTGCGTCAGAAGCAGCACGTCGTAACCGCGGTCGAGCACGCCCTTCACCACGGGCATCTTGGCCAAGCGCTCACGCGAGTCGCCGGCGGCGTAGTAGATGGCCTTCTGGTCCTCGGGCATACCCTTGGCATACTCGGCCAGGGTAATCATCTTCTGCTCCTTGGTAGACCAGAACAGTAGCAGGTCGGCGAGCTCATCGGCCTTCATGCCATAGCTCGAGTAGATGCCGTACTTAAGGCCGCGGCCAAAGTTCTCAAAGAACTTCTCGTAGGCCTCGCGGTCGTTGTCACGCATATCCTCAAGGTCGGCGGTAATCTTCTTCTCCACGCGCTTGGCGATGGCCTTGAGCTGACGGTTCTGCTGCAGCGTCTCACGCGAGATGTTGAGCGACACGTCGGCGGAATCCACGACGCCACGGACAAAGTTGTAGTAGTCGGGCAGCAGGTCGTCGCACTTCTCCATAATCAGCACGTTGGAGCTGTAGAGCGCCAGGCCCTTCTCATAGTCCTTGCTGTACAGATCGAACGGGGCACGGCCCGGCACAAACAGCAGGGCGTCGTACTCGAGCGTACCCTCGGCATGGAAGCTGATGGTGCGCGCCGGATCGTCAAAATCGTGGAACGTGGACTTGTAGAACTCGTCGTAGTCCTTCTGCTCAACGTCGGAGCTGCGCTTTTTCCAGATCGGCGTCATGGAGTTGACGGTCTCGAGCTCCTGGTAGTCCTCGTACTCGGGCGTGTAGTCATCGCCAGCATCCTCGGGCTTGGGCTTCTGGCGGCTCTTGGACACCATCATCTGGATCGGGTAACGCACATAGTTGCTGTACTGCTGAATCAGGCTCTTGAGGCCCCACTCGGTCAGGAAGCGATCGTAGGTCTCGGCCTCGCCGTCGGCATCGAGCTTCTCGTTCTCGCGCAGCGTCAGGATAACATCGGTACCGTGCTCGGCGCGCTCGCCGTCTTCGATGGTGTAACCCTCAAGACCATCAGACTCCCACACGTGAGCGGTGTCCTCGCCATAGGCGCGGCTGACAACCTTTACGTGGCTGGCAACCATAAAGGCAGAGTAGAAGCCCACGCCAAACTGGCCGATGATGTCGACATCGGAGCCCTGTTGCTCGGCGTTCACGGTCTTAAACTCCTCGGAGCCGGAATGGGCGATGGTGCCCAGATTGCGCTCGAGCTCCTCGGCGGTCATGCCAATGCCGTTATCCGAGATGGTAATGGTGCGGGCGTCCTTATCAAAGGAGACGCGAATAGCCAGGTCGCCCTGGTCGAGCTTGACACTCGGGTCCTGCAGGCTCTTAAAGTTGAGCTTGTCGACGGCGTCGCTCGCGTTAGAGATAAGCTCGCGCAGGAAGATTTCCTTATTGGTGTAGATGGAGTTGATCATGAGGTCGAGCAGTTTTTTGCTCTCGGTCTTAAATTGACGCATGTGCAGTCCTTTCGCGCTACCCCCGTCCGCAAAAACGGCCCGGTTGCCCGAGCCGCATTGCAGACCTGCTATGTTCAGACTTAGATTTTATAACCCATTAGCGCGCATATATACATACGGAATCGAAAAACTGTATGTCCAAACGCTCTGATGCGCCAATTGCCAAGGAGTGTCCCCGACTGCCGGCGGGAAAGGAACGTCCCTATCTGCCATCTACGCGCTTGGCCATCCAAGCATGGGGCTGGCCCTCGTCTTCGTAGTCCACCGGGGCAATCTGCGCGTAGCCCGCCTTGGCATAGAGCGGCAGCACGTATTCCTGCGCATGCAGCTTAATGAGCCTGGCGCCGGCATCACGCGCGCACGTATCACTGGCCTCGACAATCTTGCTCGCCAGACCGCGACGGCGCATGCTCGGCAGCACAGCCACGCGCCCCATAATGTAGGTCTCCCCCGCCGCGACGCCTTCGTCCAAGTCGCACGCCGGCGACACCGGAGCCTCTGCGTCAGCCGCGCGCTCAAGCTCTTCGGGAAACACGCGCGAGCAACCGGCAAGCTCGCCGTCTACATAGAGCGTCACATGAATGCAGTTCGGATCCTCGTCGATAGCGTCAAACTCATTCTCGTAGCCCTGCTCGTCCATAAAAACGACGCGGCGCACCAACGCCGCGTCGTCAAAGCATCCCGTCTTAAGTTGGATATCCATGGCTGCCCTTTCATTCAATGCGAACGTTAGGGACAGATTTTAGCGAAAATGAGCTCCGCGCACGCTAAACTTCGCGCGAGCCTTCGCCAGGCAGTCGTAATGACCCACGTTATGGGCATCGCTCGCGATGAAGCTGTACAGGTTCTGATCGAACAGGCGCTGTGCCGGCTTTTTCTCGCGACCAAAGCGACCGCCGGCAATAAAGTCCGCCGAAGCCTGCAGCTTGCAGCCCATATCGACCAAGCGCTCCGCCACGCTTACATCCTTTTGAACCGCACGATAGCGCTCAGGATGAGCGATGATCACCTGGTAGCCACGACACTGCAGATCGTAAATCGTGTTCTCGTACTCTCTAAACGCATACGCATCGGCATGCGTCGAAAGCTCGAGCAGAAACTCGTTGGTCCCATCGAAATGCAAGTGATCCGCGGCATCGATACCAAGCTCAACGAGCTTTCGATGGTTGACCTCGAAGCCCATCTGGAGCGGAAAACCGTCAGCGTTATCGCGCAGCAGCTCAAAGGCATCCCACATCTTGTCGTAATCAAAATAGGGATCACGGCAGTGAGGAGTGCAAACGATTCTGGTTACACCGGCCCGCTTGGCAGCCTCGAGCATCGCCAAGCTCTCTTCGAGATCGGCGGCGCCGTCGTCTACACCCGGCAAGATATGGCAATGAATGTCACGCATAGGTCAGCCTTAATCAACTAAACGTTTGCTCGGTTGGTGAAGATGCCCTTTTTGGAAGTGCCCTGATCGTCGGAGCCCTTCTTAACCTTCTTACCGTCCTTGGTGTAGTAAGAATAGTAGTACTCGCTGGTCTCGGTCTCGCAGTAATTCATGACGGTACCGATGAGCTTGACCTTCTCGGACTTCTTAAGCTGGGCGATAGCGTTGAGCGCCTCTTCGCGCTTGGTAAAGTCCTCGCGCACCACGAACAGCGCGCCGTCGGTCAAGCTGGCAATCTCGGCAGCATCGATGAAGGTGCCGACCGGAGGAGCATCGAAGATGACGTACTGGAACTTGGCGGACAGTGCCTTTACCAGCTTGGCAAAGCGATGGGAGACGATGATGTCGGCAGGATTGGGAATGTGCGGCTCGGCATCGAGGAAGTAGAAGTTCTTCTGACCCGTCTCGACAATTGCCTGGTCAATGGAGATCTGCTCGGAAAGGACCGCATAGAGTCCGCCGCGCGAACGAACGCCAAGCATATCGGAAAGGGACCTGCGGCGCATATCGGCCTCGACCAGAAGCACGGACTTGCCGCTCGTGGCGATTGCCTGAGCAAGATTAATGGAAACCGTAGACTTGCCCTCGTTGGGAATCGAGGAGGTAACGGTGATGGTGCGAATGGGGTCGTCCACGCTCGCAAAGCGGATGTTGGCCAGAAGGGTCTTGGCGGCATTCTGTACAACGAGCTTATCGGTGTTCTTTGCCTTAGCCATGCCTATTTACCACCTTTCATAGCCGGAATTCGGCCAACAACGGGAATACCCAGGAGCTCTTCTGCCTCTTCGGCACCGCGGATGCGGGTATTGAGCATGTCTGCCAAAACGACATAGGCAACTGCGATAAAGATACCGGCGAGGAACGCGACAGCAATATACAGCGTGCGCTTGGGGCCGCTGGGGGCTTCGGGGGTCTTAGCCTCGTCGATAACGTTGATGCTCTGGGCAGCGCCGACGTTCTGAGCGACCGTACTCACCGAGCTGGCAATGGCCTTTGCGACCTCAGCCGTCTCCTTGGCATCGGTGCCGGTAACCGAAAGCGTAATGACACGCGTGGTGGTCTCGGAGGAAACAGACACCTTGTAGTCATCCAAATCGGTGAGGCCCAGTTCTTTGGCGGCGCCGCTCTTAACGCTATCGCTATCCAGCAGCGTGGCGATATCGTTGGAAAGCATCTGGCTCGCCGAGAGATCGTTGTAGCTCATCTGACCGCTATCGTCGGTCTTGGCGAGAATGTACATGCTCGTCGTCGCGGTATAGGTGTTGTCCATCGCAATGAAGGACACGATGCCCATGGCGATCGCGCAGACCACCGGAAGGGTGATGACCAGCTTGAGGTGCTTCTTCAGCAGCTGGAACAGTTCGAGAAGGGTCATGCAGCTTGCCTTTCATTTCCCCAGTTCGGATTGACAAAACTGTCCGTATGTTATCGCATCTTTTTACCGAGACCAAACTCTATACATAAGAAACAGGCTCTCCTGTAAAAATGTCGGAAGCAATCGTAAAATTGCACAACAACGCCGCACCCGAAAGTCAAATGCGGCGTCTACATCAATATCTATGTTGTATCGCTATGCGAATGGCTCGTCCTGCTGTATGGGAAACGTCACCGTAATGGTGGTTCCCACGCCCAACTCGCTCGACAGATCGAGCGTGGCGTGATGATACAGGGCCGCATGCTTGACAATGGCAAGCCCCAGGCCGGTTCCGCCGCGTGCCTTGGACCTACTCTTGTCCACGCGATAGAACCGCTCAAATACCTTGCCCTGTTCTTCAGGCGCGATACCGATTCCCGTGTCGGCGACAGCGAGGAACGGATGGCCTTCGTCGTTGGTGCCGCACTGCAGCGTAACCGTACCGCCGGGCCGATTGTAGCGGATGGCGTTGCTTGCCAGATTATAGATGAGCTCGTCGACCAAGCGCGACACGCCTTCGATGACCACAGGCTTGGTCTCATGACTTATCGTCACATTCGCCTGACGGGCAACCTGTTCAAGACGCTGCTCAACCGCGTAAATCGCACGCGAGAGCTCAATAGGCTCCGTGGACCCAATGGGCACTGCCTCGCCTTCAGTTGCACGTTCGGCCTCGTCCAAGTTAGACAGCGTAAGGATGTCGTTGACAAGCGCTGCCAAGCGGCCCGCCTCACGATAGATGCGACCGCCAAAGTTGTGCAGGTCGTCCTCGCCCTCGACCATGCCGTTTGCGATGAGCTCGGCATAGCCCGAAATCGCCGTAAGCGGCGTCTTGAGCTCATGGGTGATATTCGCCGTGAACTCGCGGCGCATACGGTCGTTGTCCGCTAGCACCGCCATTTGGCGCTTGAGTTCCTGGCGCTGCGACTCGATGCGCTCAAGCATGGGGACCATCTCGGCATAGGCGTGCTCATAGCTACGGCGTGGGTGATCCAAATCCACCTCTTGCAACGGCGCGATGATGGCACGGGACTCACGGCGCGCCATAAAAAACGAGAGTACTGCACCCGCTGCTGCGATAAGCAGCATCGGCACCAGCATCGACAGCAAAATCGCCGCAACGCCAGGCTGGGCCTGCGCCAAGCGAACGACCTGGCCGTTATCAAGGGTGACGGCGCGATACAGCATAATCTCGTCGAGTGTAGAGCTTGCGCGCTCCGCGGAACCCGAACCACTCTCAAAGGCCTCGATGACCTCGGGACGATCGCCATGGTTGGGCAGTGTGGAAGGCGACGCCTCGTTGTCGTAGGCAACAGATCCGTCCTTATTGATCAGCGTGATACGAAGATCCTCGCGATCGAGGCTTCGCAAGAACGGAATGGGCTCCTGCTGCTCGTCGAGGGCGGCAGCAATGAGCTCGGTTTCCTGCGCCAGATTGGCACTCGTGGCATCCGCCAAAGTGTTTTGCACAAAGAACGCACCCAGCACCGTAAACGCCACGATAACCGCCATGGCGCAGACAAAGATCGTCACAAAAACGCGGTGCGACAGCGTATGTTTTCCCTGGGGGGCGAAGACCACGGGTTACTCCTCCGATGCGGTGGCCGCGGTGTCGTCGCCTTCGGCACCATCACCGGCCGAAGGCTCAGCCAGGCGATAACCCACGCCGCGCACGGTCTCGATGGCGCTGGCATGCTCGCCCAGTTTTTGGCGAAGCGTCTGCACGTGCACGTCAACGGTGCGCGAACCGCCGTCGAAGTCCCAGCCCCACACGCTCTGCAGCAACGACTCGCGGGTAAAGACCACGCCGGGCTTGCGCATGAGGTACTCGAGCAGGTCGAACTCGCGCAGGGTGAGCTTAAGCGGCTCGCCGGCAACGGTCACCTCGCGATGGCTAGGCGAAAGCACGATGTCGCCCACGCTGAGCACATCGCTCGCCTGCTTGACCATGCCGCCGCGACGCAGCAGTGCGCGGCAGCGGCTCGCAAGCTCCATGAGCGAAAACGGCTTAGTCAGGTAATCGTCGGCACCGCCATCGAGCGCCATCACCTTGTCGAGTTCGGTGTCCTTGGCGGTAAGCATCATGATGGGCACCGTCGCCGTCAGGCGATCGGCACGCAGGCGACGCATAATCGCCAAGCCATCGGTGTCGGGCAGCATGATATCGAGCAGCACAGCATCGGGCACCCGTCGCGCCACGGCAGCTTTAAACTCGCCATCGCACGAAAAGCCCTCGGCCTCGATTCCCTGCTTGCGCAGTGCATAGACCGTCAGATCCCTGATGTTGTCATCGTCCTCGACGTAATAGATCATGTTGAACCCCTTTGCGGCCGGTATGACCGCATCTTAACCCTAAAGGCGCCTGTACTAGATAGTATCAGCCAAAACGGCCCGTCAAATAATCCGCCGTACGCGGATCGGTCGGATTCTTAAAGAGCTGCGCGGTAGGCGCATGCTCCACCAGCTCGCCCAGCAAAAAGAACGCGACCGAGTCGGAAATGCGCGCGGCCTGCTGCATGTTGTGCGTAACGACCACCAGCGTGCACGTTTCCTTGAGCTCGCAGGCCAGCTGCTCAACCACCAGCGTCGACACGGGATCGAGGGCGCTCGTGGGCTCATCCATCAGCAGGATGTCGGGCTGCACAGCAAGCGCACGAGCGATGCACAGACGCTGCTGCTGTCCGCCCGAAAGGCCCAGGCCCGACTCCTTGAGCTTGTCCTTGACCTCGTCCCACAATGCGGCGCGGCGCAGGGAGTCCTCGACCAGCTCGTCAAGCACAACGCGGTCGCGCACGCCCATGCCGCGAGGGCCGTAGGCGACATTATCGTAGATGCTCATGGGAAACGGATTGGGGCGCTGGAACACCATGCCCACGCGCTGACGCAGGCGGCAGATATCGTAATCGCCCAGGATATCCTGACCGTCGAGCGCGATCTTGCCCTCGATACGGCAATCCTTGATGCTATCGTTCATGCGGTTAAAGCAGCGCAGCAGCGTCGACTTGCCACAACCAGAAGGCCCGATAAACGAGGTAATCTGCTTGTCGCGGATTTTGATGTTCACGTCCTTGAGCGCATGGTGGTCGCCATAGAACAGGTCGAGGCCCTCCACATCGATGCGCGTCGGCGAGGCCGCAAGGTCCTCTGCCGTGGGGCGAGTCGCATCCCCAACTTCGCGCTCGTGCGCGGCCTCGGCCTGCGCCTCCATGAGTTCCTCAAGCTCCGTGGGCTCCATAGCCGCAGCAGCCGTCATACCGCATACCTCCATATCGATATCAATTCAGCAGTATCGATAGTAGGAATCGCGGCTCATACGCACGTGAGCGCATTGTCAAGTGTTTGTAAGGGCACCTTAGCTATGCAGCGGGCAGCTCGATGGTGAACATCGTATGCTCGGGCGTCGATTCACATGCGATACTGCCGCCGTGCGCTGTAACAATCTCCTTGGCGATGGCAAGCCCCAGTCCAGCGCCGCCGCGGTTGGTCGCACGCGCCGCATCCAAGCGATAGAACTTCTCAAAGATCACTTTGAGCTTTGCCGCAGGAATAGGATCGCCCTGGTTGATAAAGCGCACGCGCACGCCGCCATCATCCGTGCGCCTCGCCTCAATCGTGATCGTCGAACCTTCGTAGCTATAGGCGACGGCGTTTTTCATAATGTTGTTGAAAACGCGGGCCATCTTGTCGCCATCCACGAGCACCGTCAGGTCCTCGCGAATATCAACCTGGGCCTCCTTGCGCTGCTCGTTGAGGATGGGGTAGAACTCGTCGGCCACCTGTGCCAGCAACAACCCCAAGTCGACGTAACCGCGCGTGAGCACGATGTCGTGGAAGTCGAAGCGCGTGATGTCGAAGAACTCCTCGATGAGCGCATCAAGCCGATGCGCTTTGTCGAGCGCCACACCCGTAAATCGAGCACGCTGCTCAACCGGAAGCTCGGGCGCCTCCTGCAGCAGTGAAAGGTAGCCCACCACGCTGGCAAGCGGCGTGCGCAAGTCATGGGCCAGGTAAGTGACAAGATCGTCCTTGCGATGCGATTCATCGCGCAGAGCCTGTTGGACCTTGCGCTCGCTATCGCGCACGCTGTTGAGTGCGCCCTCGACCTCAAGAAAGTCTCCGTCGATGTTGTCCCACGCGTCGGGGTGATCGATCAGGCGATCCTGGATACGGGCGGCAAGCACACGGTCGGCATGCTGTTCCCCCTGTTCATAGCCCTGGTAGTACAGAGCGCGGCCGCAAAAGAACAGGACGCACACGGCAAGTGCCAGCACAAAGCCGAGCATGTTGAACACAAAGCCGGCATCGAACAGCACCGGCCCCTCGATGCCGCCGAGCGCCATGGCACCGATTGCCAGCGTCATGGCCCATGCGGCACCGCCAATCACCACGCAACGACGTACGATTTCAAAGCGATCGATCAGCAAAAAACCGACGAGCAGCACCACCAGAATGCCGACGATGTTGTCAATGCCGATCAGCAGCAGGCTCAGTAAAAAGAGTAGCACCGTCGCGAGCGCGCGATTGTCGACAACTGACCTTACATGCTCAAAAAGTCGATCGGGTACCTCAAACGCCTGCCCGTTGCTATTTGTCATATCCGTTTTCCTCACAAACAAAGGCTTTATTCGATGATGTAGCCGACGCCCCAGACGTTCTTGATAAAGCGCGGCTTTTGGGCATCATCGCCGATCTTTTCGCGCAGATGGCGAATGTGCACCATCACTGTGTTGTTGGAGCCGGGCATAAAGTCCTCGTTCCATACCGCGCGGAACAGGTCCTCCACGGGCACTACGCTGCCGCGATGCTCGACCAGATACAGCAGGATGGAATACTCGATGGGCGTCAGGCGCACCGGCGCACCGTCCACCGCCACGGCACGGGCGTCACGGTTGATCTCGAGGCCGTCGAGCTGAATGAGCGGGGACTCGGTCGCTTGCGCGCGGCTGCCGTAGCTGGTGTAACGGCGCAGCTGGGCACGCACGCGCGCGATGAGCTCAAGCGGGCGAAACGGTTTGACAACGTAATCGTCCGCGCCGAGCGAAAGTCCCTCAATCTTGTCTTGTTGGGCATCGCGTGCCGTCAGCATAATCACGGGATAGGTATGGCTGGAACGGATCGTACGCAGCAACTCAAGCCCATCGATATCGGGCAGCATGACATCCAGCAGCGCCAGATCGAACTCCTGCTCCAAGATTGCTTTGGCAGCATCGGCCCCGCTATAGGCGACCTGTACGTCAAAGCCTTCTTTTGTAAGGTAGATACCAACCAAGTCGGCGATGGCCTTCTCATCGTCAACCACCAAAATGCGCTCGTTCATGCGTGCTCCTCTCGCGCTCCATTATGCCCGAGGGGACGCCCAGCACACACAACAAGCGTGGGTGATTAAGTCGGCCTTAAGCACCCTTGTGCCCGTTCGGGCGCGGATGTGGGCCACGCACGCACGCGATGATCGCCGACACCGGCAAACGATATACTTTAGAGCCAGAAGAGACCGTCCCGTCGAAAGCGAAATCTGTGAAGTCCCTCACCTCTTTTGCAAAGCGCTCTACCCAGCTTGCGGCTGGCTTTGCCTGTGCCGTTGCCCTTGCTCTTGGCGTACCCACCGTTGCCAGTGCCCAGGTGCTCACGACCGACAACGTGTGTGGCAAAACCGCCGATGCGCGCGGCATCACGGCCGAGAACCTACCCGATATCGATGCGACCAATGCTCTTGTTATGGGCAAGGACGGTACCGTCTACTATGGACGCGGCGCCGATGAGCAAGTCAAGATTGCCTCGATCACCAAGGTCATGACCGCAATCCTGACTGTCGAGAATTGCAAGATGGACGAGAAGGTGACGGTGAGCAACGCCGCGGCCACCGTAGGCAACTCGACTGCCGGCCTGCTCGAAGGCGATGAGCTAACCGTGGAGCAGGCCCTGCGCGGCTTGATGATCCCCTCGGGCAACGACGCCGCCATCGTGCTTGCCGAGTACGTGGGCAAAAAGATCGACCCCAAGACCAAGGACGCCGAGGCGACGTTTGTTAAGGCCATGAACGAGCGCGCCAAGAAGCTCGGCTGCACCGGCACGGTCTTTGAGAACCCGCATGGCCTGGACTTTGATGAGTGGGCCGGCGACATGCACTCGACTGCACACGACGTGGCGCTGATGATGCAGGAAGCCATGAAGAACGACACAATCCGCGAGGTCGTGGCGAGCGAGGATTCTTGGATTGAGGTCACAGGTGCCGACGGTTCCGACCATTCGCATTCCATGGATACGCATAACTATCTACTGGGCCAGGATGGCAACGTCGGCGGCAAGACCGGCACGACCGACGATGCCGGCTATTGCTTTGCGGGAGCCTATAACCGCGATGGCGACGAGATCTACACTGTCGTTTTGAACTCCACCACCACCGACCAGCGCTTTACCGATACTGCCACCCTTGCCAACTGGTACTACGGCCACAAGGTTACGGTCGCGATCGCCAACACGCAGGAAAAGACCGCCAACGGCAACCCACTCATGGCACGCATTGGCCAGACCGACTGGACGGATAAGACAATCGACGCCACGCTTGCCGACCCCACGGCGCAGGCGACCGTCTTTTCACTTGCCGGAGAGGTGACCGAGAAGGTTACCTACGACGACCTTTCGGGCACGGTGCACGTGGGCGACAAGGTGGGTAGCGTTACGCTCAAGCAGGACGGCACCAAGATCGCCGTCATGGATTTGGTTGCCGACGAGGAAGGCTCAGGGCCGAATCCCATTGAGTGGTTGCTTGTGAAGCTTGACCGCCTGGGCCGCCGCATCGACAACCG
>ERZ1034768.638-NODE-638-length-11496-cov-8.053142_pt1 | contig 11496 bp, 8 predicted proteins | sample MGYA00520691_ERZ1034768 | MGnify/ENA primary metagenome ERZ1034768 (study PRJEB33766, sample SAMN09781704) | gut metagenome | biome: gut microbiome | host: Homo sapiens | place: Madagascar | study: EMG produced TPA metagenomics assembly of the PRJNA485056 data set...
TGTCGGGGTAGGTCATGGCGTTGAGGAACGTCTGCATGGAGCTCTTGATCAGGTCGACAAACGGCTCCTTGACGGGGAACTTGGCCGACCCGCACAGCACCGAGTGCTCAAGAATATGGAACACGCCGGTGGAATCGGCCGGCGGCGTCTTAAAGCCAATGGCAAAGGCCTTGTTTTCGTCGTCGCACGCCAGGTACAGCAGGCGAGCGCCCGAGACGGTGTGGCGAAGCACATAGGCGTCCGAGTCGAGCTCGGGCACGGTCTCGCAGCGCTCGACGGCAAAGCCATGGCAGGTGGTGCCGGGCACCAGCAGCGCGGCGGCAGCGGCGCGCGGGTCGGTTGAGGTGGTGGGCATATGCAGTCTCCTTTGACGCCCCAGCGGGGGCGAATCGAGTCGAATCCCCGAGAGTATACCCATATGGGGCCGCGGCACTGCGGCGAACTGGAGACGATGCCGGCTGATCGTCGATCACTCGCGGTTCGCCCGCCGCACGAGCGTGGATATCTGGACGCACGAGCGTGGATAATTGGACGCTCGCCAAACGAGAGTGGATATTCGGACAAACGAGCGAGGATTTTCGGACATCTATCGAACGAGAGTGGATATTTGGACGGAATCTGCCGCAAAAGCCCCAAAAATCGTCCAAATATCCACTCTCGATATCCGACCGTCCGAAAATCTTCGCTCGTGCGGTGACGGCTACGGCAAGGCGTCATCGCCGGATCGGTAATGGCTTTGCCGGACGACTTATTCCTGCGCAGCCTCGTGTCCGTCCATCAGGAACAGCCTAAGAACCAGCTTGATGACATATCCCGGTTTGACTTCTGCCGCGTCAAAGACGTGGCGCTCGGCGAGCTCGCTGCAGTATGCATAGATGTCGCGGATAAGGTCCGCGCCCGAAAGCGTAAACATGTAGCCTGCGTCCGAAAGCGCATTGGGTGCGGCGGGCAACTTGGCCATGTGACAAAAGGTCAACAGGTCGGGCGCCATAGCGTCTTGGTAGCCAAGATGGCTGCCGTCTTCTTGTGCGGCGAGTTCCAGCTGGCGTACTCGATCCAGCGCCGCTGCCAGCACAAAGCTCGGTGTGGGAGCATTGACGTCCTCCGTGCTCGCCACGAGTCTGCCCGCCGCCTGCGTGACAAGCCAGGCGACCTCGCGCTGGCGGCGCACGGCCTTGCGCGTCACCGGCTTGATGGACGAAGGAGAAACGCTCCCCTTAGGCGGATTCGAAGCAGCCATAAGACCCTCCCATGAACAATCCGGCCCAACAAGTCCGGATGAAACACGTGCTACACCAGTATACAGGGGAGTGGAGTAGCGGGGTACAAGTGCGCCAGCGGCAAACCGAGAGCATCAACAATGTGCCTCCGCTCTATTTGGACGATGGCACGTGGGTCATTAAGTACTCGGTTCAAGCGCCGGGTACCGTTGGTTTTCGAGACCAGAATTACAACCGTAAAATGCTCAACTGCATGGAATGTGGCGTCCCAGTCGGAGTCATATTTGCAACCGAGGTGGGCTATAAGGTGCTCGGCCTTGCGTTTGTTGAGCGGTTCGAGCCCGAAAACGGATGGTTTGTTCTGCACGGTCCTGTTCATAAAGGCGGACCGGACCCTCGTTTTGCGCCCGACATGAGTTATCTGAAGCACATACCCGTCGATATTGAGTTTGCCGGACAGGGTGCGACCGACGATGAAATTTGGCTTTGGCGGTCTTTTACGATCGTGTTGTTTGATCGGATCGCGCGGCGATGCAATCTCGCGCACGCCTGCTGGTGCATGCTCTTCCTGATTTGTATAGCGAGAGGGGAGCGAGCGTGAGCTGGCGAGGCGATATTGCGATGGGGAAGTACGGAAAACTGCCGTGCGCCCTTATAGACAACAAAATGTTTCCGATCGTAGAAGTTGATTGCGGGTCGTTTGTCGTCGCCTGTCCTTGCTGCGGCTCGCAAATACCGTGCCTCGACATTTGGTTCATCGATGCGCGCGACAGACTTAGCGACGAAGTGAGAAAACGGACAGGCGTTCATATGCCGGTGTATCAGGAGAAATGCCCTGTTTGTGGCCTCGATATCGTGTACGACGCCGGCGACGAGGGATAGGTGATGCGGAGGAGCTGGCTGTGAAGGCATCTCCGTTCCTACAAATAAATCCCCTCACCGAGCTGCTTGTGGAACTCGGCGTGATGGTCGCGTGCCCAGGTAAAGAGCGCCTGGTCAAAGTCGGTGCGCGTGGCCGGGACGCCAAAGACGCCGGCAACTTCGACGCGTACAAACTCCAGTGCCGGCAGCTTGTTGATGGCAGTGAGGGCAAACGGGGACGAGGGCTCCTCGAACAGATAGCGGCTGCCTTGCAGCGCGTCGCAACTGGTGCACGTGTTGCCGAGCGACGGGGCTTTGGAGGCTCGCGCGCCTACGGACTTGTAGCCGCAGCGCTTAGAAAGATAGTCGCGGATCTCGCCCGGCACGCAGCCAAGAGCGGGCACGATGGCGAGTGCGTTGGCGTTGGCCGTGTCGATGGTAATGTGCCCGGCTTCGTTGGGCGCGTGCGCGATGGCGATGCCCTTGTCGTCATCGGTTCGATAGGGAATGCCGAAGGCCGCGACCGAGGTCTCTTTGTGACACTTCCAGCACTCGCGCTTGCCCAGTACTAGATATATATACGGCGCTGAGGGGTCGGATCGGTCAACACCGGGCAGCCACTCGGCAAAAGGCTCGGGGTTGACGCCGCTGGGTACATACCAGATCTTCTTGGTCCGGTCCCATTTGGCGCCCAGCGCCTTGGCTTCTTCTTTGTGCGAAAAGGGGACATCGAGCTCGGTGCGCATGGCGGCTCCTTGGTGCTGCAGGTGCGAGTGGCTCAAGGATACCGCAGGGCGCAGACATCGCGGCGTTTTGTTGAGAAGTTGCGGCGCGGACTGCTTGGTTACGCCGTTAGATAAATTGGCAAGTAGATGGTCGGCTTTTGACCAGTTGGGCGGTTGGAGCAGCTTGCGGCGCAGTTTTGTGCCTGGCTATTGTTGATGTTGGGGTATTGAATATATTTGGCTGCCATTCGTCAGGTGAATTGATGTTACGTTGCGATGACGGTTGGAACTGCCAGCGGATTTAGCGACATAAAACAAAACAGCCCAGAGGACATAGCCTCTGAGCTGCGAACATTTGGTGGGCGTTAGAAGATTTGAACTTCTGACCTCTTCCGTGTCAGGGAAGCGCTCTCCCCCTGAGCTAAACGCCCGATCAAGGGTGCGCAAGCGCGCAAGGGATAATATAACGGAGCCTGAACTCGGTGGCAAGAACATTTTTAAAAATCGCTTACATTGTGGAATTCGGGGGCTTTGTCATATCCATTTCAAAAGAGCCTGCTGCCGCGATTTGACTGTCGCATAATGCAAGGCCATTGCGGTATCGAGCTATGGAAAGACGTCTGCGGAATTGTCCTACCGATAAGCGGACAAGCCTTCGGCTGGTGCCTTCGCCGTGGTAAGGTAAGCCGAATTGTTTCCAGGCTGCTTCGAGGGAATGGAATGAGCAAAGAGCGTGTCGAGCAGGTCGAAGGCGCAGGGGCTTCGGTGCCGATGACCGATATATCGAACATTGATGTGCCCGAGGGCACCGATGAGCTCAGCCGTAGCACCCGCCGCGCTTGGCGCGAGCGCCTGAACAGCGCTTCGACGCGCAAGATGATCACGGGCGTCTTGGCTACGTTGGTGGGCGGTTCGTTTTGGGGCTTCTCGGGCACCAGCGCGAGCTTTCTGTTCGATACCTACCACGTCGACACCTTGTGGCTTATGAGCGTGCGTCAGATTCTCGCCGGTCTACTCTTTATGGCCGTGGTTGTTACGCGCGACCGCGAGCGCCTGATTAAGCTCTGGACCACACCCGCCGATCGCAAGCAGCTGCTGCTCTTTACCGCCTTTGGTCTGCTGTTCAACCAGTTTTGTTATCTTTCGGCCGTGCGCCTGACGAACGCCGGAACCGCGACGGTGCTCCAATGCCTGCAACTGGTCATCATTATGGGCTACACCTGCGTGATCGACCATCGCATGCCTCGCGTGCGTGAGGCCGTTGGCATTGGGTTGGCCCTGGGCGGCACCTTTTTAATCGCTACCGGCGGCGACCCTACCAGTCTGAGCATATCGCCGCTTGGCCTGGTCGCAGGCCTTATGTGTGCGGTCAGCGCCACGTGTATGGCGGTGATTCCCGCCAAGATCCTGCCCGAATACGGCAGCCCCATCGTCACGGGCTCGGCAATGCTCACGGCGGGCGTGGTCTCGTGCGTCTTCGTGCAGCCTTGGGCGCATATGCCGGCACTCGACGCTGCCGGCGTCGAGGCGCTCGCGGTATTCGTGGTTATCGGCTCGTTTTTTGCTTACATGCTCTATATGCAGGGCGTTAAGGACATCGGCTCGGTGCGTGCGAGCCTCATCGGAACTGTGGAGCCGGTTTCGGCGACCATCACCAGCGCCGTTATGCTGGGCACGGTGTTTTTGCCGACCGACCTTATCGGCTTTGCCATGATCATCGTGATGATGTTCCTCACGGTGTAGCTGGCGCCGCCGCCAAGACAGAAAAGGTGTTGTGCCGCATTTTCGCCAATTGACGTCCGTGTCTGGAGTTTAGCTGTCGATGCTCAAAATGCCATAAACTAGTAACGTTATGGATTTTTTCATTGCGACTCAATTGCGAGGATTTCTTTATGGCTGGTAATCACTTTAAGGGCAGCGATAGCGGCCGTCCTGCAGTTCCGCCGCGTCCGAACGGGGCTGGTAAGGCCGGCACGCCGGGCGGCGCTGGACAGGGCGGTTCCAGTAAGCGCGTGTCCCCGGGCGAGACGGCGATGTTTACCGCTCTGTACGAGCAGTCTCAAAAGGCAAAAAAGACCGGCCGTGCAAGAGGGAATGTCTTTGCGGGCGGTGCAACCTCCGCGTCGCAGCCGAGCGGGGCTCCTTCGGTACCTGCGAACAACGCAGGTGCTGCCAACGCCGCAAATGCCGCCGGCAACGTTAATGCCGGCAAGGCCGCCAACAATACTCCCTCTGCCGGTGGCGCGGGGCTTACGGGTAACCTTGGCACGATTTACACCGGTGCCTCCGAGACTGGCACGTTCGCCCGCCTGGATGATAGCGGTGCCGAGTTTGCGGGCTCGGGTTCCAAAGAAGATTATTACGATTTTGGCTTGAACTACGGTAGCGACGCTTCGTCGAGTTCGACCTCTGACGGTCTGGTCCGTCATCGCCATCGCAAGGGCGAACGCAAAAAGCGTCACACCGGCGCCATTATTGCCGCTGTAGTTGCGGTGCTTCTCGTTGCGCTTGGCGCAAGCGGCTTTATGCTGCTTAACTCGGCAAAGACCGTAAAGAGTGAAGCGAAGGAGGCCGTCGAGATTGTCGGTGGCCTTAAGGACAAGGTCACGTCGGGCGATTTTTCGACGCTGCCTGACGACGCGAAGAAGATTGATGAGCTTTGCGACAGCATGAAGGCGGAGACCTCGAGCCCGCTGTGGACGGCGGCTTCGTTTATCCCGGTGTATGGCAGCGACATCAATGCGGCCCGCACCATGATCGACGCCCTGTCCGATGTCTCGAGCAATGCGCTGGTTCCCATGGCCGATAACCTTTCGCAGGCCACGCCCGGCAAGCTGTTTCAGGACGGCATGATTAACGTGTCCGCGCTGCAGGCGGTCGCCGATTCGCTTTCCAGCAGCTCGAAGGTGTTCAAGAGCGCCAACGAGAAGATCCAGGGCATTGGCGATACTCATATTTCCCAGGTGACCGAGCTGGTCGATAAGGCCAAGGACGGCTTTGCCACCCTCAACGGCGCGGTTGACGCGGCGGAGAAGGTCGCCCCCGTCCTTCCCCAGATGCTCGGCGCCAACGGCCAGACGCGCAACTACCTTATGTACGCCATGAACAACGTCGAGATTCGTGCCTGCGGCGGCTTTGGCGGTTCGCAGGGCCTGATTTCGGTCACCGACGGCCAGATGTCGATTGGCGAGTTTGTTCCATGTATTGCGCTTGGCAAAGACGAGGCGGTTGAGAGCGTCGACGAAGAGGACGAGGCACTGTTTGGCGACCACAGTAACCTGTACAACTCTGGTAACGCGTATTCGCCCGATTGGCCCCGCAACTCGCAGCGTGTCGCCGCGCTGTGGAAGTCCCAGTATGGGCAGGACGTTGACGGCGTCGTGGGTATCGACCCGGTGTTCCTGCAGTATCTGCTGGGCCTCGTCGGTAATGTCTCGCTGCCCGACGGAACGGTTGTCGACGGCACCAACGCCGCAAAGGTCCTCATGCACGATGTGTACTGGAACTATCCGGTCGAGGAGTCTGACGGCATCTTTGCATCCGTCGCCAGCGCTGCCTTCGACAAGATCCTTGGCGGTATCGGCGATGTCGATGTTACGAAGCTTGTCAGCGCCGTTGAGCGCGGTGCCGAAGAGGGCCGCCTGATCGCGTGGATGAAAAACGATGACGAGCAGAACGCTATCAAGCAGATGAACATCGACGCCTCGCTGCCCGATCCGGATGACCCGAGTGAAGATCCCGTTGCTGGTGTCTACTTTAACAACCTGAGCTTCTCCAAGCTCGACTGGTACCTGAATGCCGATACGCAGATTGGCCAGGGCGTCAAGAACGGTGACGGCACGTGCTCGTATCGCATCACCGTTACCCTGACGAACATCATGACGCAGGAGGAGGCAGGCAAGCTGCCCGACTACGTCGCGGCGAGCGCACCCGATGCAGCGCGCGACGACGAGCGTCTGAATGTCTCGTTGTTTGCACCGACGGGCGGCAACATTACTGATCTGACCGTCGAGGGCACCCAGTTTGGTCTTGGCGCCGCTACGTGGCATGGAATCCCCTTCTATTCGGGCACCGTTGACCTGCATGCTGGCGAGACGACGACGATCACATATACGCTGACCACGTCGGCCGAGGCGGGGGACAAGCCGCTTACGCTGCGTCAGACTCCTACATGCCAGGCGGCTCGCGACAGCGCGTCGGCGTAGGATTTTTCTGGTAGCGCAGATAATCGAGTACCATTTTGGGGCGGACAGGCAATCTGTTCGCCCCTATTTTGTAAGGAGAGCGCATGAAGTACTTTGGCACCGACGGCTTTCGCGGTGAGGCCAACGTTGGGCTGACGGTAGAGCACGCTTATAAGATTGGCCGTTTTGTGGGCTGGTATTACGGCGCCAACCGCGAGCGCAAGGCGCGCGTCATCGTGGGCAAGGACACACGTCGCTCGAGTTATATGTTCGAGGCGGCGCTGGTGAGTGGCCTGGTCGCGAGCGGTGCGGACGCCTATATGCTGCACGTGATCCCCACGCCGGGCGTAGCACATCAGACCGTGGAAGGCTGCTTCGATTGCGGCATCATGATCAGCGCGAGCCACAACCCGTTTTGCGATAACGGCATTAAGCTCGTCAATAGCGACGGTTTTAAGATGGACGAGGACGTACTGGAGCTCATCGAGGACTACGTCGATGGCAAGAGCGAGGTGCCGCTGGCCACGGGCAACCACATCGGCGCCACGGTGGACTACATGCAGGGCCGCAACCGCTACATTGCCTCGCTCATCGCCAGCGCGAACTTTTCGCTGCAGGGCGTCAAGATCGGCATCGACTGCGCCAACGGCTCGGCGTCCTCGGTGGCCAAGCCGGTGTTCGACGCGCTGGGCGCCGACGTGCGCGTGATCAATGCCGCGCCTGATGGTTTTAACATCAACGTCGACTGCGGCTCCACGCATATGGAGCGTCTGCAGCGCCACGTGGTGGAGCAGGGCTTGGACGTGGGCTTTGCCTATGACGGCGATGCCGACCGCTGCCTGGCCGTGGACGAGCGCGGCCGCGTGGTCGATGGCGACCAGATCCTGTACGTGTGCGGCGTGTACCTGAACAAGCACGGTCGCCTTTCGGGCGGTACCGTGGTTCCGACGATTGCCAGCAACTTTGGCCTGATCAAGTCGTTGGAGCTTGCCGGCCTAAGTGCCGTGACCAGCGGTGTGGGCGACCGCCACGTGTATGCCAAGATGCGCGAGGGCGGTTACAGCCTGGGCGGCGAGCAGACGGGCCATACGATCTTTGGCGATATCGAGCGCACGGGCGACGGCATTATGACCTCGCTGCGCGTGATGGAAGTGATCCGCGCCGAGCGCGAGACGCTCTCGCAGCTCACGGCTCCGTGCAAGCTGCTACCGCAGGCGCAGGTGGCCGTGCGCGTGGCGGACAAGGACGCCGCGCTCGAGAACATGGGCGTGCAGAACGCCATCGCCGAGGCCGAGGCTGCGCTGGCAGGCGAGGGCCGCGTGCTCGTACGCAAGAGCGGAACCGAGTCGGTTATCCGCGTGCTGGCCGAGGCGCCCGACCAAGCATCCGCCGATGCCGCCATGAAGCGCATCGCCAACGCACTCGAGGCTCTGTAGTTACGCGGTTTTACCAAACCGCGTAACTGCTCGACGCTGCAAACGCCCCTAAGCGGCAATCTGACGTTCAATTTCAAGGGCGCGACCAGAAGGTCAGCGCCCTTTCATTTCACGTCACCTTGCTCGCTTAGGGTCGTTTTCGCTGACGTTGCCAAGACATTGGCGTCAACATAGTTGGCGTTGGCGATGGCGTGCTGGTCAGTCCTTACAGCTCGTACAGTGTGGTGAACTTGTCCTGCAGGTAGCTGCAGTAGTAGCGGGCGTCAAAGGCCATGCCGCAGGCGCCCTTGATGAGTTCCGGCGCGTCTTTGGCGCGGCCCCACTGCCAAATGTGCTCGCCCAGCCAGGCGCGGACGGGCGCCAGATCGCCGCTCACGCAGGCGCCATTGAGGTCGACACCGTCGCGGCACATGGCCGGCACAAACATGGCGTCGTAGGCGCTGCCCAACGCATACGTGGGGAAGTAGCCAAACGATCCGCCGCTCCAGTGCGTATCCTGCAGACAGCCGCGCGTGTCGTCGGGAACGGGAATGCCCAGGTACTCGTCCATTAAGCGGTTCCAAAGCGCGGGGATGTCCTTGGCCGTGGCCTCGCCGGCAAACAGCATGCGCTCGATCTGGTAGCGCACCATAATATGCAGCGGGTAGGTGAGCTCGTCCGCCTCGGTGCGGATCAGCGACGGCTGCGCAATGTTCACGGCGCGGTAGAGCGTGTCCTCGTCGACGTCGCCGTAGACCTCGGGCGCGTGACGACGCAGCACCTCGAGCAGCGGGCCCATAAAGGCGCGGCTGCGACCCACGGTGTTCTCGAAAAAGCGGCTCTGGCTCTCGTGGATGCCCATGGAGGTGCCGCCCTCCAAGCACGTGCGCGCGTAGGCGGGATTGACGCCCAGCTCGTACATGGTGTGCCCCGCCTCGTGGATGATGCTGTAGACGTTGGAGATGCAGTCGTCCTCGTAGATGTGCGTCGCGATGCGCGCATCACCCACGGCAAAGCCCTCGCTAAACGGATGCTCGGTAAAGGCAAGCGTGGTGTCGTCCAGGTCCAGGCCGACAAGCTTCATAAGGTCGAAGCTCATGGCGCGCTGGGCAGCCTCGGGCACGTGGGCGTGCAAAAAGTCGGCAGCCGGCTGCTGGCCGCGCTCGCCGATGGCGTGCACGAGCGGCACGACCGTGGCCTTGACCTCGTCGCAAAACGCGTCGAAGCTCTTGGCGGAAAGGCCGCGCTCGTACTGGTCGAGCCAAACGTCGTATGGATCGCGCTTGGGGTCCATGAGCTCGGCCTGATGCTTAAGTTGGGCGACGATTCTATCCACATAGGTCTCAAAGCTCGCCCAGTCGTTGGCTGCCTTGGCCTTGTGCCACACGGCGTCCGCCTCGCAGGTGAGCCTGGTCCAGGCCTCGGCTTCTTCGGTGGGGATGGCACTGGCCTCACGTTGATCGCGGCCGAGCACACGGATCTCGTCGAGCAGCTGAGGGTCGTCGATTTTGCCGCCGGCGACGGTCTCGCGTGCTAACGAGCGTACGAGCTCAACGGACTTCTCGCTGGTCAGCAGCTTGTGATGCTCGCCGGCAAGCGTGCCCATGGCGTCGGCACGCGCTGCGGCGCCGTTGGCGGGAGCAATGGTCGCGCCGTCAAACTCGGCAATCTTGAGCAGGTACTCGCGAGTCCACAGCTTGCCTTCGAGCTTGCGGAGCTTCTTGATGCTCTTGCCCGCCTTGGCCTTCTTATCGAGTTTCTTTCCCATACCTATATCCTTGATCTCGCAGGTCGAGCGCCACGGGTGGGCGTGCGGCCAGTTTGCACAGCTACCCGCCTTGTACCCAGTGCGAACAAAACGGAACGCGGCGATGCACACGCAGAATGTGTTATCCTATAGCCCAATGCGTTGACGGAGAGGGTTTTGCCCGCCGCGTCGCCGGCAAGAGAGGGAAGGTCATGGGCTGCGAGCCTTCCTGCGGTGACAAGGGCCAAGCGTTCACTCCCGAGCAGCGACCTCAACGGGCGCGCGGCTAGCGGCGGCGAAGCCCCAGTAGGGAAGCCGTGAGCCTCGCGATAAGGGGCGCAGAGTGGGCACGGCGGGCCAGACATCCGCCGGGTCAAACAAGGTGGTACCGCGGAATTCAACCGTCCTTGGGCAATGCACACGCCCGAGGACGGTTTTTTATTACCGAACCGGGCCGCGTTTTCACAACGCCAGACGGCGGCAGCCGCCTCGGCAAACGGAGAGCGCGAGAGACGAAAGGGAAGACATGAGTCTGATTGATGATCTGGTCAAACTCGAGGAAGAGGCCAAGGAGCTCGTCGCAGGCGCCGACGACGCCGCCAAGCTCGAGGCTGCGCGCGTTGAGCTGCTCGGCCGCAAGGGTCGCATTACCGGCCTGATGCGCATGATGGGCAAGCTCGCCCCCGAGGATCGTCCCGTGATGGGTAAGCGCGCCAACGAGATGCGCCAGCTGATCGAGGGCATGCTCGACGAGCGCAACACCGAGATGAAGGCCGCCGCCCTCAAGCACGCACTGGAGCACGACGCCGTCGACATCACGCTGCCGGGCATCCGTCCGCAGATCGGCCACCAGCACCTGATCAAGCAGATTATCGAGGAGGCCGAGGACATCTTTTGCGGCATCGGCTACACCGTCGAGTCCGGCCCCATGGTCGACACCTCCTATTACAACTTCACTGCGCTCAATGCTCCCATGGATCACCCGAGCCGCTCGGCCCGCGACACGTTCTATGTGGTCGACAACAATCCCGGCAGCGTCGCGCATCCCGAGGCTCACGCCCACGGCGAGTCCGATGTGCTGCTGCGCACCCAGACCTCGGGCGTGCAGATCCACACCATGGAGTCGCAAAAGCCGCCCATCTACATGATCTGCCCGGGCACCGTCTACCGTCCCGACACGGCCGATGCCTGCCACCTGCCGCAGTTCAACCAGATTGAGGGCCTGGTCGTCGACGAGGGCATCACCTTTGGCGATCTTAAGGGCACGCTCGACTACTTTGTTAAGTGCATGTTTGGCGAGGACCGCAAGACGCGCTACCGCCCGCACTTCTTCCCCTTCACCGA
>ERZ1034768.642-NODE-642-length-11474-cov-10.163499_pt1 | contig 11474 bp, 9 predicted proteins | sample MGYA00520691_ERZ1034768 | MGnify/ENA primary metagenome ERZ1034768 (study PRJEB33766, sample SAMN09781704) | gut metagenome | biome: gut microbiome | host: Homo sapiens | place: Madagascar | study: EMG produced TPA metagenomics assembly of the PRJNA485056 data set...
GCTGGGTGAACTTCTGCTTGTTGCCCTGCGGGGTGGGCTTGCGGCGGTTCTCGGTATTCTTGGTGGAAGCCAGATCGTCGTAACGGGCATCGAAACGATCCACGTTCATATCCACGGTGCGGGTATCGACGGTGACCTGATTGTCCTCGCGGCGGACAGACACGGCCTGTGCCGGGGCAGTGGAGGCCTTGGCACCGGTCTCGCGGGCCAGCTCGCTCAGGGAGACGGTCTTCTCCTCGCGCTTCTTGTGCTGCTCGTTCTTCTTGTCGCCGTGCTTATTGTTGTTTTTGTTCTGTTGAACAGGCTCAGCCTTCTTGGCGGCGGGCTGCTCGGGCTTTTTCTCGGCCGACTTTTCAGCCTTGGGGGCCTCGGGCTTCTTGTCCGCCTTCTTCTCCGGCTTCTTTTCGGCCTTCGGCTCTGCCTTGGGCTCCTTGGCGCTGTTCAAAAACTCGTCCAGATTGGCCACACTGTTGTCCTTGCTGAACTTTTCCAGCAGGTAGTTCAGCTCGTTTTCCTCGAGGTTGGAGCTGTTCTTTTTGCCGGTGCTGCCCATGGCGTTCAGTTCGTCCAGGACCTTCTTGGCAGAAAGGTTCAGGTCCTTTGCAAAATCACTCACTTTATATTTTACGATCATTCGCTCATATCCTCCTCATTTTTGATTGCTCCGCAGTCCGACAGACGGTCAAAGCAGAGCTTTGCGAGGTTGCGGTCGGTCACCGCATAAACAGCCACAGGCTTGCGGCTGATATCGGCCAGCTTATCCTGTGAAAGCGGCATGGTGATCACATCCACCAGGTCGCCCACCGAATAGTTCAGGCGCTGCACGGTCTTGGCGCTGGCGTCGCTTGCCACCATCACCAGCCATGCCTTGCTCTTGACGCAGGCGTCTTCCACAGCGTCAAAGCCCATGGTCAGCGCGCCCGCCTTGCGGCACAGGCTCAGCGCCTGGAACAGCGCTTCCTCCGGGGGCAGCTTGGGCTTTGCGGGGGCGTTATTCTTCTTTGCCATTGGCTGCCTCCTTTGCGGCTTCGGCCAGCTGTGCGGCCAATGCCTCGTACACCTCGGCGGGAACCGGCTGCTCAAAGCAGCGCTCCAGCGCCTTTTTCTTCTTTGCCTTGGTCAGGCAGTCGAGGCTGGGGCAAAGGTATGCCCCGCGGCCCGGCTTTTTGCCGACCAGATCAATGCTGATCTCTCCGCTGGGTGCACGCACCACACGCACCAGCTCCTTTTTGGGGCGGCTGGTCATGCAGCCAATGCACTGGCGGGAAGGGATCTTTTTCTGTGCCATCCGGTTTCCCTCCTTTGGCTGTCTGCGCCGGAATCACTCGGCGTCGGTCTCGGCTTCCTTCTTGGGTTCTTCCTCGCCGTAATAGCCGCTCTCGGGGCGGATATCAATGTTGTAGCCGGTCAGGCGTGCACACAGGCGGGCGTTCTGGCCCTTGTTGCCGATGGCCAGGCTCAGCTGCTGGTCGGGCACGGTGACGCGGCAGGAGCGGGTCTCGCCGGGCAGCAGCTCCACCTTGACCACCTTGGCGGGGCTCAGAGCTGCGGAGATGAACTCGGAGATATCCTCGCTCCACTTGACGATGTCGATCTTCTCGCCGCCCAGCTTCTCGACCACGGCCGCCACGCGGGCACCGTGCTCGCCGATGCAGGCAGAGACGGGGTTGACGTTGGGGTCCTTGGACCACACAGCCATCTTGGTGCGGGCACCGGCCTCGCGGCTGATGGCCTTGACCTCAACGGTGCCGTCAAAAATTTCAGGCACTTCCAGCTCAAACAGGCGCTTGACAAGGCCGGGGTGGGTGCGGCTGATCATGACGCGGGGGCCGCGCTCGGTGCTGACCACATCCACAACGTAGACCTGCAGGGTCTGGCCCTCGGTGTACACCTCGCCGGGCACCTGCTCGTTGTGGGGCAGGATGGCCTCGCCGCCCTTACCCAGATCCAGGGCCACGATGCCCTTCTCGGGATCCACACGGGTAACGGTGGCCTGCACGATATCGTGGGCGCGGGACTGGATCTCGCTGAGCTGCTGGCTGCGCTCGGCCTCGCGGATGCCCTGACGGATGACGTGCTTTGCGGTCTGAGCGGCGATGCGGCCGAAGTCCTTGGTCTTCAGCGGGGTGATGATGCGGTCGCCGACCTCATAGGTCTTGCGGATCTTCTGGGCCTCGGTGATGCCGATCTCAGAGTGCTCGTCGTACCAGTCCTCGTCGGCGACGACATCCTGGATCAGGGCCACGTCGAAGCGGCCTGCCTCGGGGTCGATATCCACCTTGACGTGGTCTTCCTCGACTTCATAGTTCTTCTTGACGGCAATGATGATGGCCGCCTTGATCTTCTCGATCAGGTACTCTGCGGTGATGCCGCGCTCGTGCTCCAGCATGGAGAGAGCTTCAAAAAATTCGTTGTTCGCTGCTGCCATTTTTCGGGTTCCTCCTGTAATTTACTCTCTATCTATGTTAATCAAACAGGTCTTCGTCGTCGCACAGGTTCACGCTGGATGCGGCGTTCACCTCAAAGCTCACCGGGCCGTTCTCGGTCTCCAGCGTGACGGTGCTGCCCTCTCGGCCGGTCAGGATGCCTGCAAATTCGCGCACACCGTTTGCATCCGGGCGGATGAGCTTTGCGCGGATCTTCTGGCCCTTGAGGGCTTCGTAGTGCTCGGGGCGAGTCAGCTTGCGGCCAAGGCCGGGGCTGCCGACTTCCAGATAATAGCTCTGGTCGATGGGGTCTGCCTCGTCAAGGATGGGGTCCAGTGCATGGGAGACATCCGCGCAGGTATCGGTATCCATGGTGCCGTCCTTGTCGATGAGCACGCGAAGATACCAGTCCGGACCTTCCTTCTCAAAAACGACATCCCACAGGCGCAGACCCATGCCCTCCACGGTGGGGCGGACAAGCGCTTCGACTCTCTGAGCGGTGTTGCCGCCAGACTGCTTCGCCATAAAAAACCTCCAGACAAACAAGAAACGCGGACCTTGCGGCCCACGTTTCAGGTTAAACTATATCGTACTATTAGAATATACCATACATCCTGCGATTATGCAAGCTTTTTCACGGATTTTTTCGCCGCAGGGCAATTTACAGCACCCAGACACCGTCTTTGAACAGCTCCACGGTGCGGCCGTCGCGGCATTTGCCGGTGATATGGCTGTCCTCGGCACCGATCATCACATCCTCGTGCAGGCGGGACTGATTCATGCCGCGGGCCAGCAGGTCTTCCTTCGTCAGCGCCGTGCCGCCCTCCGTGGTGCCGGGGTAGCTGGCACCGAAGGCGATGTGGCAGGCGGCATTCTCGTCAAACAGGGTGCTGTAGAACAGTTTGCCGCTGCGGTTGATGGGGCTGCTGGCCGGCACCAGTGCCACCTCACCGATGCTGCGGGAACCCTCGTCGCCGTCCAGCAGACGGCCCAGCAGCACCTGTCCCTGCTCGGCATGGTAGTCCACCACACGGCCTTTTTCAAAGGTGACGCGGAAGTTTTTGATGGGCTGGCCGTTGAACACATAGGGCTTCGTGCCGTAGACGACGCCCTCTACCCGGTCTTTGTGCGGTGCAGTGAACACTTCTTCGGTCGGGATGTTGGGCAGGAACACCACGCCTTTTTTCGCTCTTGCTGGCGGCACTCTCCCACACGGCCCGGTCGGCCAGACCCACGGTCAGGTCAGTGCCGTTGCTGCTCTCGAAATGCACGCTTTCCAGATCAAGAGCATTCATCTTGTCCCGCAGCGTGGAAAGACGCTCCATGTGGGCCTTCCACTCGTTTACCGGGTCGCCGCCGGTCACGCGGCAGACATCGAAAATGAGCTTCCACAGCGCCTCCATGGCGGCGTCTGCATCCAGCTCCGGGAAAATTTTCTTCGCCCATGGTACACTCGGCAGGGCCGCAATGGACCACTGCACACGGTCATTCATGGTGTACTCCTGCCAGGGCTCCATAAAGGCGCGGCGGGCGGCGTTCACCCGGCTGATCTTATTGCCGTCAAGGCCCGCGTACAGTTCCGGGTCGTCCGCGATGAGGTGCAGCACGCAGACGCCGCCCTCGCTCTCGGCATAGTCCAGATAGCGGCGCAGCTGCCACGGCTTCAGGTCGGTCAGGGCTTCCTCGCTGCCCAGCTCCATGCGGGCGCGGGCCACAGCATCATCCGACCAGTTCACCTGCACATCCCGTGCACCGGCTTCGTAGGCGCTGCGCACGCACAGCCGGGCAAGCGGGGCCCCTTCCAGCGGGCAGTTGATGATAAGGGTCTGGCCCGGCTGCGGGTTCACGCCCACCCGGACGATGAAATCGGCATATTTTTTCAGCAGTTCGTCAAAGTTTTCCACGGTAGAACCTCCTGCGGTGCAAAATGCATTTTTGTTTTCAGTATACCGCAATCCCGTGCCCAACACAAGCAAAAGGAGCCGCTCCCCTTTTGCCGGGAACGGCTCCTTGAAACAGCAGTTTAGAACTCGATCTTGCTCTCGATATAAGCCTTCAGCTCGCTGATGGGCATACGCACCTGCTCCATGGTGTCGCGGTCGCGGACGGTGACGCAGTTGTCGGCCACGATGCCCTTGGCCTCGTCGCCCACGGTGTCAAAGTCCACGGTGATGCAGAACGGAGTGCCGATCTCGTCCTCACGGCGGTAGCGCTTGCCGATGGAACCGGTATCATCGTAATCCACCATGAAGTACTTGCTCAGCTCGTTGCGGATCTCCATGGCCTTGTCGCCCAGCTTCTTGCTCAGCGGCAGCACGGCGCACTTGTAGGGAGCCAGCGCCGGATGCAGATGCAGCACGGTGCGGATGTCCTCCTTGCCCTTGCTGTCGGTCAGGTGCTCCTCGTCGTAAGCCTCGCACAGGAAGGCCAGTGCCACACGGTCACAGCCCAGAGAAGGCTCGATGACGTAGGGGATATAGTGCTCGTTGGTCTCGCTGTCGAAGTACTCCAGGCTCTTGCCGGAAGCTTCCTGATGGCGGGTCAGGTCGTAGTTGGTACGGTCTGCAATGCCCCACAGCTCGCCCCAGTCGGTGAACGGGAAGGCATACTCGATGTCGGTGGTGGCGCGGCTATAGAAGGCCAGCTCTGCGGGCTCGTGGTCACGCAGGCGCAGGTGCTCCTTCTTGATGCCCAGGCTCAGCAGCCAGTTCTCGCAGTAATCCTTCCAGTAAGCGAACCAGTCCAGATCGGTGCCGGGCTTGCAGAAGAACTCGCACTCCATCTGCTCGAACTCACGGGTGCGGAAGGTGAAGTTGCCCGGGGTGATCTCGTTGCGGAAGGCCTTGCCCACCTGGCACACGCCGAAGGGCAGCTTGCGGCGGGTGGTGCGCTGGATGTTGGCAAAGTTGACGAAGATGCCCTGTGCGGTCTCGGGGCGCAGGTAGCAGGTGGAGGAGCTGTCCTCGGTGACGCCGATGGCGGTCTTGAACATCAGGTTGAACTTGCGGATGGGGGTGAAGTCGTGCTTGCCGCAGACGGGGCAGACGATATCCTCGTGCTCTGCGATGAAAGCGTCCATCTCGTCAAAGCTCATGGCATCCACATTGACCTCGGGGTGCTCCTCGCCGATGAGCTTATCGGCGCGGTGGCGTGCCTTGCAGGCGCGGCAGTCCAGCAGGGGGTCCGAGAAGCTGGAAACGTGGCCGGTGGTCACCCAGGTCTGGGGGTTCATGATAATGGCTGCATCCAGGCCCACGTTGTAGGGGCTTTCCTGCACGAACTTCTTCAGCCATGCCTTCTTGACGTTGTTTTTGAACTCGACGCCCAGCGGGCCGTAGTCCCAACTGTTGGCCAGACCGCCGTAGATCTCGGAACCGGGGAACACATAACCACGGTTCTTGCAGAGATTGACGATCATATCAAGGGTCTTTTCGCTCTGTTCCATTGTAGTACATCCTTTCCGTCCGCGGCTGGTTTGCCGTGTCGTGTCGTGTTGTGTTGTTTCCGGCAGCTTTCCCCACCGCCGGGCGTGCGTTCCAAAACGGAAGCACAGTATCTTTACTTTATCATGTTTTGACGCGGTTGTAAAGCCGCAGCGCACTTATCGGCTGTTTTGTCCGCGTGCAGTGCACACATTGGCCAGTGCCTGCAGCATAACGATGCGGTCCAGCGGCTTTGTCAGGTGGTCGGTCATGCCGGCAGCCAGAGCCTTCTGCCGGTCTTCCGCAAAGGCATTGGCCGTCATGGCAAAGATGGGCACCGTTTTTGCGTCCGGGCGGTCCAGCGCGCGGATGGCCCGGGCGGCGTCGCAGCCGTCCATCACCGGCATCATCACATCCATGAGGATGGCGTCGTAAAAGCCTTCCGGCGACGCCGCAAAGGCCTCCACTGCCTGACGGCCGTCCACAGCCCGGGTCACCCGGACGCCCACTTCCTGCAGGAAAAATTCCGCGATCTCGATGTTCAGGGCGTTGTCCTCGGCCAGCAGCACCTTCGCACCCTGCAGCACCGAGAGATTGGCCTCCCTGTGCTGCTCGGCAGCCGCCGGGGCGGCACTGGGGTCAATGTCAAACGGCAGGGTGATGGTGTAGGCGGTGCCCACATCCTTTTCGCTCCGGAACGTGATGGTGCCGCCCATGCGGTCCACCAGACTTTTTGTGATGGCCATGCCAAGGCCGGTGCCGCCGTAGGTGGAGCGGGGGCCGCTTTTCTCCTGACTGAAGGGCTCGTAGAGCCGCTCCTGGAATTCATCACTCATGCCGATGCCGGTGTCGGCGCAGACAAAACGGATCTGCACCGTGTCCCCTTCACCGGGCAGCTCGGTGCATTCCAGCGTGACGCGGCCATTGTCCTTATTGTATTTGACGGCGTTGCTGAGGATGTTCATCAAAAGGCGCTTGACGTGCAGCGGGCTGCCGATCAGTTTGGTGTGTTCCACCTCCATGGGTCTGCGCCGGATGCGGATGCCGCGCTCTGCCGCCTGTTTTTCCAGCACGGTGCAGGTCTCGTCCAGCAGCTGCGGCAGGTCAAAGGGCACCTTTTCCAGCACGATCTCGCCGGATTCCAGCTTGCCCATGTCCAGCACTTCGTTCACCAGCTCCAGCAGCAGGGTGGACGCTTCCCAGATCTTGCGGCGGCACTCGGTCTGCCGAGCGGTGTCCTCCGGGTAATGGTCGCCGATCTCCACCATGCCGCGGATGCCGTTGATGGGCGTGCGGATATCGTGGCTCATGCGCTGCAGGAATTCGGTCTTTGCAATATTGGCAGCTTCCGCCTTGAGGGCCTCGGCCTTGAGCTGCTTCTGATACTCCTGCTCCCGGCGCAGCTGCTGTTCGCGGTAGCGCTGGGCCGTCTTCCAGCGCAGCATCTGCACCAGAAAGAGGATGACCGCATACACGAACACCGCAAACAGCATGTTGCGCGGGGTGGAATCGAACACCTCGGCTTCCGGCCGGAACACATACACATAGAAATTGCGCCCGCGCTCAATGACGCCGTAGGCGCACCCCGGCCCGGTCCAGCCGGTGTGTACATGGAGCATTTTTCCGTCGGTGCCATTGGTCTTCAGACCCGCCAGAACGGGCATATCGTCCACACTGGTGCCCAGCAGGGACGCATCGTTGCTGGCCACGATCTGGTCGCCCCGGGTCACCACAATGGTGCCGTCCGCCTGCGGTGAATATCCCTGCACGATGTTCTGATAAGAAAGGTTGTAGTTGCGCGCATATTCTTCCGTGGTGTGGTAATACACCACCAGCACGCCGCGTTTGTCCGTGCGGGCACAGGCCGCGATATCCACATAGGAGCCGTTCTCCAGCTCGACCCGCCCCGCATAGACCTGCTGCGGGTGGTCGGCCACGTTCAGCAGCGTCGTGCGGGAAAGCGTCTGCGGCAGCTCGTCCGCCGTGAGCGGGTCATCCGTCAGGCCATCCGTCGAAGCGCTGCACTCCACTTTGCCCTCCGGCGTGAGCAGCAGCGCACCGGTGATGGTGTAGCTGCGCAGATATTGTGCCACCGCGGCATCATCCAGCACAAAGCTGTCATCCAGCTCCCGTTCCCGTTCGATGTCGCTGCACAGGTGCTGCACGTTCTCCATGACCCGCATCAGACTCTTGGTCTCGGAGGCAAGGTTCAGGTTGTCGTAGCCGGTGCACTGCTCTTTGATATAGCTGATGGTATCCGAAAAATGCTTTTCCGCCGTGTTCAGGTCTGTCTGTATGGAGCCAACGAACACGCCGCCCAGCACCAGCAGCCCCATCAGGATGCAGACCACGATGTAGTGATACCGAATGATTATTTTCTTCCATTCCTCAGTCATCGCTGCTGCCCCCCATTCCCTCCAGATAGTGGTCCGGTTCGTCGAGGTAGCGAGACACGATCTCCCGGGTGGTGCCATCGGCCAGCATTTCCCGGAAGGTCTCGGTCAGCCGCTGAGGCAGATCATCGGCCCGGTCCTTGGCAAAGGCCACGCCGAGGTCCGCCTGCATCAGCGGCTCGGCCAGAATGCGGTACTCCACGCTGTAGTCCTTCATAAACTGCCGGATGGCGCTTTCGTGGGCAGCCAGGGCATCCGCATAGCCCTTGATGAGGGTGGTGTAGATCAGGTCGCGGTCCTGCAGCGAGTACACCGCCCGCAGCTGCGGCAGACCGTTCGCCGCTGCATCAAGGAACAGCTCCTCCGGCTTTGTGGTGGACTGCACCACCAGCGTCTTGTCCGCAAGGTCGGCCAGGGTATAGATGTCGCTGCTGGTGCGCACGGCCACCACCTGACGGCTGTGCAGATAGGGCCCGGCCCAGGTGTATTCGTCCTCACGCCCGTTCATGGAAAAGCTGCCCCAGGCACAGTCAATGGTGCCGTTCTCCACCAAGGTCTTCTTCTCCTCCCAGTTGATGGTCACGAACTGCACCCGATAACCCAGGCGGCGGAATGCCTCCTGGGCCAGCTCCACATCCACGCCGGTGGGCTGACCGTCCGAGCCGGTGTAATTGAAAGGCGGGTAGTTGTCGCTGCCCACCACGATGACCGGCAGCTCTGCCGGGCTGCTGTCCGCTTTTTCTTCGGCCGGGCGGCAGCCGCACAGCAGCACCATGCACAGGCCCAGCACCGCCAGCGCCAGGCTGAAAAACCGTAATCTTCTGCTTCGCGCATTCATAATCCTCTACCTCTGATACCTTCTGTTATTGGCCGCACTTTTGGTAATAACAGGAAAATTGATGGTCATATTATAGCGAACGCTCCTGCCCGATAAAATCCGCAATTTGTGTCAAATCGCGTCATATCGGCTAAGGACCGGCAAAGGCCGCATCGGCCCCAAAAACAAAAAGCCCGCCCTGCACCGAAAGGGGTTTCCTTTCGGCAACAGAGCGGACTATTTTATTATAGTTTTACTTGTGGTATTTCATTCCCGCGTTGATGGTGCAGGCGCGGTAAATTTGCTCGGTGAGCACAAGGCGGGCCAGCTGGTGCGGCATGGTGATGCGGCCCATGCTGAACTTGAGGGCGGCGGCGCGCTTTACTTCTTCCGCAAGGCCGTGGGACGAACCAATGACGAAGGCCACATCTCCGGCCCCGCTGTTGGCGCGGTCGGCCAGGAACTGGGCCAGCTCGTCGGAGGAGATCTGCTTGCCTTCAATGCACATGGCCACGATGGCCGCGCCCTTGCGCACGCTGGACAGGATGGCTTTGCCCTCTTTTTCCAGCGCCTTTTTTACCACAGCATCGGAAGCGTTCTTTTCCTCGATCTTTTCTTCCGGCAGCTCGATGATGCGGAAGGAAGCGAACGCGGCCAGCCGCTTCTGGTATTCGGCCACGCCCTCAGCGAAGTACTTCGCGTTGAGCTTGCCCACACAGATCAGGTCGATATTTTGCATCTGGTTGTCCTTTCAGTAAACGATTTAAAATGGCCTCCGCTTTGCTCTGGCCATAATTAGCGGAAAATTATTTTTATATTCGTGTTTGGAGCGGCCCCGACGCTTGTCAGGACAAAGTCCTTCCATCTGCTATCGCAGACCGCTCGCCTACTTGAAAGCCCCACTGGGGCTTTCATTGCTGCGCAACCGCAGGGCCGCTCCAAACACATTTTCACGAGACGGGGCCGTAACGACGGTCCCGCAGCGACTCTAAATCGGAGAAGCGAGAAAAATGTGCAACAGCGACGACCGCCGCCTGCGGCGGATGCAGGGAGGAGCTGTTGGGGCAGCGGCCTGCAGGATGCGAGTGCCGCCCAAGGCACGAAGCAGACGCAGGGTGCCGCAACCCGTCGGGTCCAGCGCGTCGAAATCGCTGCGACCTTGCCGCGCTGAACACGCGGCATTTGCTTTGCAAACCGGTCTGCGGCTTAAAAGCCCCACTGGGGCTTTCATGCCCTCCGGGCACCGCCGTCCTTTCTGGTTCTCTTTTGTGCGGCAAAAGAGAACATCCTTCGGCGGAGATACTGCCAATAAAAGCCATAGAATCTTTCCTACTCGTCCACACTCTTGCGAGAAGCGCAAATCACAGCAGGCTCATCTGCTCCCCTGAGTCCTCCGCGCGGATCAGCGCACCGGTAGCGGGCAGGCTGCGCACACGGTAGCGGTGCGGGTCGGCCAGTTCCAGCGTGTCTGCCGGGGCCACCGACGCGATGGTCTGGTTCTTCTTCAGCGTGACCACCGCTACACCCTGGCTGTCGCGGGTTGTCTTGGCGGCGATCTGCGCCGACCCCACCAGCAGCATCCGGCTGGCGCTGGTGCGGATGGCAAGCTCGGTCTCCTCCGGCAGGAACAGAAGCTTTGCCAGCGGTTCCTTGTCGCAGTAGGCCTTGAGCAGTTTTCGCCGGTTCTGCTTGGTGGCATAGGAGCTCAGCGGAATTTTCGCGCACTTGCCGCTGGCGAAGAAGAACAGCATGTGGCCGCTGTAGTCACCGGTGATGACCATAGCCAGCACATTCTCGCCCTCGTCCATCGCAAGACGGCCCGGGATGAAGATGCCCATCTGGGCCACCTTGCCGTCCTCCAACTCGGCCAGACGCACCTTGTACACCTGCTGTTTGTCGGTGAAGAACAGCGCTTCCATGTTGTTTCGGGTCTCGATCTGCTGGACGATCTCGTCGCCCTCTTTCAGCTTGTGAGCACCGGCAGTGCGCAGACCCTGCGGCGGAATCTTCTTGAAGTAGCCCTCGCGGGTGAAGAACACGGTGACAGGATAATCCGGCACGGCTTCTTCTTCCGCGCCGCTCTCCTCCTCGGGCAGGTCATACAAAATTTCGCTGCGGCGGGGCTGGCCGTATTTCTTGGCCACATCGTTCAGTTCATTGATGATGATGCGGCGGATGCGGGCAGGCTTTGCCAGAATATCGTTCAGGTCGGCGATATCCTTTTCCAGCTGTTCGATCTCGCTGGTGCGCTTGAGGATATACTCCCGGTTCAAATGGCGCAGCTTGATCTCAGCCACATAATCGGCCTGCACTTCGTCGATGCCGAAGCCGATCATCAGGTTGGGCACCACCTCGGTCTCCTCCTCGGTGGTGCGGATGATCTTGATGGCCTTGTCGATGTCCAGCAGGATGGCGG
>ERZ1034768.644-NODE-644-length-11470-cov-8.066141_pt1 | contig 11470 bp, 9 predicted proteins | sample MGYA00520691_ERZ1034768 | MGnify/ENA primary metagenome ERZ1034768 (study PRJEB33766, sample SAMN09781704) | gut metagenome | biome: gut microbiome | host: Homo sapiens | place: Madagascar | study: EMG produced TPA metagenomics assembly of the PRJNA485056 data set...
TCCAGGTCGCCGCAGCGGGTGCCCATCATCAGGCCGGCCAGCGGGGTCATGCCCATGGAGGTATCCACGACCTTGCCCTGGTCCACAGCGGCGATGGAAGAACCATTGCCCAGGTGGCAGGTGATCAGCTTCAGGCGCTCAATGGGCTCCTCCAGGTACTCGGCAGCCTTGTGGGCAACGTACTTGTGGCTGGTGCCGTGGAAGCCGTAGCGGCGCACGCCGTACTTCTCATAGTACTCGTAGGGGATGGCGTACATATAAGCCTTCGGGGGCATGGTGCTGTGGAAAGCGGTGTCGAACACGGCCACCATGGGGATGTTCGGGCCAAACACCTTGCGGGCGGCCTCGATGCCCAGGATGCCTGCGGGGTTGTGCAGGGGAGCCAGCGGGCTCAGCTCGCGGATGGTCTCGATGACCTCGTCGGTGATCAGGCAGCTTTCCTTGAACTTCTCGCCGCCGTGCACGACGCGGTGGCCGATGGCGTCGATCTCGCTCACATCGTTGATGCACTTGCCTTCGCCGGTGGTCATCTTCTTCACGACCTCAGCAAATGCCTCGGTGTGGGTGGGGAAGATGGCCGGGGTGGTGGCCTTGTGGCCGTTGGCCTCGTGGGTGATCATACTGCTCTCCATGCCAATGCGCTCGCACAGGCCCTTGCACAGCACCTTCTCGCCGTCCATATCGATCAGCTGATACTTCAGGGAAGAAGAACCGCAGTTAATAACCAGAACTTTCATCTGTGTTGCCTCCTGTATGTTTTTGGTCTGCCCCGTTTGAAAACGCGGACAGAATTTTACAGATTCCTGTGTTTATTATATAATAGGGTGGACGGCTTTTCAAGCCGCAACCCGGGCAAAGCGGTAAAACTTGTGTACAAGGTTTTTGTACATCCTGCCCACAAATGCGCAAAACCCGGGCAGTTTTCTGTATATACGATATAATTTTAACAATCTTTTGGCAAAAGGAGCACTCTCATGAAGTTTGCGGGCATCATCGCCGAATACGACCCCTTCCACAACGGCCACGCCTGGCAGCTGGCGCAGGCAAAGGCGCTGGGGGCAGAGCATGTGGCGGTGGCCATGAGCTGCGGGCTGACCCAGCGCGGGGCCTTGCCGCTGCTGCCGGAGGCCGTGCGGGTGCAGGCGGCGCTGCAATGCGGGGCCGATTTTGTGTTCGCCCTGCCCGCACCCTTTGCCTGCGCAGGGGCCGAAGCTTTTGCCCGGGCCGGGGTGCGCATCCTGGCCGCTGCCGGGTGCGACGCGCTGGTGTTCGGGGCCGAGACGCCGGACGCAGACCTCTTGATGGAAGCCGCCCGGGTGCTGAACAGCGAAGCCTACCGCGCCGAACTCAAGCGCCAGCTTGCCGCCGGGGCCCGCAGCTTTGCGGCGGCACGGCAGGCGGCGGTGGAAGCCCTTTGCCCGGGCATGGCGCTGGCCGCTTTGCTGGACAAGCCCAACAACAACCTCGCTGTGGAATACTGCAGGGCCATCCTTGAGCAGGGCACGAATATGACCCCGGTGCCGCTGCCGCGCGTGGGTGCGGGCCATGGCCAGGCCCTTGCTGAAAGCGGCCACGCCCAATTTGCCAGCGCCAGCGCTCTGCGCACTCTCTGGGCAGAGCAGGGGGCGGATGCTCTGGCTCCTTATGTGCCGGAAAAAGCGCTGGAATTGTATAAAAAGGCGGAAGTTGACGGAATGTATACGAATTTTGCCGCCGCAGGCCGGTGCCAGCTGGCCCTGCTGCGGGCCGCCTGCGCCCAGCCGAACCCCTTTGCGGCGGTGCGCGGTGTCTCCGAAGGGCTGGACCACCGGCTGGAAAACGCGGTGCGGCAGTACACCACCCTGCCCGCTCTGCTGGATGAACTGACGACCGTGCGCTATCCCCGGGCCCGGATGCGCCGCCTTGCCATGGATGCCGCGCTGGGCTATACCGCCGCCCTGCCCGCCCTGCCGCCTTACCTGCACCTGCTGGGTGCCCGGCGGGAGGCTCTGCCGCTGTTGAAGCACACGGCTTTGCCTCTCTCGCATTCGCTGGCAAGGTTGGAGCGGGAAGGCCCGGAATGCGCCTGCATCGCAGCCGCGCAGGCAAAGGCCAGCGACTTTGGTGCTCTGTGCCGCAAAGTGCCCGGGCCCATGGGCGGGGTGTATCGTCAAAAAATTATCTTTTTGACGAATTGACAAAAAATAATCGAAAAAATTTTATGCAGAACCCCTTGTATCTGGGCGGAATGTGGTGTATGATTAGAGCAATGCAATGTTGGATACAACAAACAAGAATGGAATCAGAGACCCGCACGCGATAAGGAGGAAATCATGGCACTTCACGTTCTGGACGAAGCCAACCGCTGCCTGGGCTGCAAAAAGCCCCTGTGCCAGCAGGGCTGCCCCATCCACACCAATATCCCGGAGGTCATCCGTCTGCTGAAGGCAAACCAGATGGACGAAGCCGGTAAGATGCTGTTCGAGAATAACCCCATGACCACTGTCTGCGCGCTGGTGTGCAACCACGAGAACCAGTGTGAGGGTCACTGCGTGCGCAACCGGATGCCCAGCCACGACCCGGTGCACTTCTCCATCATCGAAGATTATATCTCTACCACCTACGCCAACAAGATGACCGCAGGCCCTGCCCCGAAGAACGGCATGAAGGCGGCTGTTGTGGGCTCCGGCCCGGCGGGCCTGACCATTGCGGTGCTGCTGGCGCGCTGGGGCTACGATGTGACCATCTTCGACGCCCGGGATAAGATCGGCGGCGTCATGCGCTACGGCATCCCCAACTACCGCCTGCCGGACAGCGTGCTGGACGACTTCCAGTACCGCCACCTGGAACTGAAGGGCATCAAAGTGCGGCCCAACACCACCATCGGCAAGACCATCACCATCGACGACCTGTTCCGCGACGGCTACAAGAGCGTGTTCATCGGTGCCGGCCTGTGGAAGGCCAACGCCATGCACATCAAGGGCGAGACCCTGGGCAACGTGGCCTTCGGCATCGACTATCTGGCCAACTCCAAGGCCTTCCGTCTGGGCGACGACATCGCAGTCATCGGCGTGGGCAACTCTGCCATGGACTGCGCCCGCACCGCCATCCGCAACGGTGCCCGTCATGTGACCTGCTACGCCCGCCGCGACGAGAGCTGCATCAGCGCCTCCGAATATGAGGTGAGCTATGCCAAGCTGGAAGGTGTGGGCTTCCGCTTCTGCAAGGCTCCCGTGGAGATCCGCGAGAACGGCCTCATCTGCCGCGACACCGTCAAGGGCGAGGACGGCAAGTTCACCCAGGTGGAGGGCAGCGAGACCTTCTACCCCCACACCGGCGTCATCGTGTCGGTGAGCCAGGGCTCCGAGAGCAACCTCGTCAAGACCACCACCGGCATCGAGACCAACCAGAAGGGTCTGCTGACCGTCAGCGAGGACGGCAGCACCACCCGCGCAGGTGTGTTTGCGGGCGGCGATGCCGTCATGGGTGCCCGCACGGTGGTCGAGGCTGTGGCTGTGGCCAAGAAGGTGGCCGAGTCCATGGACGCCTACATGAAGGCTCTGCCTGCCGACGACACCATCGACCCCTATGCCGATATCCCGGTGTTCCAGACGCCCACCTCGGACGTGCTGGCCCAGCAGGAATTGTAAATTAACTGTATCTTTGCCGCTCTGTTTGTTGACGGGGCGACATTTGATTTGTATACTATTTATATAGTTTTAATGAAACTGTACGGAGCGGATACAAGAAGGGCGGTGGACGTTATCCTCAAGGCCTCTCTCCCCAAACTGTGGGAAAAATTGCTGGAAGCACTGCAGGCGGTGCTGCCCATTGCAGCCATCGTGCTGGTGCTCTGCTTTACCATCGCGCCGGTGTCGCCCAGCATCCTGCTGTGCTTTCTGCTGGGCGCGGCGATGATCGTGGTGGGCATCATGTTCTTCACACTGGGCGCGGAGATGAGCATGACCCCCATGGGCGAGCGGGTAGGCGCGGTCATCACCAAAAGCCGCCGCCTGCCGGTGGTGCTGGGCATCGGCTTCCTGCTGGGCTTCCTCATCACCATCTCGGAGCCGGACTTGCAGGTGCTGGCCAATCAGGTGCCCTCCATCCCGAACCGCACCCTCATTTTGTCGGTGGCGGCGGGCGTGGGCCTGTTTCTGGTGTTCGCCTTCCTGCGCATGCTGCTCGGCATTGCGCTGCCGAAGCTGCTGGTGCTGTTCTATGGTATCATCTTTGTGCTGGCGGCCTTTGTGCCCAAAGAGTTCCTCGCTGTGGCGTTTGACTCCGGCGGCGTGACCACCGGCCCCATGACGGTGCCCTTCATCATGGCGCTGGGCGTGGGCGTCTCGGCCATCCGCGGCGACCGCCACGCGGCCGACGACAGCTTTGGTCTGGTGGCCATGTGTTCCGTCGGGCCCATTCTGGCGGTGCTCCTTCTGGGCATCGTGTTCCGCGCGTCGGACAGCACCTACATCACGCCGGTCCTGCCGGAGGTGAGCGACTCGGTGGAGCTGTGGCAGCTGTTCCATGTCAGCCTGCCGACGTATCTGAAAGAGATCGCCGGTTCGCTGCTGCCCATCATCGTCATGTTCGGCGTGTTTCAGGCCGTGGCCCTGCATCTGGACAGGCGCACCCTCAGCCGCATCGCGGTGGGTCTGGCCTATACTTATGTGGGGTTGGTGCTGTTCCTCACCGGCGCAAACGTGGGCTTTATGCCTGCCGGTAATTATCTGGGGCAGGTGCTGGCCGGGCAGAGCTTCCGATGGATCATCATCCCCATCGGGATGCTCATCGGCTACTTCATCGTCAAGGCCGAACCGGCGGTCTATGTGCTGAACAAGCAGGTGGAAGAAGTGACCGACGGTGCCATCTCGGCCAGGGCCATGGGTACGGCCCTCTCGGCAGGCGTGTCCATCTCGGTGGGCCTTGCCATGGTGCGGGTGCTCACCGGCATTTCCATCCTGTGGTTTCTCATCCCGGGCTATGTGGTGGCCATCGGCATCGCCTTTGTGGTGCCGAAGCTGTTCACCGCCATCGCCTTTGACGCGGGCGGCGTGGCTTCCGGCCCCATGACGGCCACCTTCCTGCTGCCGCTGGCACAGGGAGCCTGCGCGGCGGTGGGCGGCAATATCGTCACCGACGCCTTTGGAGTGGTGGCCATGGTGGCCATGACGCCGCTCATCACGGTGCAGCTGATGGGCCTTGCCGCCCAGCTCAAGACCCGCAAAGCCCGCCCGGCCCAGCCTGCCGCTGTGGGCGCGGCAGCCTTTGCCGACTGGCCGGATGACGCCATCATTGAACTGTAAGGAGGGCGCGTTGTGAGCAGTTTGTTTTTCATGGTCACCATCACCGACCGCCGTTCCACCGACGCCTTTCTGCAGCTGTACGAGAGCCACGGTGTGGACGTCAGCCTGCGCACGGTGGGCAGCGGCACGGCGGTGCAGGAGACCTTGTCCACCCTCGGCCTGGAGCGCACCGAAAAGGCAGTGCTGATGGCTGTGGTCACCGAGGAGACCTGGCAGGCAGCCCGGCGGGACCTGCGCCGGAAGCTGCGCATCGACGTGCCGGGCACCGGCATCGCGTTCACCGTGCCGCTGAGCAGCATCGGCGGCAAGCGGGCACTGATGTTCCTCACCGAACACCAGACCCTAAACTGGAAGGAGGAGAGCACCTTGAAGGATACCCGTTACGAGCTGCTGCTGGTCATTGCGAATCAGGGCTACACCGGCACCATCATGGACGCCGCCCGGGCGGCAGGGGCAGGCGGCGGCACGGTCATCCACGCCAAAGGCACCGGCATGGAGGGCGCGGCAAAGTTTCTGGGCGTGGAGCTGGTGAACGAAAAGGAGCTGGTGCTCATCGTGGCCCGCACGCCGGAGAAGAACCGCATCATGAAAGCCATCATGGACGGGGCCGACAAAAAGGCGGGGGCCATCGTGTTCTCACTGCCGGTGACGGACACCGCCGGTCTGCGGCTGCTGGAAGACGAAGAACCGGTGGCCGAGACTTCAGCACAGTAAACAACAGAATGTAAAATTGCGCAAAAATATTCCGCGTTTGCAGGGCGAAGGTCTTGATAAACGCGGATTTTTTCGCTATCATAGAAGAAAGAAATTCAGGAATGGGAGAGAAAAGATGATAAACCTTTCATACAAGCAGCAGATCGCGTTCAATTCGCTGTCCATCATCGTGGGCAATGCACTGTATGCGCTCACGGTGGTGCTGTTTCTTGTGCCGTCAGGCCTGATCACCGGCGGTGCCACCGGCATTGCACTGGGCATCAACCGTGCATTGGGACTGCCGGTGTCCGGTGTGTTGTTCGTCATCAACATGACCATGCTTACGGTGGGCTGGGTGCTGCTGGGGCGGCGCTTTGCCATCACCACCATTGCCAGCACCGTGCTCAGCCCCCTGTTTCTGGCCCTGTGGGAGCGGGTGTTCACAGGCTTTGTGCTCACCGATGATCTGGTGCTCAACACCATTTTTGCAGGCCTCGGCGTAGGCATTTCGCTGGGCATCACCATCCGGGCAGGCGCATCCACCGGCGGCATGGATATCCCGCCGCTGGTGCTGAACAAATATTTCCACATTCCGGTGTCGGCCAGTATGCTGGTGTTTGATATGCTCATCCTCTGCCTGCAGGCGGCGTTCAGCCCGCTGCAGCAGTGTCTGTACGGCATCGTGATGGTCATCGTGTATACCATCGTACTGGATAAGGTGCTCATCTTCGGCACCACCCGTACCGAGGTGAAGATCATCAGCAAATACTCCGACGAGATTCGCGAGGCCATCCTCTCCCAGCTGGACCGCGGCGTGACCGTGCTGCACGGCGAGGGAGGCTTCCGCCATGACCCGGAGCAGGTGCTGCTGAGCATCATCTCCAACCGCCAGCTGCCCAAGTTGGAAAAGCTGGCCCACGCCATCGACCCGGCCTGCTTCATGATCGTGAGCCATGTCACCGAGGTGAGCGGCCGCGGCTTCTCGCTGGAAAAGGATTATCAGAATCCCTGAAAATCCCGGCAGATACTTGCAAAGCAGTGCCCAGTTGGGGTATATTATAGAGGAACGGTAGGTTTTGCCGTGAACGTCCCATACAGAAAGGAAACACATCATGTTTGATATTTTCAATATGCTCAAGAAGGAAGACCACAAGGAAGCAAAGCAGGTGACCCGCGATACCATCATCGGCGATATCCTGGATATGGACCAGACCACCGCTCCCTACTTCATGGAGATCGGCATGCACTGCCTGGGCTGCCCGGCATCCCGCGGTGAGAGCATCGAGGAAGCCTGCGCTGTGCACGGCGTGGACTGCGATGAACTGATCGAGAAGCTGAACGAGCACCTGGCTGCAAAGAAGGCATAAGTGCTGCCCACATTGGATGCGCGTCTCGCGGCTGCCGCAGCGCTGGTGCGCCCCGGGGAACCGGTGGCGGATATCGGCTGCGATCACGGCAAGCTGACGGCAGTGCTGGCGGCTTCGGGCAAATACCCGAAGGTGATCGGTGCCGACCTGCGGCCCGGCCCGCTGGCCAAAGCAAAGCAGACGCTGGAACATGCAGGCTGTGAAGACCGCGCTGAGCTTCGGCTCGGCGACGGTCTTTCTGTGCTTACAGAGAACGAAGTGGGCAGCATCGTGCTGGCGGGCGTTTCGGCACAGACCACATGGGAGATCATCGAAAAAGCGCCGTGGGTGTCCGCCGTGGGCGGGCCGCGCCTTGTCATGGTGCCAGCCACCCGGCACAGCGAGCTGCGCCGCTGGCTGTGGGAGCACGGCTTTGCCTTTATCGCCGACCGCCCGGTGCAGGCGGCGGGCCGCTGGTACGCCGTGATGGCTGCAGAATATACCGGTGAGACCCGTGAACCGACCTTTGCCGAATGCCTGTTCGGTGGGACAGGGGAATGGCCTGAGGGCGCAGGCTATGCAGAATGGCAGAAGGCAAAGCTGCCCCGGATGCGTCTCGGCGTGCCGGACGGCAGCGCGCTTGCACGGGAGATCGACGATTTGTTGGCGGGTTCGCCCTCTCAGACTGCTTCGCAGTCAGCTCTCCCAAAGGGAGAGCCAAGGGCCTGACCACTGCGTTTCTTGCCTCTCCCGCTGGGAGAGGTGGCATTGCGTAAGCGATGACGGAGAGGGCGAGGATGGTGAAGATATGATAACAGTTAATCAGGTATACGAAACCATGCAGGCCATTGCGCCGCTGGAGCTGGCAGAACACTGGGATAACCCCGGTCTGCTGGTGGACTGCGGCGGGCCGGTGCACCGCGTGCTGGTGGCGCTGGACATCACCCCGGAAGTGGTGGCCGAAGCCGCGTCCAGGCAGTGCGAGGTCATCGTGTCCCATCACCCGGTCATCTTTGACCCGCTCAAAAAGATCGGCCCGCAGGATGTGGCGTTCCAGCTGGTGCAGGCGGGCATTTCTGCCATCTGTATGCACACCAATCTGGATGCCGCCGAGGGCGGCGTCAATGAGGTGCTGGCAGGCATCTTCGGCATGAAGGAGATGGAAGTATTCGCCGAGGGCTGCGGCCGGGTAGGCGAGATCGAACCCATCTCGGTGCCGGAACTGGCCCGCGAGGCCCAGAAAGAGCTTGCTGCGCGCTGCAACGCGCCGGAGAACGGCCCGGCAGTGCAGGTGAAGTTTGCCGACACCGGCAGACCGGTAAAGCGGCTGGCTGTCATCAGCGGCGCAGGCGGCAGCCTGTTCGCGGATGCCATCGCCATGGGGGCCGACTGCCTGCTGACCGGCGAAGCCAACCACCACCACGCCATCGACGCGAAGCGCATGGGCCTTTCGCTCATTGCGGCGGGACACTACGCGACTGAGTTCCCGGTGACGGCCGCCGTGGCGGCCAAGCTGCGCGCCGCCCTGCCGGAGCTGGATGTGCTGGTGAGCACCGAGAACCGGGACCCTTATACTTATTTATAAAGGAAGATGCCGTCTTTCACTGCGGCCCCTCCCGTGAAAAGGCGTTTGTCGCGGCCCGCAGGCCGCGACAAACGCGAAATAAAAAATAATTATTCCGCTAATTATGGCCAAAGCGAACGCGGCGGCCATTCAAAATCGTTAAACGAGGTAAACCACTATGGCATTGGATGCCGCGACGCTGGCCCTGACGGCCCGGGAACTCAAAGAGACCCTGACCGACGCCAAGATCGCAAAACTATTCGAACCGACCCGCGATGAGCTGGTCATCACGCTGCGCACCCGCACGGACACTTATGCGCTGCTGCTTTCGGCCCGCAGCGGTTCCGCCCGCGTCTGCCTGACCGAAGAAAGCTTCGAGAACCCGGAGACGCCGCCTTCCTTCTGTATGCTGATGCGCAAGCATCTCACCGGCGGCAAGCTGCTGGACGTGCGCATGGAGCCGGGGGACCGTATCGTGTACTTCGACTTCCAGTGCACCAACGAGATGGGCGACCTGGTGCGCAACACCCTGTGCGCCGAACTGATGGGCCGCTACTCCAATCTGGTTCTGGTGCAGAATGGCAAAATTATCGACGCCCTCAAGCGGGTGGATTTTGAGGACAGCGACATCCGTCAGCTGCTGCCGGGCCTGCCCTATACCACGCCGCCGAAGCCCGCCCGCCCGGATTTTCTGCAGGTGAGCAGTGCGTCCATCGTGGCGGCGGCCTGCCAGCGGGACCTGCCGGTGGCCGATGCCCTCAATAAGACCGTGGCCGGTGTGGGTCCGGTGGTCTGCCGGGAAGCGGCATGGCGCGCCTTTGACGGCGAACATCTGATCGCAAACGAACTGACCGGGGAGCAGAAGCGCCGCCTGATGGCTTCCATCGATGAGCTGAAGGAAGAGCACGACAAGGGCGGCTGCCCCTGCAGCGTCACTGACCCCAGCGGCAAGCCCATCGAGTACACCTTCTTCCGTCCGCAGCAGTACGGCGAAAAATATCTTATAAAGGAATGGCCGTCCTTCAATGCCATGCTGGAAGGCTACTACGCCGAGAAGGACCGCGCCGAACGCCTGCGCACCAAGAGCAAGGAACTGCACAAGGCCGTGCACAACATGTACGAGCGCGCGGTGCGCAAGCAGGCAGCCCGAAAAGAAGAACTGGCCGCCAGCGGCAAGAGCGAAAAGCTGCGTCTGTACGGCGAGCTGCTCTCGGCCAACCTCTATCTGGCTGAAAAAGGCATGAAAAGCATCACGGTCCAGAACTGGTATGACGACGGCAAAGAGGTGACCATCCCGCTGGACCTGCGGTTCACCCCCAGCCAGAATGCCCAGAGCTTCTTCAAGAATTACAAGAAGAAGCAGACTGCCGCCCGGATGCTGGTGAACCTGCTGGCCGAGGGCGAAAAAGAGATCGCCTATCTGGAAACGGTGCTCTACGAGGTGGAGACGGCCTCCGGCGAAGCTGCCCTGAATGAGATCCGGATGGAGTTGAAAAATCAGGGCTATCTGAAGTATTATAAACAGCGGGACAAAAAGCAGAAGCCGGCGGATTTCCTGCGGTTTGTGTCCAGCGATGGCTTTGAAATTCTGGTGGGCCGCAACAACGCCCAGAACGACAAGCTCACCCTGCACACCGCCCGCGGCAAAGACCTGTGGTTCCATGTGCAGAAGGCACCAGGCAGCCACGTCGTGGTCATGAGCCGGGGCGAGGACATCCCGGACACCACGAAGCAGGAAGCCGCCGAGCTGGCCGTGATCTATTCCAGCGCCTACAAGGCAGGTGCCGGTGCCAAAGTCGCGGTGGACACCACTGAGGTGAAGAACATCTGGAAGGCCAACGGTGCAAAGCCCGGCATGGTGCTGTACGAGGTGTACACCACGGTGTATGTTACGCCCCGGGATGGGCTGGCGGAACAGCTGAAGAAGAAGTGACGATTTGAAATTGTCTCCGCTTCGCTCTGACGATGTTCAGAGGAAATATATTGTTTTTATTGCGAATCGGAAATGACTGCGGTCATTTCCGATTCGTTTTTTCACGAGAGGGGCCGCTGTGGCAGACGGCATTTGCAGCGCCTGCTTCCTGCGGAAGCGCGGCGCTGCGGGGAAGCAACCTCGCCCTCTCCGTCACGGCTTGCGCCGTGCCACCTCTCCCAAAGGGAGAGGCTCTGGCGAAACCGTACACTTTGCAATTCAGCCGGAAACTGCACCCGCCATGCCAAGGGCTCTCCCTTTGGGAGAGCTGGCGCGTTAGCGCCTGAGAGGGCGAGGACGCTTGCGGAGGGAGCTGGCAAAGCCGACAGGCTTTGACGGAAGGAGTTTCCCTATATAATAGGTATAACCCCCGCCCTTCCCGTCCATACTGATGCTGAAAAGGGGAGCGGCGGGTTTTCCACCGGCAGAAAAGCCTGCGGATTGTGCATCTTGCACAGAAAATGCGCTCTTTGACAAAACAGAGAAAATAAAAAAGAAAATTCGTTCTTTTTTCTGAAAAACACTTGCCAAATGCACGAAGATGTGATAGAATATCTCTCGGCTGCAAAAGGCTTGTGCGATACAAGTCGTGCAGGCCAGCGATATGCGT
>ERZ1034768.646-NODE-646-length-11445-cov-6.924320_pt1 | contig 11445 bp, 9 predicted proteins | sample MGYA00520691_ERZ1034768 | MGnify/ENA primary metagenome ERZ1034768 (study PRJEB33766, sample SAMN09781704) | gut metagenome | biome: gut microbiome | host: Homo sapiens | place: Madagascar | study: EMG produced TPA metagenomics assembly of the PRJNA485056 data set...
TGAACAGCGGCAACACCAGCGCCGCCGGACACAGGACATGACAAAGAGAGGGTGACTAAAGTCGAAAGACTGATAGCCACCCTCTTTTGCGTACCGTAAGCGGATTGCCGGTACTACTTAGTAACATGAAAAAACAAGTTGCCTCAGATAAAATTATCGAGGATAGATCTATTTTCTAAGGCCACTAAGCAATCCTAAATAGTACCAAGCTGATTTTAGGCTTACATAGAACATGAAGCCGAACGAGACGTTGATGAGATTTAGGCTGGTGCGGTCGGCGAGGTTGGTCAGGGACGGGTGGTAGGCGAATTCCAGGAAGTACCTGTTGTAGACGGCCTTGACGCCTAACTGGGCGCAGAGCTGGAAGCGGTTGGCGGCGGAGTCGCCGTTGTCTGACTTGAACCAGTCGCTGGTGACGCCCTCGTACTTGCTTTGACCCAGGATGTGCGCTGTCAGGTTGAGGCCGGCGAACGGGAGAAGCTGGATCTGCCCGAGGTCGAGCTGGTACATCAAACTGACCGGAACAATCGCGGAGACGAGTGTGGAATTATGGTCGCCGAACACCGCCATCGCATCCACACCATATTCATAGAAGAAAGGCAACTCGCCGGGGAGCGGTCTCGCCGGGGAGACACCTATGGAGAGGCCGTTCATGTTTTCCGTGACAGGCAATCTGCCCGATTTCATCTCGATCGCGGCATTTGAATAGGACACCTTGAAGAAAGTTGCTGTGCGGAAATTGTCCCGCAGATGGTCATCGCGGCGATGACCGCAAGTAGTTTGATGTGCTTCATAAAACTGTTTGTATTTAATGTCAAAATTATGATAAGTCAGCCACTTCCCTTCCGATTCTGCCTGTGGGCGGGCAAAAGGGAGCGGATGCTACAAATAAAAGAATTATTTCGGGCTTGGCAGCATGGTATAGAGAATGTTTCGACAATGAAACCCGAAAAGATGAGGGCAGATCTTAGCTGCAGCCCGAAAAGGATTTTCCCTATCCGGATTTTTGTAACGTGAAAAATCCGGATAGGGAAAATCCTTTTCGGGTCTCACACTAAGGTGAGTACTACTTGCTCAGTTCGGAGGCGTGGGAGAGGAGATATTCCTCGGCTTCTATGTTCCAGAGGCCGTTATGGGCTTTGCAGAGGCGGTCGAGCTCGGCATAGACAGGGTTGGTCACGCCTTTCTCCTCGAAGTCGGCGATGGCGGTCAGCGGCATCTCCACGTGGGTGTAGATCAACTTCTTGCCACCTTTGATCGAAGGAAGGTTCAGGGTGGTTTCAGGGACCACATTGAGGCCGCCGATGTGGGTCACCAGACCGGCTGGGTCAAGGCCTTCGCCCATCATCTTGAGGGCTTCCTTCATATCATCGGTGTTGCCACCGCTGGTGCCTACGACGTGGGTGGAGGCATAGTGGACATTGTAGAAGTTGAACGGAGCCTTGAAATCGGAACGGCCAGGACCGGAGAAGAAATTCAGGCAGCCATCCTGTCCGAGGATGTCGTCTCCCTGCTCGACAACAGCGGGAACGGGTGCCATCACGATGACCTCATCATAGCCGGTTCCGCCGGAAATCTCGCGCAGCGTCTCTACAGGATTCTCGACAGTGCCGGTGTTCACATAACGGAGATCGATGCCACGGGAAGCGGCGAACTCCTTGGTATAGAGCGTCGCGGCACGGTCAAGACGGGCCTGATCGATGTCCGTCACCACGAAAAGGGACGGCTTTCTGTCCTCACGGCGGAGCACATAGTTGATCATCGCGAGTCCCATCGGGCCGACACCAGCCAGAAGTGCCATCTTGCCACCGTCCTTGATCTCCATCTGGTGAACATACGAGCCCGGATGGGTGTGATAGCAGGCGTGCATCGCGCCGATCACGCAAGCCAGAGGCTCGCTCAATGATGCCGGATAGAATCCCGGGCCATTGTAATGAAGGAGGCAGCCCATCTCCATCACATCGGAAGGGATGATGATGTAGGTGGCGTCACCTCCGGCGTAGCGATAGGAATATCCAGGAGCGGACAGCAGACCGGCTGGGCCGCCCTCGTAGTTAAGGGCCGGCTGAATTGAGAACTTGTCCCCAGGCTTGAACTGATCCTTCCACTTGGAGCCGACCTCTATGATCTCGCCGGCGAACTCGTGGCCGATGATCGTAGGATTTTCGGCGATGTCGTCCGGGACTCTCTTGTGGTCGGAACCTTGGTGTGAAGACTTGTAGGAAGACATGCAAAGGCTGTCGCTGACAACCTTCGCGAGGATCTCGTCATCCTTCATCCCGGGGAGTTCAAACTCCTCGAGACGAAGGTCTTCCTTACCATATAATCTAACAGCTTTTGTAAGCATGGCCGTACCTTTTACACACCCTTCTTCGCGCGGATGACCTGCTCAGCGGTGGTCTGGTTGCTTACCGGAACATAGTCCTTCAGAGGGACGATCTTCTCGTTGATGGCATCCAGGAACCAGGACGGCTGAGGGAAGAACGCCTCCTCAAGCTCGTGGCAAGGGGTGATCCAGTTGCGGGAACCAAGCACCACAGGAGCGGCGTCGAGGTCGTCAAAGGCCATCTCGGTGATGTTGGCGGCGATGTCATTGAGGTAGGAGCCACGGGCGCAGGCGTCGCCGGCGATGACGATGCGGCCGGTCTTCTTCACGGACGCAAGCACCTTCTCGTAGTTGAACGGCACGAGAGAGCGGGCATCGATGACCTCAGCCTCCATACCATACTTTTCCTTAAGAATATCAGCGGCCTCAAGAGCGCGGTACAAAGTGGCGCCGATAGTAAGGATGGTGATGTCCTTACCGGCCCTCTTGACATCCGGCTCACCGATCGGAATCTCATAATATTCCTCAGGCACACCGCCTTCGTGGAACATCTCGCCCTTGTCGTAAATCCTCTGACTCTCAAAGAATATGACTGGGTCGGTACCCTGAAGCGCGGCGTTCATCAAGCCCTTCGCGTCATACGGAGTGACAGGGAAGCAGACCTTGAGTCCAGGAATATGGCAGCACAACGAAGTCCAGTCCTGAGAGTGCTGGGCACCGTACTTCGAGCCGACGGACACACGGACCACAACCGGCATCTTCAGGATGTTGCCGGACATCGCCTGCCACTTAGGAAGCTGATTGAATATCTCGTCTCCGCAGCAGCCGAGGAAGTCGCAGTACATGATCTCAGGGATCACACGGCCGCCACACATAGCGTAACCGATGGCTGTCCCGATGATCGCGGCCTCGGCGATCGGTGAATTGAACAGGCGATGGTAAGGCAGAGCCTCGGTCAGTCCTCTATAGACAGCGAAAGCGCCACCCCACTCACGGTTCTCCTCACCGTAAGCGACCAGAGAAGCATCCTTGTAGAAGCGGTCGGCGACGGCCTCGAATATTCCGTCCCTGATGTTGTAGGTCTTCATCTTGCTGGCAGGCTTGCCGTCCTTGTCAAGATAGAACCTGGACTTGCCGGCAATCTGCTTGACGCGAGGATTCTCCTCCAGCGGCATATTCACATCCGGTTTCGCATCGCTGAGGGAGTCGATGCTCTGGTTGGAGAACATCATATCACCAAGGAGCTCACTTTCCTTCACGAGATCCATGCGAGGGGAAAGTTCGGTGTCGATGGCAAGCTTGTAGCATTCGAATATGTTGGTGTCAACCTCCTTGCGGATAGCGTCGAGAGCGGCCTGATCAGCCACCCCGGCCTCTTTCAGTCTCTCACCGAACGCCAAGATGCAATCTTCCTTCTCCCAGGCCTCGATCTCCTCCTTTGTACGGTAAGACGACTGGTCGCTCGGAGAGTGTCCGCTGTAACGGTAGGTGACAACGTCCAGAAGAGCAGGACCCTTCTTCTCAAGAAGGTAGGCTTTCTTGCGGTTGAAAGCGTCGATGACCGCGAGAGGATTGTAACCGTCAACTCTTTCGGCATCCATGGCGTCGGCCTTGAAGCCGGCTCCCAGGCGTGCAGGGAACACATAGCCCATGGTCTCGCCCCTGGTCTGTCCACCCATGGCGTACTGGTTGTCCATCACGTTGAACAGGACTGGCAGCCCGCCCTTCATGTCGCCTTCCCAGAGTGTGTTGAACTGATCCATTGAGGCGAATGTCATGCCTTCGAGGACTGGTCCTCTGGCCATCGCGCCGTCACCGAGGTTGGCAACGACGATGCCCTTCTTGCGGTTGACCTTCTTGTAAAGGGCCGCACCCACGGCGATCGATCCGGAACCGCCGACGATGGCGTTGTTAGGATAGATTCCGAAAGGTGTGAAGAATGTGTGCATTGATCCGCCCAGACCCTTGTTGAAACCGGTCGTGCGGGCGAAGATCTCGGCCATCGCACCGTAGAGCAGGAAGCGGATTCCGAGCTCCTTGGTGTCATCGCCGTCGTAAGCCTTCTTTGCCACGTTGAGGGTGGCACCACCCCAGAACTCCTCCATAACCTTCTTCAGCTCATCCTCAGGAAGGATCTGAATGGAGCGGAGTCCCTTGGCGAGAATCTCACCGTGTGAACGGTGTGAACCGAAGATAAAGTCATCGGTGTCAAGGCAGTAGGCCATACCGACAGCGGCGGCCTCCTGACCTGCGGAAAGGTGGGCAGGGCCAGGGTTATTGTAAGCGACTCCGTTGTAGCCACCCGTGGTCTTGACCAGATTCAGCATAGTCTCGAACTCGCGGATGTAGGACATATCGCGGTAGATGCGGAGAAGATCCTCCTTTGTGAAATTGCCTTCCTTAAGTTCTTCCTTGACGGTCTTGTTGTACGTCATCACCGGAATCTTCGGAAGCTCAAGTTCGTGATCCTGAGGACGCAGGGTCTCGTTAGGATCGATGTAAAGCGCTTTTGGCATATCAGTATATTCTTAATTGTTTTTCGTCATTCTTTTTAGCGACAATTTGTGGTCATTACGTTTACCAGCAAATCATTTTATTTCAACGCGAACGCTGTCTCCTTGATGATCTCGGAAACAGTCGGGTGCGGGAACACAACCTCCTTGAGCTGCTCAAGAGTCATCTCCGACTCGATGGCGATGCAGGCGCTGTGGATGATCTCCGAGCAAGGGTTGCCGAGCATGTGGACTCCGAGGACCTCGTGGTACTTCTTGCCGACGATGATCTTGCATATTCCTTCACCGCCCTCATTCTCTGCGACAAAGCGGCCGGCGTAGGCCATTGGAAGCTTGACGACTGAATATTCCTTCCCGGAAGCCGCGGCCTGCTCCTCGGTGAGTCCGACTCCGGCGACCTCAGGGTTGGTATAGACGATTCCAGGGATGGCGTCGTAGCGCATATGATCTTCCTTTCCAAGAATATTGTTGACCGCGACCTCGCCCTCGCGGCTCGCCGTGTGGGCCAGCATAGAGAAGCCGGTCACGTCGCCGGCGGCATAGACTCCTGGAATATTCGTGCGCATCCTGCTGTCCACCTTGATTCCGCAAGGTTTTCCGCCACGGTTCAGGAGCATCTCGACTCCAAGGTTCTCAAGGCCGAATCCCGTGATGTTGGCACGGCGGCCCACAGAGACGAGAATCTTGTCCCCGCCGACCCTCTGGGTGTTGCCCTCCGGATCCTCATAGACAACGGTGTTGCCCTCGATTCCGGTGACCTTGCACTTGAGGCAGAAGTTCACGCCACGTTTGGTGTAGATCTTCTGAAGCATAGCGCTGATCTCATCGTCAAGAGGTCCGAGAATCTTAGGAAGCATCTCAACCACAGTCACTTTCGTACCGAGAGTGCTATAGAAAGCCGCGAACTCCATTCCGATGACACCTCCACCGATGACAACGAGCTCGGACGGACGCTCTTTCAGAGAAAGGATCTCACGGTTGGTGACGATAACGTCTCCGGCCTCCTTCAGACCCGGGAACGGAGGCACGGCGGCCTCTGAACCGGTGCAGATGAGGATGTTCCTTGCGGCGTAGGTCTGGTCGGCGGCTGTGATCTTGATGCCTTCCGCGTCACGGCCCTGGATCATAGCCTCGGCGGCCACGACCTCGACATTGTTGGACTTCATCGCCAGTTTGACACCACCTACGAGTTTCTTCACGACCTTGTCCTTACGGGCGACGATCTTTGAATAATCGAACGTAGGTTCCTTCACATAGACCCCGTAGTGGTCACCTGTGAGGGCGTAGTTATAGACCTTGGCGCTGTAAAGAAGCGTCTTGGTCGGGATGCAGCCCTCGTTGAGGCAGACACCTCCGAGAGACTTTCTTTCAAAAAGGACAACCTTAAGGCCGGCGGCTCCGGCTCTTTCAGCGGCCACGTAACCACCAGGGCCACCGCCTATTACCGCTAAATCGTACATATTCGTAAATATTTTAGAATTCAACTTCAAGATTCTCTATCTCAACGGCGACCTGCTTGAGGAAACGGGTAGCCTCGCCGCCGTCAAGAGCCCTGTGGTCGTAGGTCAGGGAAAGACCGAGATAAGGGACGAACGCATAGACTCCGGCGCCCAGATCCTTCGGACGAGGGACGATCGTGCCGACTCCGAGGATCGCGCTCTGAGGCACGTTGATGACAGGTGTGAACCACTCGACTCCGAAACCTCCGAGATTGGAGACCGTGAATGAGGCACCCTCGGCGGAAAGCAGGTCAGGATTGATCGAGCCCTTCTTGCAGTCCTCAGCGACCTTCTTCAGAGCCTTGCTCAAGCCGATGATATTCAGGTCCTCCGCGTGCTTCACGCAAGGCACCATCAGTCCGCGCTCCGTGTCAACGGCGCAACCAAGATTGACAACATTGAATATCCTCATAGCGTCACCGAGGCAGTGCGAGTTGACCTTAGGGAATTTCTTCAGAGCCTTGATGACGGCGTAGCAGACGAAGTCGTTGATCGTGATGTTGGCATCGATCCTTCCTTCCTCCAGCGCCTTCTTGGCCTTCTTGCGGAGAGCCTGGATGCGGCGGGCGTCAGCGCCGAGCATGTGTGTGAGCTGGGCGGTGTTCTGGAGAGAGTTGTACATCGACTTAGCGATGAGCTTGCGCATGTTGGACATCTTCTCTACAGTGAACTCCTCGCCTTCTCCGGCAAGGTTCTCGGTGTGGGTAGGTTTCCAGACCTTGAGGTCGGAGCCCTTGACCATTCCGCCGATACCGGAGCCTGCGGCAGGAGCCTGGAGACCTCCGTCGGCCATCATAGCCTTGGCGAGTCCGGATTTCGGAGCGCCCTGTGCGGCTATGATGTCACGTTCGATTATGCGGCCGTGAGGGCCTGTGCCGGCGACCTGGGCGGTGTCCACGCCTTTTTCGGCGGCCAATTTGCGGGCTCTTGGGGAGACGGGAGCGTTGGCGGCAACGGTTCCGGTCACCGAGCTTGCCGAAGCGCCCGGTGTCGCTGCCGCGGTCACTTCGATGGCTGGTGAGCCTTGTCGAGCCACTGGCTCTGCGACCGCATTTGCCGGCTCCGTGGCCGGTGATGTTGGCTCCGCGCCCGAAGCGGCAGATACGCCAGTCCCCGAAGGAGCATATTCAGAGAAAGATTCCCCCGGTTCGCCGATGACCATCACGTTGGTCAGGCAAGGGATCTCGTCGTTATCGTTGAAGAAGCAGGCAAGGACGGTGCCTTCGACCTTGGCGTCCTCGTCAAAGGATGCCTTGTCGGTCTCATAGCTGAAAAGGACATCGCCGACGGCGACTTTGTCCCCCACCTTTTTCTTGAATTCAGTGACAATGCAACTTTCTACGGATTGCCCTTGTTTGGGCATAATAACTACGTGTGCCATTAACTATAATGATTATTAAATTCTCTAAGCCGGATGCCGTTTGGATTTCGAGGAAATGGAAGCGGCTCCACATACACACAAAGTTAAAATTTCTTCTTGACATAAAAAAGGATTATATTTGTACTCTACAAACGATTTAGCATATTTCAAATTCAAAATATCAAATAGAAAATGCAGTCAACAGAAGATCTGAAGAAGATTGCCTCCCAGGTAAGGAGGGACATCATCAGGATGGTCGTGAAGGCCAAGTCCGGACACCCGGGCGGATCCATGAGCAGCGCTGATTTTATGACAGCACTGTACTTCAATGTTATGGATCAGAACCCTGAAACTTGGACACGCGGTGGAAAGGATCAGGACATGTTCATCCTGTCGGCCGGACACCTCACCCCAATGTATTACTCAATCCTTTCGAGGGCAGGATATTTCCCGACCTCCGAGCTCGGCTCGTTCCGTAAGTTCGGAAGCCGCCTTCAGGGACACCCTTCAGTAAGGAAAGGCCTCCCTGGCGTGGCTCAGGCGGCCGGTTCCCTCGGACAGGGACTTTCAGTAGCAATAGGAGCGGCTCTCGCAAAGAAGGCTGACAACGACCCTCACTGCGTTTACGTTCTCTGCGGAGACGGCGAGACCGAGGAAGGACAGATCTGGGAGGCGGCGATGTTCGCAGCCCACCACAAGGCCGACAATCTGATCGCGATGACCGACTGGAACGGACAGCAGATCGACGGCACGACCGAAGATGTCGCCGGACTCGGTGACCTTGAGGCAAAATGGAAGGCTTTCGGATGGGAGGTCATCATCGCCGACGGACACGACATGGACAAGATCCTCGAGGCGTTCGCGCAGGCCAAGGCTGGTGTCGGAAACGGCAAGCCGAAGATGATCCTGTTCAAGACAGAGATGGGACACGGGGTTGATTTTATGGCGGGCACCCACAAATGGCACGGCAGCGTACCTTCAGAGGAGCAGTGCCAGAACGCCCTGAGCCAGCTTGAGGAAACATTGGGAGACTTTTAATTCACGAATATTATGAAGAAATATACAGATAAGGGTAAGAAAGACACCCGCAGCGGTTTCGGAGCCGGCCTTCTCGAAGCCGGAAAGGCTGACTCAAGAGTCGTGGCTTTGACCGCCGACCTCAAGGGCTCACTCAAGATGGACGCTTTCGCGGCCGAGTTTCCGGAGAGGTATTACGAATGCGGCATCGCCGAGTCCAATATGATCGGCGTGGCCTCTGGAATGGCTCTCGCAGGCAAGATTCCGTTCGCGGGATCGTTCGCCGAATTCGTCACAGGACGTGTTTACGACCAGATCAGAATGGAGGTATGCTACGGTAAGACCAACGTCAAGATCGCTTCCTCACACGCCGGAATCACCCTCGGCGAGGACGGCGCCACCCACCAGACAATGGAGGACATCGCCCTGATGCGTGCCCTTCCGGAAATGGTTGTGATCAACCCTTGCGACTGGACACAGACAAAGAACGCGACGATCGCCGCGGCCAAATACGATGGTCCTGTCTATCTGCGTTTCGGCCGTCCTAAGGTTGCCGACTTCACACCAGACGAGCCGTTCGAGATCGGAAAGGCATACGTGCTGAACGAGGGCAAGGACGTCACCCTCTTCGCGACAGGCCACATGGTTTGGGAGGCCCTTCAGGCAGCCGAAGCTCTTGAGGCAGAGGGAATCTGCGCCGAGGTTATCAATGTGGCGACCATCAAGCCACTTGACACCAAGACAGTCATCGCCTCCGCCATCAAGACCGGAGCCGTGGTTGTCGCCGAGGAGCACAACATGGCCGGAGGCCTTGGCGAACTGATCGCCGGAGTGCTCGCCGCCACATCCCCTAAGCCTATTGAATATGTCAACGGACGTGACGAGTTCGGCCAGAGCGGAACTCCGTCCGAGCTTCTCGCCGCTTACGGAATGGACGCCGCCCACATCGTCGAGGCCGCCAGAAAAGTTCTGGAAAGGAAATAAGAAACAGAAATATTCATAAAAAACAGAAAAAAGTTAGGAGACATTTACGTTTCTTAACTTTTTTTCTGTTTACTATGCCTATATTGCCGCCCATGAACACGGCAGCCATAAGGAATATCCACGGTCCTTTTCCTGAATATTCAAAATGCCTGCGGCAAATGACAATAAACTATGAAAATCAAAGAGATCTGCGTGGACGAGAGGCCACGGGAAAAGATGCTCGCCAAAGGAGCGGACGCGATGAGCAACGCTGAATTGCTCGCCATTCTGATCGGATCAGGGACGCAGAAAGAGAATGTCCTTGAGGTGGCCAACAGGCTTCTGGCCGAAGGCAAAGGCAAGTTGTCGATGATAGCCGACATGGACGCCAGACGAATGAAGGAGATAGGAGGTATCGGCAGTGTCCGGTATGCGGCCATCGCCGCCGCCTTCGAGCTCGGGAAAAGATGCTGCCTGGAGGATCCCGGAATAGAAAAGGTTCCCTTGACCGATGCCGAGATTGTGTACAGGATGATGCTCCCCCGCCTCAAAGGGTTGGATCACGAGGAATTCTGGGTAATTCTTCTGAACAGGGCCAACTACATCATCCACAAGGAGATGATAAGCCTTGGAGGAATATCCTCAACTGTGGTTGATTCCAAGTTGGTGGTCAGGATGGCTCTGGACAAACGGGCCAGCGGCCTGATCATGGTGCATAACCACCCGTCCGGGAATCCTCGGCCAGGGCACAACGACCTGACCGAAACCGAACGCATGAAAAAAGCGGCGAACACTTTCGACATCGCCCTCCTTGACCACATCATCATCTGTGACGACTGCTATTTCAGTTTCGCTGACGACAAAGTGACAGTGGCGGAAAGAAAAAATTTGCTGCTCTGAAAATAAATCCTTACTTTTGATTTTCGGAAATCAATTTCGAAAAACCAATGAAAGTCATCAATCTTGGCGAGGCCGACTCGGTCCTCAACAACATTATCGCGCAGATGCGTGACAAAACCGTTCAGAAAGACAGCCTCCGTTTCCGTTACAACCTTGAAAGGTTGGGGCATATCTTCGCCTACGAGTTAAGCAAGGTGCTGGACTACAGTCCCAAGGATGTCATCACTCCGCTCGCCACGGCAAGGGTTCGCACCAGTGACGCAAAGATTGTGGTTTCCACGATCCTTCGCGCCGGTCTGCCTCTCCATAAAGGTATCCTTGACGTTTTCGACAACGCGGAGAATGCGTTCGTCGCCGCGTTCAGAAAGTATGACAAGGGGGACGAATTCCACATCAATGTGGAGTATTGCACCTGTCCTGACCTGACGGGAAAGACGCTCATCATAGCCGACACGATGCTCGCGACTGGAGCGTCAATCGAAATTGCCTACCACAAGCTGATTGATGAGGGAGGAGAGCCGGTTCACACGCACTTCGTCTGCCCTATCGCCAGCATCTACGCCATCGAGTTTCTTCAGAGGCATCTTCCTGAAAACACGACACTTTGGACCGCCGCCGTTGATGAGGAACTGACCAGCCACTCCTACATCGTCCCAGGCCTTGGCGACGCAGGCGATCTCGCCTACGGAGCAAAGCTGTAAGCAGCTTTGCTCTATATCTTTCACCCCCAGTCCCTTCGGGACAGCCCCGGTGGGGCATTGGGGAGCGGTCTCCCCAAACCCCTTGCGTCGCTACGCACTGCGTGCGCTTTCCTTTCACCCCCAGTCCCTTCGGGACAGCCCCGGTGGGGCATTGGGGAGCGGTCTC
>ERZ1034768.647-NODE-647-length-11432-cov-9.587941_pt1 | contig 11432 bp, 10 predicted proteins | sample MGYA00520691_ERZ1034768 | MGnify/ENA primary metagenome ERZ1034768 (study PRJEB33766, sample SAMN09781704) | gut metagenome | biome: gut microbiome | host: Homo sapiens | place: Madagascar | study: EMG produced TPA metagenomics assembly of the PRJNA485056 data set...
GCCGCATAGATCAACGTCAATCCGCCAACACGTCCCAAAAACATCAGTGCGATCAGCACCCCCTGCGAAAGGACCCCCAACTGCGGTGTGATGCCCAATGTCAGCCCTACCGTTGCCACAGCCGATGCGGTCTCGTACAGACAAACCGACATTGGCAACTGCTCGGCCGTAGCAATGACAAACGCTCCAAGAAAGAACAGCGTCAAATACATCCCTGCGATCGTGGCAGCATTCTTGACCGCAGAGCCATCCATGCGCCGCCCGAAAAATTCGGCATCTTCTCTGCGGCGAAAGGTCGCCCACATATTGGCCAGCAGAACGGCAAGCGTTGTGGTTTTCATGCCGCCTGCCGTAGAGCCGGGCGAACCGCCAAGCAGCATCAGAACCACCATCAGCGCCTGTGAGGTGCTGCCCATCGCAGCAAGATCAGCGGTGTTAAAACCGGCAGTACGGGGTGTAACGGATTGGAACATCGACAATAGAATGCGATGCCGGGCAGAGCCTGCCGTGAACTCGAAGCAATAAAAGTACAGTGCCGGCAGCACCAGAAGAAACGCCGTTGTGACAAGGATTACCTTGCTCTGCATCCGGTAACGGTGAAAATTAAGGCGATATGTACAAATATCCTCCCATGTCAGAAAGCCGAGGCCGCCAAAGACGATCAGGGCCGCGATCACTGTGGTAAGCAATGGGTCACCTGCATACCGTGTCAGCGAAACAAATTTTGCACCCTCTGTTCCCAGCAGGTCAAAACCGGCATTGCAGAACGCCGAAATGGAATGAAACAATGCGTACCAGATCCCGCGAAAGCCATAATCGGCGCAAAATGTCGGCAGCAACAGTGCAGCACCGACCAATTCAAACAGAGCGGTGATCCGCAGAATAAAGCCTGTCAGCCGCACGATGCCGCCCATCTGCGGGGCAGCAGTAGCTTCCTGCATCGTGCTGCGCTGCTTGAGGGAGATCTTTCGCCCGGAAAGCAGCGCAAAGGCAGCACCCACCGTAATGACGCCCAATCCTCCGATCTGGATCAGAAGAAGGATCACACTTTGCCCAAAAGCCGACCAGTAGCTGCCGGTATCCTGTACCACAAGTCCGGTCACGCAAAGGGCGGAGGTAGAGGTAAACAGTGCCTCATGGAACGGTGTAACGCACCGCTGCTGTGCAGCGATCGGAAGCATCAGAAGCAATGCGCCCACCAGATCAACTGCCGCAAAACCTGCAATAATGACCTGAAAAGAAGAAAAACGGTGCTGCTTGTAACGAGGATATTGAATCATAAAAGCTCCTTTACCTATCCGTGTGCATAAAGATTAGCATGGAATAGATAAAAGAGCCGTAAAGAAAATTGTAGAAGTATAAAGATTCCATTAAAATTGATCGGGCAACACCAGATAACAAATGCTGGACATCACTAGTTAAAAAACAGTAATATCCAGCATTCATTTAGATTTCTAACCCATAACTCCCGGTTGCATTTTTCAGGTATTCCTCCGGGTTGCCATTCAGAATCAAATCGGCATAGCCCAGTGGGTCATTGTAGATGAGATAATCCAACTCCGATCTTTGCGCCATGGTCACATCCAGCGCATCCTCGACCCCGGTGCTGTCAATGGAGATTTTTCTGCCATCTTGGAGCAGCCGTTCTACACATCCAGGGTCCATGTTGAAATGGCAAGCTCTTGCATCGTACTTCATGTTTGTGTCCTTTCCGCCTTACGGCACCTTTACAGTTGTGACTTTTGTGATACGTCTTTTTTGATAAGGTTTTGGACACACAGCCGTTTGAAATGAGCCGGAATTGTCATTTCCGAAGAAAACGAAAAATCCGAACCCCTCTCCTATCGGAAAAAAGTTCGGATTTTGTTGTTGTGGTGCACCTCCAGGGACTCGAACCCTGGGCCCACTGATTAAGAGAGCAAGCCGCCGGTTCGTCTCAATTTATGGAAGTTTCGATTCACCGTCATTTTTAATCAAAACAACGTGATTTTTCACCCAGTAATTTCTGCATCCTTTGTCAGATTTTGCAGCGAAAAGCACCTTTTGCACGTTTTGAAACCGTGCAAAATCCGTGCAGAAACCGTGCACTTACTCTCCGACAAATAAAATCGCCCTATCCTCACCGGCTTGACGGCATTGGTTTGAGTGGCCGCACACCAAAAAATCAAGTCTAGGAGGATCTTACTATGATGCAACTGCTTTCCTGCCGCTACAACATGGACACCAACCGGGTGGAAGCCCGGTTCGAGGATGGCACCACTCTTGCCATCGATTGCATCGCCGTGGAGGACGAATACGGCAACACTCCGGTTCAGCGGACGGAACTGGACTGGCTGTTGTACAACAAGCCATTGGAATATGCACAGATGGTGCTGAGAGTGGAAATGGGGCATTATTTATCGCTGGGGTGTGACCATAGTAGGCCGGAAGATTAAGCGCACCCCATAAAGAACACAATGCCCACCGACCTATGGTTTTCGCCATAAGCTGGTGGGCATCGTTCGTTATTCGAGATTCTTTGGCAAACGGTCGTACAGAACCACCGTGTTAGATGTTTCGGTCTGTACCCGTTCCTTCTTGAGCAGAGTTCTGGAACGCTGGTTCATGCGGTAGTCACGGTCACCCTTCTCAAAGGCAGAGCAGCACAAAAAATCGCACACGGCATCACCGGAAGGGGATTCCTTGATGATGAACACGAACGCAGTCGGTTCGCCTTGGCTGGAAATCAGATAGTCTGCCTTGATTTTGGTAACGAAGGGATAAAAACGCGGCACATAGGAGAACAGGTCGAAGTCCTGTTCCAGAATTTCCTTCAGCCGCACCAACGCCATCAGACGCGGCTCGACCAGTTCCCGGTACTGCGCACCCTTCCGCACGGTTTCATGGGTGATTTTGCCCGACAGGATCATATCCACCGTTTTGCGCGGGTTGTACCGAGGCAGCGCAAGGTCTTTGAGGTAATGAAAGCCCGCTAGATGAGGGAAGTCCTCTGGTGCAAAGGTCAGGTTAATCTGGTGCAGTTCGCCCTTGTAGCCATATGTAAGCCGATAGTGATACCCCGTCAGCTCCTTCCAGACCGCCGCTGCCCGGTACAGAATATCCTGCTTTTCGTTCTGCATCTTTTCACCTTCCCTCAAAAAAATAGAAGCCCTGCCGAAAGGCAAGGCTCCTATTAAGCGTTTTCTTTCGATTCATCGAATCTATTCGGCTTGTGGTTCACGCTCAACCCACGGTCTGGCTCCACAATCGGCTGATACCGAACCAGTCCACTGCTTCATCGCCACCGATAGCTGGTCAACGCCGCTATCCTCTAGCTTTATTATACTACAAATGCGTAAAAGTTCAAGTAGTCGAAACTGAAAAGCCAAAATTTTCGTTCAAGCGCATTATATGTGTTTTAACTCTTGGTTGCCACCATAGCTTTAGGCTCTGGGGATAGAGTTCGCACAGCTCATGTTAACAGAGTTTGCAGAAGCGACCGCCAATTGTTCAATAGTCGGTGGCCGCTTCTTTTGCTATCAGGAAAACAGAACACAATTTTAATTGTCTCTATTTGATTAAATCTATCACTTCTTAATTGAGAGTCAAAAGAACAGATATTTGATTTGCAAACGCAAAATAAAGTTTGTTTTTGCAAATCTTTAATTTGCTAAACAAGTGGAGGAATTTACGGATTTGTGTTATAATATAAGAAATATTCACGAAATTAGCTGGGAGGGCTTCCAATGATGCGTATCAGCTATAACAAACTCTGGAAGATGCTTATTGACAAAAACATGAAAAAGAGCGACTTGAAGGAAAAGGCAGGGATCAGCTCCGCTTCCCTTGCAAAGCTGGGCAAAGGAGACAATATTACAACAGGTGTGCTTCTCCGCATTTGTGAAGTAATGGATTGCCGGATTGAGGATATTCTTGAAACGATCAAGGAATGACCGATACCGAAGATATGATTAGGAGGTTTGGATAATGGCTATCTTGGGCAAAAAGCAGATGTCCGAAGAAGACATCAAATTGAATTATATTACTCCGGTCATTCAGAGAGGTTGGAAAGGTCATATCACGATGGAGACCAAAATCACAGATGGTCGCATCAATATCCGTGGAAACATCGTAGCTCGCAGCAAGCCCAAGTATGCCGATTATTTGCTGTACTTAAACGATGGCAAGCCGATTGCCGTTGTGGAAGCAAAGGATAATAATCACTCTGTATCTCATGGATTGCAGCAAGCGATGACATACGCTCAGATGATGGACTTGCCGTTTGCATATTCGTCAAACGGCGACGCTTTCTATGAGCATGATTTCTTGACTGGACAGGAACAGCAGATTGCATTAGAGAAGTTTCCGACCCAGGATGAGCTTGTCGCGAGATATTATGCTGAATTGAACGGCGGCAAAGGCATTTCTGATTTGGAAAAGAAAATTGTATCTCAGCCCTACTATTCTTCTCAAAGTACTTATCCTCCAAGATATTATCAGCGAAACGCCGTAAACAGAACCGTTGAAGCAATCGCCAGAGGACAGCAGAGACTGCTGCTTGTCATGGCTACTGGAACCGGCAAGACATACACAGCTTTTCAGATCGTCTACCGGCTGCTCCGTTCTGACCTTAAAAAGAGAATTTTGTATCTGGCAGACCGAAACATTCTGGTTGACCAAAGTATTTTGCAGGACTTCGCCCCGCTCGAAAAGACCATCTATAAGGTAGATTTCTCCGATAAAGACTGCCTGAACAAGATTGCTTCTCATGAAGTGAACTTCGCTCTCTACCATCAGATGGTGGGACAGAATGATGAGGAGCATTTCAGGCAGATTCCGCCAGAATACTTTGACCTTATCGTGGTAGATGAGTGTCACCGAGGAAGTGCCAAGGAAGATAGCAACTGGCGTAAGGTTTTGGAGTATTTTACTTCGGCAACCCAGATCGGAATGACCGCCACTCCGAAGGAAAGCGAAAAGGTATCCAATATCGACTACTTTGGAGAGCCGGTTTATATTTACAGCTTGAAGCAGGGCATTGAGGACGGTTTCCTTGCCCCATTTAAGGTCATCAATATCACAACCAACATCGGAGACGGCTGGAGACCATACCAAGGACAGACCGATATTTTCGGCAATGTCATTGAAGACCGCATTTACAACAACCGGGATTACGATTACACCATCATTCTCCAAGACCGCATTGATGAGGTTGCCAGGGAGATTACGGAATATCTGAAAAGCACCGACAGAATGCAGAAAACCATCGTCTTTTGCGCTTCCGAAGATCATGCAGAGCGCATGAGGATTGCCCTTATCAACTGTAATCAGGATATGGTGAAGGAGAATCCGGACTACTGCGTAAGAATCACCGGCTCAGACGTATACGGAAAGTCCAAACTTGACTATTTCATCTCTGTATCCGAACCATATCCCGTTATTGCAACAACTTCGGAACTGCTTTCCACCGGAGCTGACTGTAAGATGACTAAGCTCATTGTTCTTGACAAGACGGTTGAGAGCATGACCACTTTCAAGCAGATTATCGGGCGAGGAACCCGGATCAGAGAAAAAGACGGCAAGACACATTTTGTTGTCATGGATTTTCGGAATGTGACAAGGCTGTTTTCCGACCCAGATTGGGATGGCCCTGTTGAACAGGATGAGGGGTTCCAGCATGGTGGCTCCAAGCCAACGGGCGGCGGACATAGCGGTGGTGGAGGTACGCAGTCTCCTGATGGCCCTGTAGAGACCCCTATCGTTGATAAAGACGGGTGCAGAGTAAAGATCATCAATAAGACGGTTTCTGTTTATGATGCCAACGGCAGACTGCTCCGGCAGGAGGACATTATCGACTACACCAGAACCAACATCAAGGGGGAATACGCTTCTCTATCCGATTTTATCAGCAAATGGAAAGCGTCGGACAAAAAGAAAACGATTGAGGAATCTTTCACGGCGATGGGCATTGATCTAAAAGCGTTGAAAGCAGACCAAGGTATGAAAGATGTGGACGATTTCGACTTCATCTGTTATGTGGCATACGGCAAGAAGCCGCTGACCCGAAAAGAACGGGCTAACAATGTTAAGAAGAAAGACTTTTTCAGCAAGTATTCTGCCGATGCACAAGCCGTTCTTGATATATTGCTGGATAAGTACATGAACCAAGGGATCACAGAGGTTGAGGATATTAAGGTTCTCTCCCTTGCGGATTTTGCCAATTACGGTAAGCCTGCAAAAATTGTCAAGCTGTTTGGCGGCAAGGCTCAATATGAAGCCGCTGTTAAAGAGCTTGAAGCAAGCATCTATGAAGAAGTAGAGGTAGGATAACGATGGCGATGCAGTCAGGTTTTATAAAAAGAATTCGAGATATCATGCGTATGGACGCTGGTATCAACGGTGACGCCCAGAGAATTGAGCAGATGGTATGGATGCTTTTTCTCAAAGTCTATGACGCAAAAGAAGATGATTGGGAGCTGAACGAGGACGCCTACGAATCCATCATTCCGGAAGACCTTAGATGGAGAAATTGGGCGAAAACCGATAGCAACGGTCATGCTATGACTGGGGACAAGTTGCTGAACTTCGTCAACAACATTCTGTTCCCGGTGCTGAAAGGCAATGATGTGAAAGATGGGGATGCGGTTCTCTATGAGGGGATCAAGGTGACACCGGATACTCCCATTAAGAAAGCCATCGTCAAATCCACCTTCGAGGATGCCAACAACTATATGAAAGACGGCGTTTATCTTCGTCAGGTCATTGATGTCATTGACGAGATCGAATTTGATGATGTAAAGGAAAGCCATGCCTTTGGTTTTGTCTATGAGGAGATTTTGCGGGAGCTGCAATCCGCCGGTTCCTCCGGTGAATTCTACACGCCGAGAGCCGTCACCGAGTTTATGGCACTGATGATAAAGCCGCAGTTGGGCGAAAAGATGGCAGACTTCGCCTGCGGCACCGGTGGATTTATCACTTCTTGGCTGGGACAGCTCTCCAAGCAGGTAACGGACACTACGGCTCAGAAGCAGCTTGATGACAGCATTTACGGAATTGAGAAAAAGCCCTTTCCCTATCTGCTCTGCGTAACCAATATGCTGCTGCATGATATTGAGGTCCCGAACATCTACCACATGAACTCGCTGAAACACAATCTGCTGGACTACACGGACGACGATAAGTTCGATGTGATCCTGATGAATCCGCCCTACGGCGGGCATGAGGACAAGTCCATTCAAGGCTTCTTCCCTGACGATTTGGCAAGCTCTGAGACCGCAGATCTCTTCATGTCGGTTATTATGTACCGTTTGAAGAAGAACGGCAGGGCTGCTGTTGTCATGCCAGACGGCTTCCTGTTCGGTCTGGACAACGCCAAGGTGAACATTAAGAAGAAGCTCATTTCCCAGTTCAATCTGCACACTGTTGTCCGGCTGCCCGGCTCTGTGTTTAGACCTTATACCCCAATCACCACCAATTTGCTGTTTTTTGACAACACCAAGCCCACCACAGAGACTTGGTTTTATCGGGTGGATATTCCGTCCGACAGAAAGCACTTCTCCAAGACGAAGCCCATGGAGCTGAAGCACTTTGATGATTGTGTGGCATGGTGGAATGACCGAAAGGAAATCCCAGACGGCGAAAACTTCAAGGCGCAGAAGTTTACCGCAGAGTATCTGCTGAACGAACAGGGCTGCAACATCGACTTGTGCGGTTATCCCCATGAGGAAGAAGAAATCCTTGACCCCATGGACACCATCCGGGAATATCAGGAAAGACGGACCACCCTCAATGCGGAAATCGACAAGGTGCTGGCAGAGCTGGAAGCCCTGCTGCCGGGAGGTGTGAGCGAATGACACCGGAGCAGTTAAAAGCGAGCATTTTGCAGTATGCCATTCAAGGCAAGCTGGTGGAGCAGCGAGTCGAGGAAGGCACCGGCGAAGAACTGTATCAGCAGATTCAGGCAGAAAAGCAACGGCTGATACAGGAAAAGAAAATCAAAAAGGAAAAACCGTTGGCGGAGATTTCCGAAGATGAAGTTCCTTTTGATATTCCAGAAAGCTGGAAGTGGGTCAAGGTTGGAAATGTTGGTTCATGGAGTTCAGGAGCCACACCTTCGAGGACAAACCCCGCATATTATGGCGGTATCATTCCATGGTTGAAAACTGGCGACTTAAATGATGGCTTTATAAAAAAAATTCCAGAATTTATAACAGATTTGGCTTTGGAGAAAACTTCCGTAAGGTTAAATCCAGTAGGCTCTGTCCTTATGGCAATGTATGGAGCAACGATAGGCAAGCTTGGTATATTGGATATTTCGGCTACAACCAACCAAGCGTGCTGCGCTTGTATTCCATACGAAGGAATACATAACAAGTATTTATTTTATTACTTGATGTCTATGCGTCGGTCTTATATTGGAATGGCAGAAGGTGGAGCGCAGCCTAATATTTCGAAAGAAAAAATAGTGAATTCGCTTATTCCCCTTCCCCCTCTTGCCGAGCAAAAGCGCATCGTTGCCAAAATTGAAGAACTCCTCCCTCTGGTTGAACGCTATGCTGCCGCCTATGAGAAGCTGGAGCAGTTTAACGCTAAGTTCCCGGAGGACATGAAGAAGTCCATTCTCCAGTATGCCATTCAGGGCAAGTTGGTGGAGCAGCGAGCAGAGGAAGGCACTGGTGAGGAACTGTACCAACAGATTCAGACAGAGAAGCAACATCTCATTGCAGAAAAGAAAATCAAAAAGGAAAAGCCGTTGGCAGCAATTTCTGAAGATGAAATCCCTTTTGATATTCCGGAGAGTTGGAAGTGGGTGCGACTTTCTCAGATTGCAACATTAGAAAACGGAGATCGTAGCAGTAAATATCCTGTAGAAAAAGATTACGTTAATTTTGGAATACCGTTCTTTGGGGCAAAAGATATGTCTGAATCCACAATGTCCTTTGACAATGTGCGGTACATATCCGAAAGTAAGTTTTCTGAGCTTCGGAACGGAAAACTGCAAGACAAAGACTTTATTTGTCTACTAAGAGGTTCTGTAGGAAAGTGTGCAATCTTTACCGCAGATGACAAACACCGTACTGGATTTATCTGCGCTCAGATGGTAATTATTAGATGCGTTGATTCTTCGGTTTCTGAATATTTGCATAAGTTCCTGTTATCTCCTTTTTACTTACAGTACATTGAATCGAAGATTACGGGAACAGCGGTGAGACAGTTGCCTGCAAAGGAATTAGCTAATGTACTTATTCCGCTTCCGCCCATTGCCGAGCAAAAGCGCATCGTTGCTAAAATCGAAGAATTGCTGCCGCTGTGTGAGCGGCTGAAATGAGGTGAAGCGATGTTTAATGTTTTATGGAATATTCTGTTAGGCATAGTTGGTGGTATTATCTCCAGCGTTATTGTTTCAAGAGTATTCTTTATTCAAGGAGAGTACCAACAGCAAACAAAATTTGTTGACGGTATAATCAGAAAGTTAGCAACGATTAGAGCATACTTGTCAGTATGTAAGTCCGTCTTTGAAGTTTCATACGATGAAGATATTCGCATTGAGAAAGAAATGAAAGACAAAGGTTATCGATGCGAAATGGAGTATTATGCTGCACACAAAGATAAAAATTGGATATCCGTCAAAGACCTATTAGATAAATTCAAATCTACGCTTCTGAAAGTTGTTGAAACGGCAGAAGACGAAATAGCAAACTCTAATGTTACCGATAAGTATTTGGCAGAAATTCTGTGCGATATCAGCAGTTATCTGCATGATATATCCTCCACAAAAGAGTTGAATTTTTCCGCATTGAATCGATTTGAAAAAAGCGAAAGATTGATTTTCGAAAAATACGATAAGAGCAAACGTATTTCCGGAAAACAACTGCTGAAACTGGTTGTAAAAGACAAAGTTATGATTGTCTTATATATCCTTCTTTGCTTAATAATTGCTGCGACAGTATTTTCCTTTGTATTGGGCATTTAAAAGAGCGAATATGAAAGGACACTGCTGTACGAGAGACTAAAATGAGGTGAGAAAACATGAGTTTTAAAAGACTTCCTCAAAATTCAAAACAGTTGCTTGATGAAATTATAGCAGCCGATAATCCTGCTGATATGCTTGCAAAACGCTTTGATGGATTAACCAATAGTGAAGATGCCGAACTTAGAAGTATAATTCGTGAACTTCGTGAAGAAGGGTTCATCAATGTTCAATGGGCAGATAATGTCCCCTATTTTGTTACAATCAACAACTCGGCTCGTACTTATAATGAGCGTTTACAAGAATATGAGTCAGAAAAAAGAGCCAGCGTCACTATCGACCAAAGTGTAAAAATTGGTAACGGCAATACGATTTGCGATTCGACCATTGCCAGTCTGGTTCAAGAAGCTGTTTCTCCTAAGAAAACATTCTGGGAAAAACATCCGCTATTACTGGGAGTCATTGGTGCAGTCATCGCTGGAGTCATACTCACGTTTTCCTTCTGGGGAAAAATAGTCGCGTTCATTGAGGGGGTGTTCTAATGGCAAAAAGTAAAATCATAAAAGACCTTGCGAACGGCGAGGTAGATACTATCACAGCGTTAAAGCGAGCGAAGGTACTTGTGTCTGATTTGGAAAACGATGGAATTTTGAGATGGCTTGATTATGAAATTTCCGGATATCCTGAAGGCGTAGCCATTCCTTCTTATAGAAAAACTCATGGCAGTCTGATGGGATCTTACTTCAGAGGCTCATTGGCAAACCACATGACATGGAACCATGTATCAATTCCTTTAGGAAAAATGCCTAATGATAAAAAGGCGATACTTTTAAGTGTCGAGTTTCGTGAAGGTGTTGAAGCGTTAAGAAAATTGGCTCAAACCTGTCAGGATTCAAGAAACCAATTAGGAAAAACTATACCAGCCGATTTATTCTCAGCTATTGCAGCCTACAATGATGACCCATATATGATAATTACATCAGCAAGAGTTGTTGTTGGAGAACATATCATTAGCAATATTTTCTCTGTTATAGAAAACAAACTGCTCGATATGCTTATGATTTTGGAAAAAGAATTTGGCTGCCTAGACGAACTGGATATTGATACTACCACCAAATCCAAAGAAGAAATCGAGGCAATCAACAATCGAATTCTTGTTCTGGTATATAACGACAACAGCGTTTCTATTGGAGATGGGAACAAAATCAAAGGGACAACCATTGCCTCTGAAATTAAATAAGTGACCAAAGAAAAAGCGATTAGCCGTAAAAGGCTGGTCGCTTTTTCTTTGCCCAGTAAGCGAAAGGAGCCGGTACTATGGAAAATAGAAAAATATAAATACTAAAACACGACGATAGCCCTGCATGAACAAGTGGGGTATCCAGAGGGTGCAATCCCTCGGCGCTGGGTTTCCAAAGGGGTGCAGGTCGCCAGTGGCGACCTCAAAATGCAGCGCATTTTGAAGCACCTGACCGAGCTGACA
>ERZ1034768.652-NODE-652-length-11331-cov-5.500355_pt1 | contig 11331 bp, 8 predicted proteins | sample MGYA00520691_ERZ1034768 | MGnify/ENA primary metagenome ERZ1034768 (study PRJEB33766, sample SAMN09781704) | gut metagenome | biome: gut microbiome | host: Homo sapiens | place: Madagascar | study: EMG produced TPA metagenomics assembly of the PRJNA485056 data set...
TCGTAAGTCCGAACAGTAAATTCCCTGCCGTTAAAGAAAAACAAGCAAGAAACCTCTGCTGCCAGAACTTTCCTGCTTCTTCTCAAAAATATAAGCATTGCCCTGTCGCAGTCATCCTACGTCAGGGACGGATCTCTCCGCGGTACCACCCTGCTTTTTATGGAAAGAGAATATCTTCTCTACTTCACATAAACTCTTCATTACACGTAACGTGTGCAAACGTCAGCCTCTACACAAAAAATCTTCAAAGCTGCAGCTCCCGTGAGAAATTCATTTACCATGGGAACGCACAGGATGCTTACAGCCGGAGACATCCTCTCTCTTCATCGAATCATAGCAAACTACTAAACACGATCATCACTTTTCTCAAATCCAAATTTTATCACATTTCTCTAAAATACGCAACAATCTTTTCAAAATGCATACCATGGGAAGCTTTTGCCAAAATGGCATCCTGTTCTTTCAGCAGATCGGGCAATTTCGCCATCGCCTCCTCCAGTGTCGCAAACCAGATCACATTGGCAGAAGGATCGACATCCGTAATTCCGGCAAGATATTGTTTTGCCAGCGTTCCAATGCATATGATCTGATCCAGACCGCATCCGGCCACATATCTTCCCGTTTCGTAATGCAGCTTTTCTTCCTCTGCGCCAAGCTCAAACATATCACCAAGAATAGCAACTTTACGTTCCGGCACTTCAGATAACAGGCGAACCCCTGCCTGCATGGATACCGGATTAGCATTATAACAGTCATCCATGATCGTAAAGTGTTCCGTTGCAAACACACTGCCATGACCATCGACCGGACGAAACGCTGCAATCCCCTGAACGATCTCCTCGTCCGACAACCCCATCTGCTGACCTACTGCTACTGCAGCAAGCGCATTGGTGATCATATGACGTCCCGGAACCGGAATGGTGATCTGAAGCATTCCCCTAGAGGTCTGCACGGTCACATCCGTACCGGATAATCCCTTAGATGTGATTTTCAACGGATGTACATCGTTGTTGTCATTCAAGCCGAAAAATACCGGTCGTTTTCCATGTACCTGCGTTACCGTGATCAATTTATCGTCGTCACCGTTCAAAAAAACAGTGCCGCCTTCTTTCATTCCTTGAAATATCTCGGTTTTGGCTTTTAACACGCCATCTCTGTCACCCAATTGTTCCAGATGACAGCAGCCGATATTGGTGATCACACACATATCCGGTCTGGCAATCGCTGTCATGCGGCTCATTTCTCCAAAATCACTGATTCCCATTTCCACGATGGCTGCCTCGTGTTCCTCACGCAGGCGAAGTAATGTAAGCGGCATTCCCAATTCGTTATTAAAATTACCTAATGTCTTTAATGTGTTAAAGTGTGTTGAGAGCACAGACGCTAACATCTCTTTGGTCGTAGTCTTTCCAACACTTCCGGTAATTCCTACTATAGGCAAGGTACATATTGTCCTGTAATACGCTGCCATATCTTTGATCGCCTGCAGGCAGTCTTTGACCTGAATATAAGCCTTTTTCTGCTCACCAGGCTCATCTTCTGACATGCAGCAAAGAGCCCCGCTTTCATAGGCAGCCGGAACGAAACGGTTTCCATCCACCTTTGCCCCTTTGATCGCCACAAACATTCCACCTTCTGTCACCTGCCGGTTATCCGTCACAACTCCGGTGATCTCCTTTGTAGCCAAATCCCGATCCCCATAATAGGTACCACCGCATATTTCCGCAATCTTTTTAGGTGTCATTGTCAACATACGAAACCTCATTTCTTCTCCATAGCCAGCGAGATAATCTTCTCACACAACGTTCCATAATCCATACCAATCGCTGCAGCTTCCTGTGGCAGCAGACTAGTCGGCGTCATTCCCGGCAGTGTATTTGCTTCCAGACAGAACAGATTTCCGTCTGCGTCCATCAGAAAATCGATACGTCCATACACCTCTAACTTCAACTCATCATATACTCTCTTTGCAAAATTCTGCATCTCTTTTGTTTTTTCTTCTGATAATTCCGCAGGACATACGTCCATTGCCATTCCCGGCTGATATTTCGTTTCGTAATCATAAAATCCTGCTTTCGGAATGATCTCTATGATCGGCAGACTCTCTTCACCAAGCACGCCGGCAGAAAACTCTCTTCCTTTGATACACTCCTCCACAACGACTTCATCTTCATAGCGAAATGCAGTCTGAAGCGCGGTCTCATATTCCTCAGCACTCTGTACCATACTGACACCAACACTGGAACCACCACAACATGGTTTCACAACGATCGGATATGCCATATCTTCCGGCAGATCGCCACTCTGTCCTTTGCGAACGGAAAATCCTTTCGGCGTTGGGATCCCTGCCTCCAAAAAGATCTTTTTGGACAATCCTTTATCCATGGCAACCGCACTGCCTACGCAGCCGGAACCTGTGTAACGAATGCCAAGCAGATCGAACGCTGCCTGTACTTTACCATTTTCACCATCTGCGCCATGCAACGCCATATATACAATATCTGCCTTTCGGCAAAGTGCCAGAACATTCGGTCCAAAGAAACCATCCTCGGAATCTCCACGCATCTGCTTGATCTGATCCAGATCCGGGTCAATGGACTTGATCTTTTTATCGTCCGAGCGGATCGCGTCATTTCTTACAAAAAAATCCTCTGAAACATCTCCTTCATATCCTAAAAAAACATCCAGCAATGCTGCCTGATGTCCCCTTTCACGCAGCGCTTTGCACACGTCTTCTCCGGTGCTAAACGATACGTCTCTTTCTGTACTAAGTCCTCCAGCCAATACGATGATGTTCATAACTGTGCCTCCATTTTTGTTTTACATGCTAATTATTTACGCCACTCTATCTTAGCACACTACATGCAAAAGGGCAACGCTAATGCATTGCCCCTCCTGCTTTTAACAAACAATTTCCTATTTTGTAGGACGTGCTACCAACACCACGGAATCTCCTTTACCATATCCATAATGAACCACTTTCCCGTAACGGCTGCTTGCAGACACATCCTTTGCGCCGCCGGTATATATCTCAATATGCGTGATATTCTTGTATCTTCCATTACGCCAGCCGGAGAAAAAGATCAAGTCTCCCGGAAGCAGTTTTTTATAAGAAACCGCTTTTTTTGCAATAACTTTATGATTTCTGGTGCACCATTTTCCAATATCTGCGGCAACCGGTGACCAGCCGCTTTTCGATCCAAAATATACATCATATTTACGATATACTCGAGAAACTAACGAACTGCAGTCGTAAAAACTCTTAGACATTCTACGTGCCTGACTGTATGTCGTCTTCGTCTTAGAGATCGCAATCGCTTTCTTGGATGCCCGATAACCCCGTTTACTGGAAATCTCAACCCAGATCTTAAACGTGCGTCCATCCGCCTTTACTGTAATATTTGTATGACTGATCTTCTTCGCTTTCATTTTGCCTCTGGATGTAATCGTTACCTTTTTCTTATTGTTAGAGGAAAAGCTAACCTTACTTCCTGGCACAAGTCCTTTAAGCTTCAGCGTCTTTCCCATTCCTTTGTACATGATAATGTTGAAATCCGCATAGGTAGGATTACTGACACGAACCAAAATAGAAAAATCTAATCCATCGATATTCAATGTTAGTTTTTTCGATCCCTTATAATTTGCAAAAATATCACCTTGCTCTGTAAAATATGCCGCACCCTGTTTTTCAGGATCCCAGGTAATCTTACTTTGTGCGATTGTTCCGCTGATCGAAGGCTTCTTCACACAGCCGGATGCCAAGATCACTGTCTTACCGGATACCGTTGGTGTTGTCACATATACCGGCATCGTAAGTGTTATCGTGTCCTTGTTATATGCAGTGAGCGTCGCTTTCAGTGTCGTCTGCCCCTTAGCTACAGCCTGTATTCCCTGCGTTGTCCAAACAGCCACTTTATTATCTCCGGTTGCATAAGTAATCTTTTCACTGCCACTTCCGATAAAGGAAAAACCGTCAAAACTGACAGCGGTTGCCTTGCTGCCAACAGCACGTGTAACATACTCTTGTGAATAACTCGGTGTCTCAATCGTTACTTCTGCTATCGCAAAACAGCTGCCACGCCCATTGTCCGCGTAGATCACGGAAGGGCGAAACCCCACTGCCTGCAGAGAGCCGTCTTCACTAATTGTGACACTATTTCTATCTGCCGACAACGTATAACCCATCTGCAGCAAATATTCCTGCATCGGCTTAGAAACACTCTGTCCATAAGCAAGTTTGACCTGTTCCGGTGCGATCACATTAATCTCGATCGTATCTTGATATGACGTATCATCGTCATTTTTGTGCTCCGCCTCAACCGTCACCGTTCCCTCTTTCAAACAAGTCAAGATTCCGGTTTCTGTCACTGACGCCGTTTCCGTTGATGTTTCTGTCAAGTGAAATGTTGTTCCTGCTTTCATATCCGGTTCTACCAGATTCATCAGATCAAATTGATCTCCCACATAAACACTTTGCTCATTTTCGATAAAAATACGTTCTAAAGCAGCCGCATCTCTGCTGATTCCAAAAATCATTCCTGCAAGCAGCAGTACCAGACACATGATCTGCCATTTCCCTTGTGTTTTCTTTGTTGCCTCCATGTTTCCTCCTTACATTTAATTCACCTTGTAAATAATCCGTCTGCCCTAAATTATCACTGGTATCAGACATCGATTCCCCTATTGTGATCGCTCTGCCTGAAATCCTTCATACATCATATCAATGTATTCCCAGATCTCATCCCGTCCGCTTTTATTCAACGCAGAAAACGGAATAACCGGCGTTCCATCTACTACCTGCAGTGCATCTTTGATCTGCTTGATCTGTTTTTGCAATTGTGAACGCTTGATCTTATCCGATTTAGTTGCAATAATGATCGGATTAAATCCATAATTGACACACCATTCATACATCTGTATATCATTTTGATTAGGTTTGTGCCGTATATCCACCAGCAAAAAGACCAGACGCAGCACCTTTGACTGGTGCAGATATCCGTCAATCATCTTCCCCCACTTTTTGACTGTATCCTGTGACACTTTCGCATAACCATATCCCGGCAGATCAACAAAATACAACAATTCATTAATATTATAAAAGTTGATCGTCTGTGTTTTACCCGGCTGCTGCGAAGTACGTGCATAAGATTTACGATTCATCAGTGCATTGATCAAGGAAGACTTTCCTACATTGGAACGCCCGGCAAAAGCGACTTCCAATTTGTCATTTTCCGGCAATTTACTTGTAATACCACAAACTGTCTCTAAATTAACACTCGTTACTTTCATTCTATTATTCCATGCCTTTCCATGTTCTTATGCTTCGCCGGAGGCAGTTTCTATACTCTGCTTCCATATTTCCTTTACCGAGGACACCGCGGTAACCGTGATCCCTTCTAAAATGTCCTCCGAGAATTCCACAAGATCACTCTCATTATCCTTCGGAATGAAGACCTGAGCGATCCCGGCTGCTTTCGCCGCAAGCATTTTCTCCTTAAGGCCACCAATAGCAAGCACTGATCCACGTAAGCTGATTTCTCCCGTCATGGCAATATCTGCTCTGACTTTCCATCCTGTCACCGCAGAATATAATGCCGTTGCCATTGTAACACCTGCAGATGGCCCATCCTTCGGCACGGCGCCTTCCGGTACATGAATATGAATATCATGTTCTGCATAATAAGAGTCTTTCACCAGCTTTGCGGTCTGGCTTCGCACATACGTTAATGCGATCTGTGCTGATTCCTTCATGACATCCCCTAACTTGCCGGTAAGCAGCAGCTTACCGTTTCCGGGCATAATACCAACTTCGACCTCTAACGTCTCTCCACCAACAGCCGTCCATGCCAATCCGCGTACAATACCGACTTGCGCTCTCTTATTCGCCATCCGGATGGTATGCACTTCTTTGCCAAGATACTCTTTCAGATTGCGTTCCGATATACGAACCTTATCTTTCTCACCTGTTGCAATGCTTTTCGCTGCCTTCTGGCACAACAATATAAGTTTGCGCTCCAGATCACGCACTCCTGCCTCTCTGGTGTAACGAGCAATAATCATACGAATTGCCTTATCCGTTATTGTAATCTGTGAATTTGTCAAACCATTGGCATTTTTCTGTTTTTTCCACAAAAATTCTTTGGCGATATGAAATTTTTCATTGTCCGTATATCCGGACAGTTGAATAATCTCCATACGGTCACGAAGCGGCAGCGGAATTGACTCCAATGAATTAGCAGTACACCAAAACATCGCATGAGACAAATTGATCGGTATTTCCATATAATGATCCGAAAAATGCTTATTTTGTTCAGGATCTAACACCTCTAACAACGCTGCAGACGGATCCCCTTTATAATCTTTTCCGATCTTATCGATTTCGTCCAGCAAAACCAATGGATTATTGGTTTTTGCCTGACAAAACGCCTTTACGATCCGTCCCGGCATAGATGCGACATACGTTCTTCTGTGTCCACGTATCTCCGCCTCGTCATTGACACCGCCAAGACAAATGCGAACATAACTGCGTCCCAATGCCCTTGCGACTGAACGGGCGATCGATGTTTTACCGGTTCCCGGAGGACCGACCAGACAAAGGATCGGACTCACTGCATCTTTCTTCATTGCCTTTACCGCCAAGCATTCCAAAATACGTTCTTTTACTTTAGTAAGACCATAATGATCCTCATCCAACACCTGTGCTGCATACGCAAGATCTAAGCTCTCCTCAGACTTTTTCTTCCATGGAAACGCAAACAGATTATCCAGATAATCACGGATCATTTCACTTTCCGATGGATTTTTGGCAAAACGCTGATAACGCATAATTTCTTCACGAATCGCCTTTTTAACACGCTTAGGAGCCTTTAGTTTCTCTAATTTATGAAGATATTTAGCTGCCTGAGAGCCTACGTCATCATCACCAAGTTCCTCATGAATAGCATCGATCTGCTCTCGCAGATACATCTCCATCTGCTTCTTATCTATATTTTCTCTGATCTTTTTTTGAATCTTCTCCTGTTCAATAAACAGATTGATCTCCTGCGTCATGTAGACAGCAAGCCGCTTTTCGCGTTCGTCAATGGATGGCTCCTCCAAAAGCTTTTGTTTTTGTGTATAATCACTTTCTAACAATCCGCTAAGTTGATCGACATAAGCCCCGCGGTCCTTCTCATCAGCAATAGCATCCCATACTGTAGCAGGAACATCTTCTCTAAATTCCGCATATTTTCTTTGCAGGGCATTGAGAATGCTGCCCATCGCAAGGATCGTCTGGGAATCTTCCTCTGACTCTATTTCTTGAAATTCACTATATTCACAATAATAACAATCCGATTCCCGATGGACTTCTTCAATCATAACACGGCAAACGCCACGTACAACAGCCTGTGGATGTCCTTTTCTCGGCGTATTCATCTGTTTGACTTCCAATAACGTTCCCACCGAATATAATTTTGAATGATCATCGTCTGCCGTTTCTGCCGGCATCCTTGTGACTCCAACCAGTTTTCCACCCGGTCCAATAGCTTGTGATACCGCATTTTCGGAGCGACTGTCATACAAATTCAAATACACAGAACTTCCCGGAAATACAACACATTCTGACAGGATGATCATTGGAATTTTTTGATTATTCATTCCATTCTCTCCTTGTATCTTATCCACAAAAGGGGCAACGCATCTTACGTTACCCCTGCAACATTCGTAAAAAGTACAAAGTTTGTTTATGCAGTTGCATCTTTATCCACTGTCAACTGTTTAACTTCGTCCTCTTTTGTGATCAACTTTGGTTCTTCCTCACCTAAAACTGACTGCTCTGTAATAACACATTCTTTAATGTCATCCACGGATGGAACCTCATACATCACATTCTGCATTACATTTTCCATGATCGCACGCAGTCCTCTTGCGCCGGTCTTGCGTTCTGACGACTGTTTTGCAACAGCCTGGATCGCTTCCGGTTCAAACGACAATTTCACGCCATCCAGTTCAAACAGTTTTTGATACTGTTTTGTGATCGCATTTTTAGGCTCTACCAAAATCTTTTCCAGTGCTTTCTCATCCAAAAGATCTAATGCTACCGTAACCGGAAGACGACCAATGATCTCAGGGATCAAACCAAGCTTCACAAAATCTTCCGGCAATACCTGTCGGAACAGATCTCCAATTGTCTCATCACGCTTATCTGCGATCTCAGCATTAAATCCAATGGATTTCTGACCGATACGTCCCTCTATGATCTTCTCCAAACCATCGAACGCTCCACCACAAATAAATAAAATATTGGATGTGTCTAACTGGAAGAACTCCTGATGAGGATGTTTTCTTCCACCCTGCGGTGGTACACTGGCTACCGTTCCCTCTAAGATCTTGAGCAGTGCCTGCTGTACACCTTCACCGGAAACATCACGGGTGATCGAAACATTCTCGCCCTTACGGGTGATCTTGTCAATCTCATCGATATAAATAATACCATGCTCCGCACGATCCATATCATAATCCGCTGCCTGAATGATCTTTAACAGAATATTTTCAACATCTTCTCCGACATATCCTGCCTCCGTCAGTGCAGTTGCATCTGCAATGGCAAACGGAACGTTTAATATCTTTGCTAATGTCTGTGCCAAAAAAGTCTTACCGGAACCTGTAGGTCCCACCATGATAATATTACTCTTTTGAATCTCAACATCCATATCTTTTGCAGACAACACACGTTTATAATGGTTATAAACTGCTACGGAAAGAGCTCTCTTTGCGTCATCCTGTCCAACTACATACTCATCCAAAAAATCCTTGATCTCTTTTGGCTTAAGCAAATTGATCTCAGTATCATTGTCGACCTGCTCTGCCTTCTGTGTCATCTCATCTTCCATGATCTCCGAGCAAAGTTCTACACACTGGTCACAAATATACACACCCGGTCCTGCGATCAGACGCGTCACCTGATCCTGTGTCTTTCCACAAAAAGAACATTTTAATTTATCATCTTTTTTTCCTGACATGACTACCTCCCTGCCTGATATTCCCCCACTCTTACAATAACTTTATACAGATCTCTATTTCACGATCGTAACAGTGAATACAGTCTGTTATTTACGGTTAGTCACGATCTCATCGATCAAACCATACTCTTTTGCTTCTGCAGCCGTCATATAGTTATCACGCTCTGTATCAGCCTGGATAACTTCTAATGGCTTACCGGTATTTTCTGCCAAAATTTCATTCAAACGACTTCTTGTCTTTAAGATCTGTTCTGCGACGATACGAATCTCTGTTTCCTGACCTTTGGCGCCGCCGGATGGCTGATGGATCATAATCTCCGCATTTGGAAGGGCAAGTCGTTTTCCTTTAGCTCCTCCTGCTAACAAAAATGCACCCATGCTTGCCGCAAGGCCCATACAAATTGTAGAAACATCACATTTTACATAATTCATTGTATCATAGATGGCAAATCCTGCACTAACAGATCCTCCCGGACTGTTGATATAAAGGCTGATATCTTTGTTTGGATCCTGAGATTCCAAAAACAACAGCTGAGATACTACCAAACTCGCAATATCATCATTTACCTCGTTGGATAAAATAATAATGCGGTCCTGCAACAATCTGGAATAAATATCATACGAACGCTCTCCGCCACTCGTTTTTTCAATAACATAAGGAATACTATAACTCATTGTGCTCACCATGCCTTTCCATGTACCTGCAAATACTAAGCTGCAGGACATACTCTCTTAGACTTAACAAAAACGCCAGCCCATCAGGCAGCTGAAACAGCTTCCTGATGCGGATGGCGTTAACTTCTGTTTGTATTATTTCTCAACAGCTTCCTTTACAACAAATTCCACTGCTTTCTGCACTGCCAGATCCATTCCGATCTGTTTCTTCTCATCATCGCCGATTAACTCTTTTAACTTGTCGATCTCCATCTGATACATAGAAGCCATATTCTCTAACTCTTTATCGATCTCTTCATCAGAAGCCTCGATGTTCTCTGCAGCAACAACTGCCTCTAATACCAAGCGACTCTGGATACGCTTCAAAGCCTGTGGCTCTAAATCTTCCATCATCTTCTGTGGAGTAAGACCTGTAAACTGCATATACTGCTCCAAAGACAATCCCTGAGACTGAAGACGCTGTGCGAACTCCTGTGTCATCTGACGTGTCTGTGCAGTGATCATCTGCTGTGGAATCTCCATCTGTGCATTCTCAATGATCTTCTCAATGATCTGATCTTCCTGCTCACGTTTGATCTGATTCTCTTTGTTCTCTAAGATTTTCTTCTCAACGTCAGCCTTGTACTCATCCAATGTATCAAAATCAGATACATCCTGTGCAAAATCATCATCCAGTTCAGGAAGCTCTTTCTTCTGGATTTCTTTGATCTTTACCTTGAACAATGCAGGCTTACCCTTAAGCTCGTCTACATGATACTCTTCTGGGAATGTTACGTTTACTTCAACATCCTCACCGAGATTCTTGCCAACCAACTGATCCTCGAAATTATCAATGAAAGAATGTGATCCAAGAACTAACGTATAATCCTCTGCATAACCGCCTTCAAACTGCTTACCATCTACATAACCATCAAAGTCGATGATAACAGTATCTCCGTCCTCTGTAGCACGATCCTCGATCGTGATCAGTCTGGAGTTAGCTTCTCTTGCCTTATCGATCTCTGCTGTGATCTCTTCCTCACTTACTTCTGCCTCTTTCTTCTCTACCTCAATACCCTTGTAGTCACCCAAAGTAACTTCCGGCTTTATTGCTACGGTAGCTGTAAAGATGAAATCCGTTCCCTTTTCCATCTGTGTTACTTCAATTTCAGGCTGTGCAACGATCTCAAGCTCACTTTCCTTAGCTGCTGTCTCATATGCTTCCGGGATCAACTCATTGGCTGCATCCTCATAAAATACTCCCGTGCCGTACATTTTCTCGATCATTGCTCTTGGAGCCTTTCCTTTACGGAATCCCGGCAGAGCAATCTTACCTTTATTTTTCTGATAAGCTGAATCAACTGCTGCATCAAACTTTGCAGCCTCAACTGTAATTGTCAGCTTAGCCATGCTCTTCTCCAACTTTTCTACCTGTACACTCATTCTTGTAAATTCCTCCTTATAAAAATATCACATTGCTATACTATAGCATGAACTTTCTCCGAAAATCAAGGCTTTTTCAAAATTAATTATTTTGCCTCATGTCCTTTAGCTTTCAGTACTGCGATCACATCATCAACATACCGCTCACAAAGCTCCTGTGTCTCTGCTTCCACCATAACACGGATAACCGGTTCAGTGCCGCTCTCGCGCAGCAAAATACGACCATTCTCGC
>ERZ1034768.656-NODE-656-length-11281-cov-7.057011_pt1 | contig 11281 bp, 10 predicted proteins | sample MGYA00520691_ERZ1034768 | MGnify/ENA primary metagenome ERZ1034768 (study PRJEB33766, sample SAMN09781704) | gut metagenome | biome: gut microbiome | host: Homo sapiens | place: Madagascar | study: EMG produced TPA metagenomics assembly of the PRJNA485056 data set...
GATGACCTTCTTGACACCTTGGCGGATAGCCTCAAGTGCCTTGCTGATCTGGTTACGTACGGTGTTCTCGGAAAGGCCGAGCGACTGTGCTATCTCGCTGTACTTCATCCCGTCTCGGCGACTCATCAGGAATATTCTCCGTCTCTTGGCCGGGAGGCGATCAATGGCTGACCAGATCCGCGCCTCTTTAACGGAATTGTCCACGGCCTCATCATCGGAAATCGCCACGTCATCCTCAACCGGAAGTATCTCATTCTCAAGGCTGTCCAGCGACACATCCTGCCGCCGCCTCCTGATGGCATCAATGCACCGATTCCTCACAGCCGTGTAAAGATAAGCCCTCGGACTATCAATCCCGTCACTCGCCGCCTGCTTCATCCAATATGCCGTGAAAGCCTCCTGTACCAGATCCTCGATCAGATCCTTGTCCTTGAGATAGTGCAGCGCATAGACACACAAAGGCCTGTAGTAAAGCCTGAACAAAGAATCTATGTCCGCTGTCCGCACCATAACACCGCAAAGTTAACCACTCCCTGGCATATTGCCAAATTCTCGTCCACACAAGGCAAAACAAGGCAAGAACTCGGGCACAATGCAAAAGTGCCTCCTCAACAATTGAGTAAGTACTTAGAAAACAGCCACTCATAAACATTTTCAAAGCTTTATCGACAAAATTATAACTTCGGTTATTATAATCACAGTTATAATTTTCCGTGCAAGTACTGAAAACAAATGACATTCAAAGACATAGACAATATAGAAAAAAATATTTCGAACCGGAATCAACTTTGGCACGGAAATGGCATAATCCCCTGTCGACATAAATATTTTTACTCATAAACCAAAAACTGACTCAATAGTTATTTCATAAGTATTGAATAAGATTAGCCGAAGCCGGGTGAGAACCTCGCTTCGGTTTTTGCTTTATATCTCGGGATAAAGGAGGTAAGGCGCGCGGCGGGACTTGAAGTTTTCGACATCGGAGGCCCAACGGGCGGAGATCTCGGCGGCGGAGGAACCGTTCCCTATCATCGAGCGGAACCAGTCCACACCGGCGAGAAGTTCAAAGAAGTTGTTCTTACCGAAGAACTTATCGCCCATATTCAGATTGCGGTAAGCATCGATGACATATTCAAGATTGATCTTTTCCGCCCAAATGTCGCGGAGCGGCTTGCGGCGAAGGTCAACGCCGTGGCACTCCTCATCCAGGAACTGCGGGCTTTTCGCGCCGGGGATGCTTCGCGGCACAAAGGAGAAGGAATATCCCGTCATCGCCGGATGCCCGTAGGTCTCAAACGGGAACTGCGTGCCGCGGCCGAGGCTGACCACCGTACCCTCGAAGTAGCAGGTTGATGAATATAGGTACACGGCCCTCATGTCCTTAATGTTCGGGGAAGGCGGCAGGATAAGGCTGTAGCGGGTGTTATGGGTGTAATTCAGGCACGGAACCACAGTCAGGTCGCAGGTACCGTTCTCCAGCCATTTCTCGCCGTTGATCATCAGCGCCAACTCACCGAGCGTCATTCCGTGAACAGTCGTGATCGGCAGCCAACCGACACCGGACTTGAATTTCATATCCAGAACAGGACCGTCAACATAGAAGCCGTTCGGGTTCGGGCGGTCAAGAATGACTACCTGTTTCCCGTCTCTGGCGCAGGCCTCCATCAGATGATGCATTGTGATATAATAGGTATAGTACCTAAGGCCTACATCCTGAATATCAATCACAAGGACATCAAACTTATCGGTTTTCTCCTTGCTCGGAATCCGTGAGCCTTTCTCGTAAAGCGACAGGATCTCCACTCCGGTTTTCTCGTCCACACTGCTGTTGACGTGCTCTCCGGCATCGGCGTTGCCACGGAAGCCGTGCTCCGGAGAGAAGATTGCCTTGACATCCACTCCTTTTTCGATCAAGGCATCAACAATGTGCTGACCGTACTCAATCTTTCCGCCAGGGACGGAAGGTTCGGTGAACGGGATCAAGGAAATCTCATCAACTCTCTTTCGAGGAAAGCACCCACCATATTCAGCAAGAGCGTCTGCCAACTTGGAGCCGGTCACCTTGTCTCCGACTATACCCGTCTGATTGCTGAACACCGCAACCCGCTTCCCTTGCAGCAGCGGCTGGTACTCCTCGAACCTCTCGTCACCAAGCACTACTCTTCTTGAATATGTCCGTGCGGCAAGCACGTCAGTCAAAGATATCGCTATTATTGTAATAATCAAGAATTTAAGATTGTGTCCCATAATCATTGGTCATTTTCTGGTTCAAGATACGAAATTTCGCAAAGAAGACACAAAAAAAGATTTGATTAAAGACCGGTGGATTACTGCATCGAACCACCGACGAGGTCGAGGATCTCGGAGGTGATCTTTTGCTGACGGCCCTTGTTATATTCAAGAGTGAGTTCCTGAAGGAGGTCGTTGCCGTTGTCGGTGGCGAGCTGCATCGCGACGGTGCGGGCGGCTTGCTCGGCGGCGGTGCTGTCCAAAAGGGTGGTGAATACGCGGAGACGGACCACCTTCGGGAGAAGTGTGACTATCAGCTCCTCCTTGGATGGTTCCACAATCAGGTCTGGCGTTTCTGTGGTTGGTGAGTTTTGTCGAACCACAGGTTCAGCGACCTTGTCCGCGTAGGGTTCAGAGACGGAATCGGTGATCTTCCCGACCTGAATGTCTGCGGTGGCATCGGCCAAGGACAGAGGCAGATAGGTCTGCCTTGTGGTCGGCTGTGAAGAGGTTGATTTATAGTGATTATAAACCAGCTCCACCTTGTCAAACCGACCGGAGACAAAGCCGTCAAACAGTTCCTGAGCCAAAGCGGAGGCCGCATCGTATGACGGAGAATCCGACATCTTCGTGAAATCCGCGGGACTTGGGAAGCCAAGCTTCTTCATCGCCTCCGCCATCTTTCGGCCTACGGAATAGACCGTGATGTCGGCATCACCAAGACCCGAGGCACGATATTCATTGATCACCGCCGTGGCCTCCCGGATGACGTTGGAATTGAACGCGCCGCACAGCGAAGAGTTGGATGCGAAGGCGACAATCGCAACCTTTCGCACCTCACGCTGAGCCATCAATGAATATGCCCCGTCCATCCCCGCCAGGTCGTGCCGGTTCGACAGGCTCAACCGATCACCACTCTGGTCAAATCCACGTTCAGCTGATCCTGAGCCACGTACGGAACCATCTTCCGAAGCCGCGGCGGACATATTCATTGCCCCCATCAGGTCGATGAGCATCGAGTGCAGTCGCCTCTCGTACGGAAGCATGTTCTGAATCGCCATCTGCGCTTTCTGCAGCTTCGCGGCTGCCACCATCTTCATCGCCGAGGTGATCGCCAGAGTGCTGCTGATGGAATTGATCCTGCCCTTTATCTCCTTCAGTGACGGCATATTCTTCTACAACTAATTGAACTTCTTGACTTTCATCTTCCTTTTGCCGGAATCTATAAGAATTGACCTCACCACGCCGGAAGCCACATCCTCGATCACGTTGAACAGTTCCGGATCCACCTTTCCCGCCGACAGTTTGTCAAGTACATCGGTCTGATGGGTGGCCCTCATCCGTTCAAGGAACAGGACATCGAACTCATGCACCTGATCCAGGCTGATGTCCTTCATCAAGCCGTGGGTGCCGCAATAAAGGACGGCGACCTCCTCACCGACTGGCATCGGAGAGTACTGCGGCTGGATCAGCTGCTGATTGTTCTTGCGGCCCTTGTCCAGAACCATTTCCGTCACTCTGTCCACATCCGATGAATACTTCGAGAATGACTCCAGCTCGTTGAACTGCGCCTGCTCGATCTTCAGGGTTCCGGCCACACTCTTCATCGACTTCACCTGAGCGGCTCCGCCGACACGGGACACGGAGATGCCCACATTGATGGCCGGACGCTGGCCCTGGTTGAACAGGTCGGTCTCAAGGTAGATCTGACCGTCGGTGATGGAGATCACGTTGGTCGGGATGTAGGCGGACACGTCGCCGGCCTGGGTCTCGATGATCGGAAGGGCTGTCAGCGACCCGCCGGCCTTGACCTTGCCCTTCAACGAATCCGGAAGGTCGTTCATCTGCTCGGCGACTTCCTGCTGGTCAATGATCTTCGCGGCTCTTTCCAGAAGCCGTGAGTGCAGGTAGAAGACATCGCCCGGATAGGCCTCACGACCGGAAGGTCGGCGAAGGATCAGCGAAACCTCACGGTAGGCCACAGCCTGCTTTGAAAGGTCGTCATAGACAACGAGGGCGGCACGGCCGGTGTCACGGAAATATTCCCCCACAGCTGCTCCGGCAAACGGGGCGAAATACTGCAGCGCGGCGGGATCGGCCGCGGTGGCGGCGATGACAACCGTGTAGTCCATCGCACCCTTCGAGCGGAGCGTCTCCACGATGTTTGCCACGGTGGAACCCTTCTGTCCGATAGCCACATAGATGCAATAGACAGGATTCCCGGCCTCATAGTTGGCGCGCTGGTTGATGATCGTGTCAATGGCGATGGCGGTCTTGCCGGTCTGACGGTCGCCGATGATGAGTTCCCTCTGGCCACGGCCAATCGGGATCATCGAGTCGATCGCCATGATTCCGGTCTGGAGAGGCTCGGTGACGGGCTGACGGAATATTACACCGGGAGCCTTGCGCTCCAGCGGCATCTCCGTCAGGTCTCCTTCGACCTTGCCGAGTCCGTCAAGCGGAACGCCAAGCGGATCGACCACTCTTCCGAGCATCTTCTCGCCCACCTTGATGGAGGCGATCCGTCCGGTTCTGCGGACTGTCATTCCTTCCTTGACCTCATCGGTAGGGCCGAGAAGCACGGCACCGACATTGTCCTGCTCAAGGTTCATCACGACACCCATGACTCCGCTCTCAAATTCGAGCAGTTCTCCGGCCTCGGCGTTGGTCAGGCCGTACATTCTGGCCACACCGTCGCTGACCTGAAGGACTTTGCCGATTTCCTCGAACCGGAGGGAGGTGTCGATGTCTTTCAGCTGTTCCAGAAGCACCTGGGAGATTTCACTTGGTTTTATGTTGTCCATACTAAACTATTCTTCTGTTCTTTTCTATGAATTGACGCCGGATGAAATCGAGCTGGCGGGAGACGCTAGCGTCCAGGACGGTGTCCTCGACCTCGAATACGAAGCCGCCTATGAGGGACGGGTTGACTTCGGTTTTCAGGATCAGCCTGCAGCCGGTCTGTTTCTCGACCAAATCACGGAGACGGGACTCCAATGCCGGTCGCTGAGCTTGTCGAAGCGACCCTTCGACAGGCACAGGGTCCGAAGGAGTTGGCCCAGGGTCCAGCAGTGCCGGATCAGCGACCACAAGCCGCGCGCGCTTGATGTGCCGTGAGCGGTAATATTCAGTGACGAAGGTGGTCAGAACCAGCCTTACATCACCGATGCGGCCGTTACGGATCAAGAGTTCGAGGAATTTATGCAGTTCCTGAGCCATCGAATCTTTCAATGAAGCCTCAAAAAGCGAGATTTTCTGAACCGCCGCAACCGCAGGATCATCCACGGCACGCCGGAAATCAGGCACTTCGTCAAGAGCCTTCTCAATGACCTGCACCTGGGCCGCAACCGCCTCACCGGAGCCGGTCTCTTCGACCAGCTTCAGAAGTGCGGTGGCGTAACGTGTCGCGATAATTCCTGTGTTCATAGCATCAATTCTTCAAGTCCTTAGACGAGGAAACCTCATCCACAAGCCTGTCAACCAGAGCCGACTGCTCAGCACCATCCGAAAGGCTCGCCTTCAGCACCTTCTCGGCGACGCTGACAGAAAGCAGCGCGACCTCCTTGCGGACATCCCGCAAAGCGCTCTCCTTCTCGGCGGCGATCTGCGTGCGAGCCTGATCCAGAATGCGGGAAGCCTCCTCCCTCGCCTGAACCTTCGCCTGCTCGACGATGTTGTCCCTCGAAGCCGCGGCCTCCTTCAGAATCCGGCTCTGCTCCTGCCTGGTCTCCTCGATCATCCGGGACTGTTCCTCAGCCAGATTGCGAAGCCTCTCCTCCGCCTCCTTGGCAGCCTTGATGGAATCACCTATCCTCTGCGCCCTCTTCTCGACCGAGCCGGTGATCATAGGGAAGCCCCACTTCGCCAGCACGAAGAAGACGATGCCGAAGATCAGCGTCATCCACACAAGCAATCCGAAATCAGGAGTGATGAGTGACATTTGCTATTTCGCGATAAGACAAACAACGATAGCGAACAGACAGGCACCTTCGATGAGGGCGCTGACGATGATGGCCGTCATTCTGTAATGATCGGCCTTTTCCGGCTGACGGGCTCCGGCCTCAAGGGAAGCCGTACCGATCTTACCGATACCGAAAGCGGCGGCGAAAGCAGCCAAGGCAGCACCAATAGTAGCACCTACTCTACCCAGAGAGAGAGCCTGAAGCAAAATTGTAGAAAGTAACATAATCCTATGATTTTAAATTGTTTATTCTGAATATTCCAAAATTATTCCGAAGCCTCCGGTCTCTGCCGCGACAGCCCGATGAAGACAGCCGACAGCATCGTGAACACATAGGCCTGGATGAAGGCGACAAGCAGTTCCAGGCAGTCCATGAACACTCCCAGAAGCACAGCCACCACGGTGAGGCTGCCGTTCAGTGCCGCCCCAAGCTCAGCGGTGAGGAATATCACAGCCACAACTCCAAGAATCATGAAGTGTCCTGCGAGGATGTTGGCGAAAAGCCTGACCATCAAGCTGAAAGGCTTTGTGAATATTCCGATTATCTCAATCGCCGGCATCAACGGAAGCGGCACCTTCAGCCAGGTCGGAACCTCCGGCCAAAGAATATCCTTCCAATAATGCTTGTTTCCGAATATATTGACAATGAAGAAGGTGAACAGTGCCAGCACGAGCGTCACGGCGATGTTGCCGGTGATGTTCGCTCCACCAGGGAAGAACGGCACGATACCCATCAGGTTGTTTATGAATATGAAGAAGAACGCTGTCAGCAGGTAAGGCGAGTATCTCTTGTAGTCCTCACCAACGCAGCTTTTTATGACATCATCCTCGATCATCGTGACGAGCATCTCCATCAGGCCGACTCCGCCTTTCGGGGCCTCCTCACGGGCGTCGTGTTTCCGGTACCATTTGGCGGTTCCGAGCACTATGAACAGCAGCAGAGCGCAGTTGATCATCAGGCCGAACACATTCTTGGTGATGGAAAAGTCCCACGGCCTTATCTCTGAGCCGTCAGCGGCACGTTCCACAATCTTGTTCTCGTACTTGCTTCCAGCCGGGGCAATGTAGAATCCTTCATATTCCCCGTGCTCCAAATGCTTGGAACTGAACATGCGGAAGCCGTTGCCGGTCTTGCTGGCTACTATCACAGGCAGAGGGATGCTGACCGGATGGCCTTTCACCGTGGTGATGTGCCACTCGTAGGAGTCGCGGACGTGGCCGTAGAGATATTCATCCATATCAAAGCCACCACCCTTCTCCTCCGCGGCCAGGGACAACGGAAGCAAAAGACCAATGAATATGTAGATCCACTTTCTCATCACAGTTCCACGCAAGCTACAACGTGATTATCATTAACTTCCACAAAGCCAGAGGAAATCGCCACCTTGTCCGTGCTCTCACCGTTCCGGTAAGCGATCACGCCCTTCTCCAACGAAGAGATCAGCGGAGCGTGATCCCGCAGGACCTCGAAACGGCCCTTCGTGCCGGGAAGTTCCACGGAATCAACCGTGGCACGGACCAAAGTCCTTTCTGGAGAGATTACCTCCAGAGCGATTCCTGTTGATTTCACTGACATATTCGTACTCCCCTCTGACATCATTCCTACTTCGCCTTGGCGAGAATCGCCTCGCCCTTCTTGATCGCGTCGTCCAAGGTGCCGACTTTGAGGAACGCCTGCTCCGGCAGGTAGTCCACCTCACCGTCGAGAATCCGGCGGAAGCCGTCGATCGTGTCCTGAATGTCCACCATCACGCCCGGCACGCCAGTAAACTGCTCAGCCACAGCGAACGGCTGTGACAAGAACCTCTGCACACGACGGGCACGGTTCACGGTCAGCTTGTCCTCGTCCGAAAGCTCGTCCATGCCAAGGATGGCGATGATGTCCTGAAGCTCCTTGTTCCTCTGGAGGATCTGCTTCACCCTCTGGGCGGTGTCGTAGTGATCCTGTCCCACGATGTTAGGGTCAAGGATTCGGGAAGTGGACTCAAGCGGATCCACGGCCGGGTATATTCCTAACTCAGTGATTTTTCTGCTGAGCACCGTCGTTGCATCGAGGTGGGAGAAGGTGGTCGCAGGAGCAGGGTCGGTCAAGTCGTCCGCCGGCACGTAAACAGCCTGGACTGAGGTGATAGAGCCGTTCTTCGTCGAAGTGATGCGCTCCTGCATCTGGCCCATCTCCGTGGCAAGTGTCGGCTGGTAACCCACGGCGGAAGGCATTCGTCCCAAAAGGGCGGACACCTCGGAACCGGCCTGGGTGAACCTGAATATGTTGTCGATGAAGAAGAGGATGTCCCTCGGGCCGTCACCCCTGTCACTGTCTCTGAAAGACTCGGCGAGGGTCAGTCCGGACAGGGCCACTGAGGAACGCGCTCCCGGCGGTTCGTTCATCTGGCCGAACACCATCGCCACCTGGGATTTCTCAAGTTCCTTGCGATCGACCTTGGAGAGATCCCAATGGCCTTCCTCCATCGACTTCACGAACTCGTCACCATACTTGATGACACCGGACTCGATCATCTCACGAAGCAGGTCATTACCTTCCCTGGTACGCTCCCCTACTCCGGCGAAGATTGAGAATCCGTTATGTTTCTTGGCAATATTATTAATCAACTCCTTGATAAGCACTGTCTTACCGACTCCGGCTCCACCGAAAAGGCCGATCTTACCACCTTTCAGATACGGCTCCAGAAGGTCAATGACCTTGATGCCGGTGTAAAGCACTTCCTGCGAGGTCTTGAGATCCTCGAACTTAGGAGGCTCACGGTGTATAGGCAAGGAATTGTCTTCGTTGAGATCGCCGAGTCCGTCAATGGAATCCCCGACAACGTTCATGACACGGCCTCTGATCTGCGCGCCGGTAGGCATAGAGATCGGAGCGTGAGTGTTCACAGCCTTCATTCCGCGTCTCAAACCGTCTGTCGAGTCCATAGCGACACACCTTACAGTGTCTTCACCGATATGTTGCTGAACCTCAATGACCAAAGGCCTTTTTCCCTCGCCTCTTTCGACATCAAGAGCGTCGTGAATACGCGGAAGCTGAGCCCCCTCATCAGTCACATCGAAATGGACATCCACCACAGGTCCGATGACCTGGGCAATGTACCCTATGTTTTCTTTTTCTGCCATTTTGAATATGGTTGTTAACGTGCCGCTCACGCGACGGAATTACACTGCTGAAAAATCCAAGCCAAATTTACACAAATTCCCCCAAACGACAAAAAAGCGGGCCGATTTTAACATCGAACCCGCCTTTTTTAAGACTTTTTGATATATTCGATTTGCTATCGAAATTACTTAAGTTTCTTATAGCCATACTGGGCTGTCTCGCCGAGCTCCATCTCGATCTTCATCAGACGGTTGTACTTGGCGATACGGTCGGTGCGGCTGAGGGAACCGGTCTTGATCTGACCGCTGTTGGTAGCGACAGCGATGTCAGCGATCGTGGTGTCCTCGGTCTCGCCTGAACGGTGAGAGGTAACGGTGGTGTAGCCGTGACGGTGAGCCATCTCGATGGCGTCGAGGGTCTCGGTCAGGGAACCGATCTGGTTAACCTTGATGAGGATGGAGTTACCAGCGCCCATCTTGATACCCTTCTCAAGGTACTTGGTGTTGGTAACGAAAAGGTCGTCACCTACAAGCTGGCACTTGCCACCGATAGCGGCGGTAAGCTTAACCCAGCCTTCCCAGTCTTCCTCGCTGAGGCCGTCCTCGATGGAGTCGATAGGATACTTGGTGATGAGCTCCTCAAGGTAAGCGATCTGCTCCTCGGTAGAGAGTTTCTTTCCCTCTGGATCCTTGGCCATACCGGTCTTGAGCTGCTTGTAGTCATAGAAGAACTTGTCGCCCTCTTTGAAGCAGAACTCTGATGCGGCGCAGTCCATAGCGATGGTAACATCAGCGCCTGGCTTGTAACCAGCCTTCTCGATAGCCGCCATAATGCAGTCGAGAGCGTCGTTGATGCCGCCCAGCTTTGGAGCGAAACCACCCTCGTCACCGACAGCGGTAGAGAGTCCGCGGCCCTTGAGAACCTTCTGGAGAGCGTGGAACACCTCGGCACCCATTCTTACACCTTCGGCGATGCTCTTGGCGCCTACAGGACGGATCATGAACTCCTGGAAAGCGATAGGAGCGTCTGAGTGGGCTCCACCGTTGATGATATTCATCATAGGAACAGGAAGCACGTGGCCGTTGGTTCCACCGATGTAGCGGTAGAGAGGAATGTCAAGGTAGTTGGCGGCGGCGTGAGCGACAGCGAGGGAAACACCGAGGATGGCGTTTGCGCCGAGGTTGCTCTTGGTGGCGGTGCCGTCGAGTTTGATCATAGCCTCATCGATAGCCCTCTGCTCAAGGCAGGACATTCCGATGATTTCTGGAGCGATCTTCTCGTTGATGTTGGCGACAGCCTTGAGAACGCCCTTTCCGCCGTAGCGCTTAGGGTCACCGTCACGAAGCTCAAGAGCCTCGTTCTCGCCTGTTGATGCGCCTGATGGAACAGAAGCGACACCGATGATGCCGGATTCGAGTTCAACTTCACACTCGATTGTAGGGTTTCCTCTTGAATCAAGAATCTCCCTGCCAGTAACACGTACAATTCTCATAATAAAATAATGTATTTATTAACTTACTGTTTTTAGTCTCAAAAAAAGGCCGGGGTTTGAAACCCAGCCTTTATATTCTTTCAATTATCACGCCAGATTATTTAACGAGGCAGACAGCCACACGGTTCTCCTCAGGAGTCTCGAATGGATTGACGGTGTCACCGAAATACTCAGTGATGATCCTGTCCTTGTCGATGCCGGCGTTAACGATGGCCTCAGCGACAACCTCAGCTCTCTTCTCGGAGAGGAACTTGTTTCTCTTGGCGGTACCAGTGGCCTTGTCAGCGTAACCGGAAACGCGAACCTTGGTGTCAGGGTTGGCCTTGAGAGCCTCGACAACCTCATCGATCTTGAGCTGCTCGCTCTCACGGATGTCCCACTTGTTGATGACGAAGAGGATGTTGCGTGAAAGTGACTCGAATGCAGGAACAACCTCAACCTTCTCCTCAACTACTGGTTCTGGTTCTGGTTCTGGTTTAACAACAGGTGCCGG
>ERZ1034768.657-NODE-657-length-11252-cov-4.787175_pt1 | contig 11252 bp, 4 predicted proteins | sample MGYA00520691_ERZ1034768 | MGnify/ENA primary metagenome ERZ1034768 (study PRJEB33766, sample SAMN09781704) | gut metagenome | biome: gut microbiome | host: Homo sapiens | place: Madagascar | study: EMG produced TPA metagenomics assembly of the PRJNA485056 data set...
TGGACGATAGTAATCGGTGTTGGTAGTATCGAATGTATTGCTGAGCTTGAGCAAGCTGAGTGCCAAGGCATCTTTCTTCAAACCGAGAATCTTAACGGTAGCGGTTTTACCCTTACCCAAGGCAAATGGCACGAAGTAATCAGAACCATTCTGAGCCAAGCGAACGTCCATCCAGGTATCATCCTTTGAACCTGTATCAAGCAATACCTGGGCCTCATCCTTCTCTTCCTGAATAGGGAGAAGAAGATACTTTGTAGGATTCTCAACCTTGATGATAGTAGTATCACCCTTGTGTTCGATGTTCATCTTCTGAGCAAAAGCAGAAGTTGTAGCTGATGCCATCAACATGAGGCAGGCAGCCTTTGTAACGACAGAATAAGATTTCATAGTCTTTCGTTTTTAATTATTAGCGTTTTTATTTAGTTTCTGCCGCAAAGATACAGCTATAACAAAGTTAAAGGAATAAATATAGTTTCATATAATAAGAATAATCGTTCATGCAACAAATTTATTATTGCATGAACGATTATTGCTGAGTTTGGGGGTATATATCACGTTTTCGAGCATGTATAGCATCCCAATTATCACGTTTTCGAGCACCTAAAGCACCCCAATTATCACGTTTTCGAGTTCTAACACCACACAAAGATACAAGGAAAAAGGGTAGGTTGTATGACGCAAGCACATATTTTGGCTCACCAGATAAATCTTGGGGACTGCTAAGACTTGCTTATGTTTTGTCCCACACGGATAGCACCGATAGCACGGATTTTTAGGACCTCTGGTCCTTGTTTCTTGGGGATGAAACACGAAGCACTTGAGTTTTAAAAGAACAGCAGTTTGTGTTTAAAGGAACACGAATATAGCGAATCTACCGAATCTTGATTAAAAACGCAAGCAAGGAACTCAAGCTAAAGAGCCCATAGGGCTCATTCGTGCGATTTGGATTATTCGTGTTCTAAAAAAATCAGCAGTTTGTGTTTAAAAGAACACGAATATAGCGAATCTACCGAATGTTAATTAAAAGCGCAAGCAGAAGCAAAGCCCACAGGGCTCAAAAATCCGTGCTCTCTGTGCTATCCGTGTGCGACATAATAAAAGACAAAGGCAAAGTCTTCCTTAACTGGTTGTAATCAATATTCCCCAATGTTTATCGGGTGAGCCCATATTTTAAGTATGATTAAGAAGTAAGAAGGCATTCAAAAAAAGGACTGCCCCATATACTGTGATGTATATAGAGCAGCCTGGAGGTGGCTCCTGAAATTACCACCCAAAGATTATGAAGCAGTTATTGAAGATTAGAAGCTACTATTTCTTAACATTGTTTGCGTGTTGAAGATTAGAAGCTACTATCATTTTTATCCTGATTTGTGTTTGCGTCGCTGAAGATTAGGAGTGTTTATATGATTAGGAGCGATTATAATTTCAGCGATGCTGTAAATTCTACGGTGAATGGACGGAGGTAGCTACCTGTCATTATCTGGTTCTTGATGCCCTTTGCCTCATCCTTTGTAATCAGTTCTGCACCTGCGATGCTACCCTTAGCACCAGTCTGGTTGAGGAAGTTGACTACTGTGCAACCGAGAGCAAGACGCTTGTTCACCTGCCAGTTTACACCTCCGAAGGTTTCCCAGTGACCATTGAAGTAATAAGCCTCGTTGATGTTGGCGTATGTCTTGCTGAAGTAGCGGAAGCTTGTCCAAAGCTTGATATCCTTGGTAATCATGTAGCTTGGGTCAAGCTCGATAAGAATCTGAGGAATCTCTGCTACGATGTTGCCTGTAGCATTGATGTTGCCAACATAGCCATCGTTGAAGGTGATGCTGGTTTCATACTTCTTGTATGTAGGCTTCTGATATGTAAAGAGGAAGTGGAAATCGAAGCCCTTGAATGGATGAGCCACAGCATCGGTTGTCCATCCCCATGTCTGGATGTCATAAGTCATTGGAGCTGCCTTGATTTCACTGCCATGCTGCAGGTTGAGAGTTGCATTGTTGTTGGTCTTTGAGATGTAAGAGAACAACGAGGTAAGGCTCAACCATGAGTTATTGTAGTAGATACCTGCACGACCGAGCGGCACAGAAATCTTATTTACGTTTGGCAATGTAGCTGGTGCGAAAGTCTCAAACTTAGGATGCTGTACGATGTAGGTGAAATCACCTGTAAATCCGAAGTTATCAGTCAACTTATATGTTGCAGCCACTGAGAAATCGTAGTTTAGCCAGTTGTAACTCAAGTCTGCCGGAGTAATCTTAGTTCCATCAGCAGCGGTAGCACCAAGGTGGTAATCAGCAAAACGACCTACGTAATTGCCCTGTGCATTCTTAACAGCAGCATTCTCGCCATTCAAACTCTGCCACTCTAAGCGAGCACCATAGTAGAGGTTCAACTTATTGGTAACATCCCAATCATGGGTGAAATAGAGTGCCAACTTATTTTCGCTTCCTTTGTAATACTCAGAGGCATTCTTGTTGAAATCGTAGAAGTAGCTATCGCGCTGGTTGGCATCCCAAACTCGCAAAGCGTAGCTACCATCAGCAGGCACACTCTGATCATACATGGTGGTATTTGAGCAATAATCAATATGATAGAACCACTCGTTCATACCAAGACGGAAGGTTGAAGTGCGGAACTTCTTTGTAAGTTCGGTTGTGAAGAGAGCCTCATCAATCTTACCGGCATTGAGACAAGACATACGAGTCTGAATATACTGTCCATCGTAAGCCTTGGTCTGTCCGTCGATATCACGATACATATAATTATATACGCCCTGATTGTCTGCACTCTTCAAGTCGATGATAGACATTGGAGTCTGGTAAACCATAGCACCACGAGAGTGATCGTACTTCAAGGTAGCCTTCCAGTTCAAACCATTGTCAAAACGGTAGCTGTTCATGAGGGTTACCTCACTTGCCTTGTTCAGACAAGCATCATAGAGTGAAGTCTGCTCAAGCTTACCTGTACGCATATTGCGATAGGTCATCTCGTTGTCGATAGGAAGATAAGAGGTTGTACCGAGTTTGAACTTTCCATATTCCTTCACGCTGCCATCGCCTACATAGATAAATGGAGCACTCTGAGTAGCGTAGTTATATACGTTGTGGCTGTTGGCATACTTATACATTGCTGTAAACTCGCCACGGTTGCCATTATACTTTTTTGTAATGAGTGCCTTGTATATTTGTGTGCGATCCTGATAAGGAGTAGACTTTATCTTGAAGGTTCCGGGATCAAAGTCCTGATACATATTTACGCTATAATACCAATCGTTGCCCAAGTCGCCATTCATATTCAAAGAGAACTCTTGCAAACCAAAGTGGTTGCTCTTATAGTTGAGAGTACCATTGAATCCCTTCTGACCTTTCTGGGTGAAAGAGTTCACTGCATAACCTATATTACCCGTAGTAATGGCAGTCTCTGCAATCTTGAGCAAACCTTGATGGCTCAAACTTGCGTCGCCACGCCAAATGGTGTTTACAGAATGGGGATTGGTTGCGTAGGTAACAGGCAAGCCATTCTCCAAAACGTTGACATCGGCAGAAGGCAAGCCTATCTGAATCTCACGAGGACCATTCGCACTGGCTGCATTAAGCATTACATTGCGGTTGCCCTCTTCCTTAGCATTTGCATTATCATCCTGTGCAAAGGCTGCAGAAACATTCATCAATGAAAGTGCAAGCATCATAGCCGCGCTCTTTCCATTAAATAAAGTATTCATAACCGTTTAGTTTTTAATTATTGGCATTTATGTTTTTATTTCTGCCGCAAAATTATCTAATCGGTTATATATCAACTATAAAGAACATTTCACATAATACAAATAATCGTTCATTGTAACATAATTGTTAGCCAATGAACGATTATTTGTATTGTAACCATCTGTCTCTACGATACTTACACTACACCATCTAAGAAATGTTGCAGATGGCCAGCATAGTATAAAGGTATATTATATAAGGTGAAAGTTTCACCATTTGACTTTGTGATTGTATCTGATGTCATAGGTCCATTCCAAAGGCGCAGAGCTATCGTTTCTTTCGACTCTTCCATAAAGAGATGCAAGGAACGAAGCTTGGCATTGTTGCCAGTCTTTACTTCTATTGGAAGTAGGTGCGACTTGTAGCGCATCAGAAAGTCTACTTCTGCCTGTGAGTTCTTAGCATCACGAACCCAAAACATTCGTTTCTCACCAAAGTTATATGTTGCTCCCAACAGTTCTTGTCCAACTACATGCTCTGCAATATCGCCATTCCAAAGTTCGTCGGCATCCTTATTAAACAACAAATCTTCTTGCATTCCTGCAACATAGTTGACCAAACCTGTATCAAGCCACAACAGTTTAGGACTCTTCTTCAAATCCGGCAAAATAGGTAAGGACGACGAGGTGAGAGGATAAACCAATTCAAGCAATAGAGTCTTCTCTAAAGTTCTGAAAGCATTCCCTGCCTCGGCAGCCTTGAAAGTAGAGCCTGTGAACTTAGCAAACTGAATGCGATGACCAGCTGCAGTCCAACCATAGTTCAAGATATATCTGATAGCATCTTGCTCCTTTGGCTTGTTTGCATATTTCTCTACATCATCACGATAACCTGACAGCAGAGAATTGAAAACACCATTCAGTCTAACCAAGTCGTTGAACTGAGCATAGTTAGCAACAGCCTCTGGCAGTCCACCTACTATCATATACTTCTTAAACAAGTCCATGGCATGAGAATGCAAAGATGCAGGCAACGACACCTGCTCTATATGTTCGGCTATAACATTTTGTCCCATAGCCTTGAGAAACTCAACAAAGGTGCAAGGATGCAAAGCCATATACTCTACCCTGCCCACAGGGAAAGAAATATGTCTGCCCATCAGACTCTCTAACAGCGAACCTGCTGCTATAACATACAAGTCAGGCCGCTTTTCATAGAAATATCTCAAAACCTGCACCGCCTTAGGCTCATTCTGAATTTCATCAATAAATATCAGAGTACGCTTATTCTCATCTTGCTGCTTATTAGCCTTGAAGTAGATACCTGCCAATAAATCTTCGAAGGAATAGTCGGCAGCAAAAAGTTCTGCATTTTCTCTCTCTTCCAAATTCAGATAAATATATGTATCAAAGTCCTGGGCAAATAGTTCTACCAAGGTGGTCTTTCCTACTTGTCGAGCACCACGCAAAACCAAAGGCTTGCGTTCTTCCTTTGTAGCCCAACTGCGGAGATATCTTATAGCAATTCGTTCAAACATGGCTAATTCTTTTATTATCAAGACAAAAGATAGCACAAGCAGTAGTGCACTATCTTGTTAAGAGATAGTGCAAAGATAGCTATAAATTTCAAATCCAAAGCAAAAAACTAAGAATATTTAAGCATTTCCAAACCAAATATCGGAGAAAATGCTATCATTTCCAAACCAAGCATTAGCTATTAGCTACATCGCCAGGCAACATATTGTATTCATCCTTGAAGCATTTGGTGAAATAAGAAGGAGCTGAGAAGCCTACTTCGTAAGCCACTTCTGATATGCTCATGCTGCGACTTTCGAGCAACCGTTTTGCCTTGGCAAGACGAGCCTTGCGCAATAGGTCGACAACCGATGAGCCTGTCATGGCTTTCACCTTACGATATAGTTGTACACGGCTCAAGCCTATCTCCTTGCCGATATCCTCTACTCCAAATTCGCTGTTAGAGAGATTCTGCTGTATGATAGTATTGAGTTGCTTAACAAACTGCTTATCTCTATCGTCGAGTTTCGAAGCTTCCACTTCCTGCTCTGCCTCCTTACTGCCTTGATACACATTCTTAAGAAGATTACGCTGCTTCAATAGGTTATCGATGCGAGCCAAGAGCACTTTGCTATGGAAAGGCTTGGTGATATACGAGTCGGCACCATGCTCATAGCCCTCAGCACGATGTTCTTCGAGATTCTTTGCAGTAAGCATGATTACAGGGATGTGTGAGGTGGCGGTATTGGTCTTGAGTTGCTCAGTAAACTCCAAGCCATCCATCACAGGCATCATCACATCGCAAATCACCAAGTCGGGCACTTCCTTCTTAGCCACGTCTATGCCCGCTTTACCGTCAGAAGCCTCTAAAACAAAGTAGTTGTCTTGCAGCAGAGTGCGCTCATACTGTCGAATATCATTATTGTCGTCGATAATCAGCACCGTAGGTTTGTCTGTATTTTCGCTCACCACTTGTTGCACCCTACCCTTATGCTTGTCGCCATCGTCGATATATTGCAATGCCGACTCATCGGCAAACGATTGGTTGTCTTCTGCATCATCATCTATGACAACAGTACCATTTGCCTGCATACGAGGAATAACAACTATGAAGTCGGAACCTTTATCAAGTTCGCTCTCCACCTTGACTTCACCATTATGCAATTCCACGAACGACTTCACCAATGCCAAGCCGATACCTGTTCCGCTGGCAGCACCTTTAGCTTGGAAGAAACGTTCGAACACCTTGTTGGCTTCATCTTTATCAATACCCTTGCCTGTATCGCGAACATCTATACGGAGCTTGTCGCCTATGGTAGCAATATCAACAAAGATATCACCGCCTGCAGGTGTATATTTCAATGCGTTGCTAAGAAGATTAAACACCACGCGTGCAATCTTTTCCTTGTCGGCAACAATCATGTTGTCGCCAGCGAATTTGTCATTAATGAAATGCAACTTTATCTTCTTGCGCTCTGCAGTGAGCTTAAAGTCGCCTATCCATACTTTCAAAGCCTCAACGATATCAAAGCGGATAAGCTTGAGTTCCATCTTACCATTCTGGATTTTGCGGAAATCGAGAATATTGCTCACCAACTGTTGCAAGGCAATGGCATTACGCTGCACCGTCTTCAACAGTTCACGACTCTTTCCCTTGATGCCACTATCTTCTAACAGCATCTCCACAGGGTCGGCAATCAATGTTAATGGTGTGCGAAGCTCGTGGCTGATATTTGTGAAGAATACCAGTCGCGAATTGGTAAGTTCTATAACCTCCTCGTTCAATCGCTTCAATTCGTCGTTTTTCCTTGCCAATTCCTCATTGAGCTTAGCTTTCACGATATAGCTTCTAAATATCAATGCAGCAGCCACGATACACACAAAGAGTAGTAAGCCCAAACTGATAAGCATAATTTTCTGCGCATTGTAATCAGAAAGATATCTGTCTACCTGATGGTGCAGAGTCTTCAGATTACGTGCCTGTCGCTCAGCATCTCGTGCCTCCATAAGAGTGAGTTCGGCATTAGCCTTAGTGATGATAGAGGTGCTAAGATAGTTATCTTTCTGATAAGGCTTTTTGGTCAGCACCTTCATGGCAAGCGCCAACACCTCGTCGCCCTTGGTAGGATATAGATATGAAGCTTCGAAAACACCATCGCGCACAAGTTCCAATCCTCCACCTTCGGTAGCCATTCCGTCTATGCCTGTATACTTATACTTATGTTCCAATCCCATCTGTCGAGCTGCCACATAAGCGCCCCATGCCAAACGGTCGTTGTGAGCATATACATAGTCAAAGTCTTGTGTCTTCTGAAGAATGCTCTTCATAGCCTTGATGGCGCTCTCTTCCTTCCAGTCGCCACCTTCAGATGCTACTACTTGGATGCCAGGATATGGTTTGATGGCATCCATAAAACCACGATGACGCTCCATGGCAGGCGACGAACCTTCCAAGCCACAAATCTCAATGATGCGTCCCTTGCCTTTGAGTTGATGAGCAATAAAAGTACCCATCGACTTACCAATCATATAGTTGTCGCAACCTATGAATGCTGTATATTTGTCGGAATTGGTCTTACGGTCATAGAGAATCACGGGTATTCCCTTATCGTAAGCACGCTCCACAGCCTTAGATATAGCACTCAACTGATTAGGCGAAACGATAAGCAAGTCTACGCCCTCGTCGACAAACTGGTTTACTTGCTTATTCTGCAACACATTATCATCATTCGACGATGCGAGCTTCACGATGATAGAGTCGTTGAGATATTCTCCCATCTTTAGCTCATCGTTTAGTTTGTCGCGCCAAATATCCTCGGAGCATTGCGATACTCCGATAACAAACTTCTTCGGTTTCTCTGTACACGCAGCAAACATCACCACGAGCACATATATAAATAAGGTGTAGATAAAATGCAGTTTTTTCATATTAAGAAATATAATAAGGATTGGGTTGCCAGTTGCAAACAATAGCAATATAAGCGAACTTACTAATTGCCGTATATTGATAATCTCTTTGCAAATATACTACATTTTTGATAAAAAACTTGTTTGAATAAATAAAAGAATATATCTTTGCAGCAGATTTCAATGAAATCGCACATAATGACAATAAATACTTTTTTATCAAAGAAAACAACTGAAATCACTTGCACAGCTTCCATTTGGCTTTATGGAAGTTGCAGGCGATGATTGTGTTCTTTGATTTATTGATACACTTCTTATCATCTTCGTGGTAAAATAGTCGTAGTAACGCTGTAGCAAGACTATAGCGGTAATGCTATTGTAGTTTTTCTATCGTAGCAACTCGGTAGGCAGAGCTTGTGGCTCTGCTGCAAAACAAGTTGTGGTTGTACAAGGGCGGAAAAGTCAGACTGAACAACTACAAAACTTCTATTATCTATATATAAAACTGCAAAAAGCTTATTACGAAGCATAAATCTGGCTTAGATTTATATAAATCCAGGTTAGATTTATATAAATCAGGCTTAGGTTTATATAAATCCAATCCTGATTTATACTTTGCAACGAATCAAAATCGGTTTTAGATATATGCTTAATCAATTTATCTATTACCCAAAAAGTAATTTATCTATTTTCTAAAATCACTTTTAATTTATTTATTGTCATGAAGAATCTTACATATATGGCAGAAGCCAGCAATGCTGCCTTCAACATAGAAGAAGCTGGATATTCATTCAATCATATTGAGTTCAACATCAACGACCGCAGTCTGATGAACTACCCTGTGTCTGCCTACGCCTACCACTACGAAGATAAGTTCGAGGGCAAACTATCTATCTCTGGCATAAAGACAAGAGAAAGGGTGGAAGACAACGTGATAAAGGTGAGCATACACAGATATGGGTCGCTGAAGAATATTGTAGAAAAGGAATATACTCCCGACTACGAAGACGACGACTGGCTATTGCTACTTCACTACGAAATCAACAATCTTACGCCAGGACTATACACTCTCTGCATAGAGAACGCCACTCCGCAGATGCCCGACCTTCGACTACATGGCGACGGCACAGGTTGCCACTTCTCGTTTAGGATATTGCCTTATGGTGCTGACCTAAAGCAGCCAACACTCAAGAATACCAAGGCGAGACTTTGCAAGGGCGAGGATGACGACAGTAGCGAGAGTGAGGATACACGCAAAGGGCTCATTATAGCAACCACGATGAGCATGCCCATGACAGACAACGACCTTTACGACGTGTGCTGTTTCGACAGTTCGTTGATGCTGATGGGCAATGCTGCAAAGACCAAAGCTGGCAACAAGGGCGTGGCGAGAGCTATCGTGCAGTCGGCTTACGCTTGGACAGAAGGCGAATACTATTGCTTTGTTAGACATAATGGTGTGCCTTTCGCTAAGATTACCATTAGCATATCTTCCGAAGGCAAAGTCATGGTGGGCAGTATAGAGACCATGGAAGCTTCTTCGCCATTATATATTATGGCGAGGCGTGCCGACTCGATAGCGAAGATGCAAGACCTACTCAACGCTGCTGGATGCAGAAACATCAAGGAGCGGGGACTGCTATTCCATCGCGCATATATCCACAATCTGCTATATCGTAGGGGTATCGTAAGCGACATAACGCCATGCAAACACCATATATTCTATGGCAAGGGCGGAAAGCAAGAGGAACAGCTGATAGAAGATTATGCCTGCTGCGCATTTCCCAACTATACTCAGGCAGAGATAGATATTGCGGAGATAAACTGCTCGTGCACAACAATAAATCCTGTAGATAGCATCAAGGAGAGGATAGATGGCGACAGAAAAGGTGGTGTTTATAAGGAATGCCAACAGCATGATGTGGCTAAACGGCAAGATAATAGTAAGAGCTTTGGAGGAAAGGCTCAGAAACTTAGACGACCTGATACTGATATTCCACGGCACAGAGTCGGAACTGAGAAGGTTGGAGGAGACTTATCCTTCGCTGCTGAATATAGTAAGTAAAGAGAATCGTCTTAGCTTCCCTGCGCTCAGCATAACGGATGCTGTCCACGGCATACAAAAGGCATTGGAGAGCAAAGACCTAAAGCTATCGGCTACGGCAGAGAGAAAGTTGGTGGTAGGACTAACAAGGCGAATCGCCAAAGGCAACCTCTACATAGACGGCATCGACTTCTGCACCGACTTCATAGAGCGAGCCATAATGCCACGATTCTGCAACCGCATGTTTGCCGATGGCGAAGGCAAAGAATGCGAACGAATGAAATTTCTCACCACTATAGAGCCTGACGATATAGACTGGAGCTCTACGGACAACATGGTAGCGCCATTGGCTGAAAGCTTAGGCGAGATAAACGGTATGGTGGGCTTAAAGAGCGTGAAAGATACAATCACGGCATTGAGCATGAAGGCTGCCTTCGACGCAAAAAGGCGCAAAGAGGGTAAAGGCAACTGCGCAAAAGGTGTATACCACATGATATTCACCGGCAACCCTGGCACAGGCAAGACTACGGTGGCGAAGAAGCTTGGCAAGATATTGCATTCGCTCGGTATATTATCGAAAGGCGATGTGGTGATGGCAGAGCGAAGCACTATTGTAGGAAGGTTTATCGGACAAACGGAAGAGAACATGCAGCAACTATTGCAACAGGCACAAGGCAACGTGCTGTTTATAGACGAGGCTTACACTCTCTGCGACATCACCGACGACCGCAAAGACTATGGCTACAGGGCTATAGAATGTTTGCTAACGATGCTGGCTGAGCAATCGCCCGACATGGTGGTGATACTTGCAGGCTACGAGAATGATATGGAGCGTATGCTTATGGCTAACCAAGGACTGAAAGGCAGATTTCCATATCATCTGAAGTTCGACGACTATGATGCCGACGAGCTAATGGAGATAGGAATGAAATATCTCAATGCCTACGACCTCAACATCACGCCCGACGCTAAGGCAAAGCTAAAGGACATCATCGAGCAACAAACGGCAAGGCATGAAAGAGAGTTTAGCAACGCGCGATGGATGGAACAGCTGATAGACAACAGTATAATCCCTACTCTCTCGGAGCG
>ERZ1034768.658-NODE-658-length-11250-cov-5.409111_pt1 | contig 11250 bp, 7 predicted proteins | sample MGYA00520691_ERZ1034768 | MGnify/ENA primary metagenome ERZ1034768 (study PRJEB33766, sample SAMN09781704) | gut metagenome | biome: gut microbiome | host: Homo sapiens | place: Madagascar | study: EMG produced TPA metagenomics assembly of the PRJNA485056 data set...
ACATATTTGAACTGGGGAGTGATGGATTTAAACGGCAATGCCTATGTTTTTTAATATATTTTTGAAAAAACACTAAAGATTCTGCTAGACAACCTTGCAAGTTTGCGCTAGTTTAGCCCCGATAAAATGAATTTTACTTAAAACTTTTTTTAGGGACGTACAATGACTAGTGTAAATCAAATTCGCAAAACCTTTTTGGACTATTTTGCCAAGAACGGTCATAAAGTTGTTCCGTCATCATCCCTTGTTCCGGATAATGACCCGACATTGATGTTTACAAACTCCGGTATGGTGCAATTTAAAAATGTGCTCGCCGGCAACGAAACCCGCGACTACACCCGAGCGACCACTGCGCAAAAAAGCGTGCGCGCCGGCGGTAAACATAATGACCTTGACAGCGTGGGCTATGATGTACGCCACCACACATTTTTTGAAATGCTCGGCAACTTTTCTTTTGGCGATTATTTCAAAGACGGCGCTATTCCTTTTGCTTGGGAATTGCTGACAAAAGATTTCGGCTTGCCGAAAGATAAGCTCGCCGTCACCATCTACTATAACGATGAAGATGCCTATAATTTATGGAAAAAAGTTTCCGGTTTGCCTGACGATAGGATTATCCGCATCAGCACCAAAGACAACTTTTGGCAAATGGGCGATACCGGTCCTTGCGGTCCTTGCTCAGAAATCTTTTACGACCACGGGCCGGAAGTTTGGGGTGGTTTACCGGGAACTCCGGAAGAAGACGGCGACCGCTTTATTGAAATTTGGAATTTGGTTTTTGACCAATTTGAAGATTTGGCCGATGGTTCGCGTATAAACTTAAAACGCCCGGGAATTGATACCGGTATGGGTTTGGAGCGTATTGCCGCTATTTTGCAAGGCGTTCACTCCAATTTTGACACCGATATGTTCCAACACATTATCAAAGCTATTGCCGACATGGCAAACACTGACCCGAACGGTCCGTTAAAAGCCTCGCATAATGTGATTGCCGACCACTTGCGCTCTATTTGCTTTTTGATTGCCGACGGCGTTTTGCCGTCCAATGAAGGACGCGGCTACGTTTTGCGCCGCATTATGCGCCGTGCTATGCGTCACGCCTATATGCTGGGCGTTAAAGACCCGATGATTTACAAACTGCTGCCGACTTTGCAAAAAGAAATGGGCGAAGCCTATCCGGAACTTTACACCCGTGAAAATTTGATAAAAGAGACTATCAAAATAGAAGAAGAACGTTTTGGACGCACTTTGGACAAGGGCTTAAAACTTCTTGATGAAGAAATCGCTCATCTTGGCCGCGGTGACAAATTGAGCGGTGAAACTGCGTTCAAATTGTATGACACCTATGGTTTTCCGTTGGATTTAACCCAAGATGCTTTGAAAAACAAAAATATTGAAGTTGATACAGCCGGTTTTGATGCTTGCATGGCCCGCCAAAAAGAAGAAGCCCGCAAAAACTGGGCCGGTTCAGGCGATACGGCAGTAGAAAAAGTTTGGTATTCCGTCGAAGACAAGGTAAATCCGACCGAATTTTTAGGTTATAATGTTACAAAATCAGACGGCGAAGTTGTTGCCTTAATTCAAAATAACAAAGAAGTTAATGAGGTTACTTCAGGCAAATTCGAACTTGTTGCCAATCAAACACCGTTTTACGGCGAATGCGGCGGTCAAGTCGGCGACACCGGTTTGATTGTTTCTAAAAACTTCACGGCTAGAGTGATTGACACTAAACGCAAGTTAGACAAGATTTTTGTTCATGTTTGCGAATTGGAAAAAGGCTCGGTTAAAATCGGTGATTGCGCCAACTTTGAAGTTGATGAAGAAAACCGCAAACGTATTTGCGCCAACCACTCGGTAACCCACCTTGCCCACAAAGCTCTGAAAATGATTTTGGGTGACCACGTTGCGCAAAAAGGTTCTATGGTAGAAGCTGACAGAATGCGTTTTGACGTTTCTCATCCAAAGCAAATCACCGCCGAACAACTGCGTCAGGTCGAAGATATTGTAAACGAGCAAATCCGCAATGATTTGCCGGTAACAACCGTTATAATGAACAAAGAAGAGGCTGTTAAACTCGGCGCTATGGCTTTGTTTGATGAAAAATACGGCGATGACGTGCGCGTTGTAACAATGGGCGATGAAAACTCCCCATTCTCTCGTGAGCTTTGCGGCGGTACGCATGTATGCTCTACAGGAAATATCGGTTACTTCCACATTATCGGTGAATCGGCTGTGGCTGCCGGCGTGCGCCGTTTGGAATGCTTGACCGGCTTTGGCGCGGATTCTTATGTTCGCGAAACCGAAAACAAATTGCATCATGTTGCCGCAGCCTTAAAAACCAATCTGAATGATTTGGAAGCTCGAATCAACAGCTTGTTGGAAGAACGCAAAAAACAAGAGCAAGAAATTTTTAATCTCAAAAAAGCTCTAGCTGGCGGAAAATCATCATCTGATGAAACCGAAACCATTAACGGCGTAAAATTTGTCGGTAAATTGGTATCCGGTGCTCACCCGAAAGAGCTGAAAGCTTTTATTGACGACATTATGCATAATCTTGGCTCCGGCATTGTTGTTCTTTGCTCGGATAAAGATGACAAAGCGTCAGTTGTTGTCGGTGTAAGCAAAGATTTGACAGCTAAATATAACGCTGTGGATTTAGTACGCGCAGCCTCTGCCGTGGTTGGCGGGCAAGGCGGCGGCGGACGTCCGGATATGGCTCAGGCCGGCGGTTCTGATGTGTCAAAAATCAATGACGCTATTGCCAAAATCAAAGCAATGATTGCCTAACAGCGAAAAAGGGCGAATTTTTATGGCTAAACCGCAGTTATTCCGCTCATTTTCTCTGAATATAGAAGTGTACAGCATTATTTATATGCTGTACACTTTGCTTGCTTTTAACTGCGTGTTTTTTTCTAAAATTCATAATATCAGCCAAAGCACACTTTTTACAATCGGCACGTTTTTTGTGCTTTGGATACTATTAACAGTTTGCGGTCTAATACTTTTTTGGAAACATACGGTTAAGCCATTATCTATCTTATTTTTACTGATAAACAGCGGTGTTTTTTATTTTGTAAAAAACTATCACGCCGCCATAGACGAAGAAATGCTGCGCAACGTTTTGCAAACAAATCCGCATGAAACAGCTGAATTGCTGAACTTTACATTGTTGGCATACATTTTGGTCTTGGGTGGAATACCGACGTTTATTATCAGCCGGCTCAATTTTACGGAAACAAAGATATTCAAACAGCGAGGCTCGCTATTTGCCCTTTGTTTAGTGTTGTTTGCCGCAATTATTGTGCCAAACAGCAAAGACGTTGCGCAATTTGTCCGCAACAATAAACCGGTTAAATATTTATTGATTCCGGTAAACTATATCGGAGCAATAAGCTCGACAATAAAACACAACCTGCGTGCCAATCACACATTTACGCCTATAGGTATGGATTCGCACTTTACAAAATATTGGAATAATGACAAGCCGTTATTGATTGTTTTTGTGGTTGGAGAAACCGCGCGCGCCGCCAATTTTTCTTTAGACGGATACGCGCGCGACACCAATGCTCCGCTGAAAATTTATGCCGACAACATTATCAATTTTAAAAACACCACTTCATGCGGAACTTCCACCGCTGTTTCCGTACCTTGCATGTTTGCCAAAGACAACCGCACGGAATTTGACAACGGTAGCTTGGACTATACCGAAAATGTGTTGGATATATTTAAGAAAAACGGCTGGCGCACGGTTTGGCTGGAAAATAACAGCGACTGCAAAGGCGTTTGCACACGTGTTGAAACCTATATTCCGTGCGCCAGCGGCGCCGGAACTTGTTTTGACAGCATTTTAACCCAAGAAATGCAAAAACAACTGACACTTCCGGTACAAAACACCGTTATGGTTATGCATCAGGCCGGAAGCCACGGTCCGACTTATTATAAACGCTATCCCAAGGAATTCAGCCGATTCTCACCAGTTTGCAATACCGAAAAACTCAACCAATGCTCAACTAAAGAAATTATAAATACCTACGATAACACTATTCTTTACACCTCGCAGAATTTGGCCGACATCATCGCACTGCTGCAAAATAACTATCCGCAGTATAACAGCCTGCTGATTTATGTTTCCGACCACGGCGAATCACTTGGCGAATACAATATATATCTGCATTCCGCACCATACAGCATTGCCCCGAAAGAACAAAAACATATTCCTTTTTTCATCTGGGCGACAGATTCGTCTTTAAATGCGTTAAAAATAGACAAACAATGTCTTAAATCACAGCAAAATGAAGCTATTTCGCATGACAACATCTTTCACACTTTGCTTGGCCTAGGCGGAATATCGGCTGCAGAATACAAACAACCTCTTGATATATCGTCTAAATGTAAAAATTAGTCAAATTTCGACAAATTAGGCTTGCTTTTGCCAAAAAGATATGCTATATAATGTGGTATTGAATTTATTATTAACCCTTTAAATATTATTTACTATGAGTATTATTGCTTTAGAGAAGTTGAACGGTATGTTGGTAAACGTTAAGGCTGATACAGCTTTTGCAGAGTTTCAGAAGAAGAATCCTGAGTGTATTGACCTTACTACCTGTGATAAACAACCTCAGTTAGTCCAGCTTGTGCTGCGCGTTCCGATGTTCAAGAAGAACACTGCTGTTCCGTTCTACGCATTTATCAAACATTCCAACACTCTTGCTGCAGTTGTTGACGTCCAGACAGGTTCGGTTAAGGTTATCGATCCGTCCGTCATTGCGTCCGAGACAGAAGTTCATGGAAATTTCCGTATCAAAGGTGTTACCTACGGTCTCAAAGACACTATCGACGGCTTCAAGCGCTATCGTCCGCTATCTATAGAACCTCGCCGCCCGCGCAAACATTTGACACCTCTCAGTCCTGAGGTTGTCAATAGCAAGGAAGAAGCTGAATTTGCAGAATAACTTCTCGGCAGATTATTTAAGCACTCGTAAAAACGAGTGCTTTTTTTTATTTTGAGACGATGAATTTTATATATTTATAAATATTTTTGTTTTATGATACATCTATTGTTTAAAGTTTTTTTAATGAGGCTCAACATGAATAAAATTGCCATTGTTGGTGTAAATAACAGTTTAGGTCGTGAAATATTAAATATTTTGGAAGAAAACGGTACTCCTGCCGACAACATTTTTGCCGTAGACACAAACAGCCCGCTCGGTACGCAGGTCTCTTATGGAGAAGATGTGGATATGGATGTCTGGAATTTAGATGATTTTGATTTTTCATCTGTAAAAATTGCCGTGTTTGCCACTTCGGAAGAAATTGCTAAACGCTACATTCCGCACGCCTCCGCTAAAAAGGTAATGGTGATAGATTGCTCCACCGCCCACACCGCAGATTCTGACGTTCCGCTGATTATTGCCGGATTAAATGATGAAAAAATAGCCGAGGCTAAAAAAGGCATTATCGCTGTTCCATCGCCGCAGGTAACGCAAATTATGATTCCGTTGCAAAAAGTAGCTGAAAATCATAAAATTAAACGCTTTGTAATCAATACTTATATGGCTGCATCAATTTACGGTCGCGAAGCTATGGACGAGCTTTTTGCCCAAACCCGCAAAATTTTTATGAACGAACCTATTGTTGACGATGAAAAAATTTTCCATAAGCAAATTGCGTTTAACGTATTGCCGCAGGTCGGCGAATTTATCGGCGATGAAACAAAATATGAATGGGCTGCCAATGTTGAAATTAAAAAGATTTTGGGCGGCGATATAAAAGTTCATGCTAACTGCGCCGTTATTCCGGCTTTTATTGGCATCGGCGAATTTATAAATGTTGAATGCGAAGATGATGTGGATATTGATCAGATTCGCAACCAAATGCGCAGCACCAAAGGCGTGGTAGTGTTTGACAAGCACGTTGACTGCGGCTATGTTTCCATTAACGATGTTCAAGGTGAAAATGACATTTATGTAAGCCGCCTGCGCCAGGATGTATCTGTAGAAAACGGTTTCAGTTTTTGGTGCGTTGCAGATGATTTACGTGCCGGAACGGCTCAAAACGCTTACAATATTTTAAAAATTCTGTTTAAAAAATAAGGAAAATCCATGGTTAAATTTTTTAAAGCTCTGTTTATTGTCTTTTTTACCGCGTTGCTGTTTGCCGGCAATCTGCAAGCTGCAGACGGCGCGGATTCTAAAAACTCCATAGACTTTAACAAAATCAATAAAAAGCTGGAGCAAATTGACAATGCGCTGAAAGGCGAAAATTTAACTGAAGAAAATATCAACAGCTATGTCAGCTATTTAAGCGAGCAAGAAGCGAAAATCAGCGCCAACCGCAAAGATTTGGACAAAGAAATCAAATATATCCAAAAGCAGCTGGACGCCTTAGGCGAACCGAAAGAAGGCGCTACCGAAGACAAGGTTATAACCAAGCAGCGCAATGATTTGACTAAAGAGCTGACGGCCGAAGACCGTGTTTTGAAAGAAGCCGATTTGCTGATTGTCAAAATAGAAGACTTAACAACGCAGGTTTTAAATGCGCGCAGCAAGCGTGTTTACGGCGATTTAATAACCAAGCAATCGGCGCTGATTAACCCAATGGTTTTCTTTAACAGCCTGAAGCTTTACGCCATTTTCTTTTGGGATATCACAAAATCTCCGGTTGACTGGTATCAGGGTATTCCTAAAGAAGCCAGAAGCTACACCATTCTCAGCATTGTTTCCATGGCGCTGATTTTGATTGCCGCTCTGGCCGTTGCCATTATTTTGCGTAAATATATTCTTGCGCATTGGGGTTATAAAGACGATATCGAGCTGCCGCACTTCAGTCGCAAAGTAGTTGCCGCCATCGCTGTAGCTATCGCCCGCGGATTGATTCCGGACGCTTTCGTCGGCGCCTGCATGATTTGGATGGTCAGCACAAAAATTTTTGGCGACAGTTTGCTGGGACATGTTTTAATGATAAGCGGTTTCGCCTCGTTTTTAGCAATTATTGAGGCAACTATTTCCCGCGTGACGTTTGCGCCGAATCACCCGCAATGGAGACTGTTTAACATTCCCAACGACCAAGCTTTACGTTTCACCAGAGTAATATTTTTATTTATCATCTGTAACGCCATCGCTCTCATACAGGTTGTTGTTGCCCAAAAGGCAAAATACTCCATTGACACCATACATTTTTTGACAATGATTTCCTGTGCGGTTAAGGCGTTTTTCCTGATTTGGATAATCAAAATCGCCGTAGATTCATATCGAGAAATGAAAGGCATAACCACCGAAAATATTGAAGAAAATGAGGAAGAAAACGATTCGCTGGACAGCGGATTCAAAATTATGGTTGCCAGCAATCTGCTGTTAGCCACCGCTTTCGGCTTGTCTTTAGTCGGCTATCCGGAACTTTCTTCCTTTATTTTGCGCAACCTTATTTTATCTATGGTAATTTTTGGTATTTTTGAACTTTTCCGCCATGCTTTTATAGATATCCTAAAGCGCCTTATTTTGGCAAGTCCCTGGATGAAATCCATCCGCATCACCAAACGCAACATCAGTAAGATAGAATTTTGGCTGACTTCTTTTATTAACCCGATTTTGATATTGGCTCTTATTTTTATTTTATTAAATCTGTGGGGATTACCTGGTGATTTTATGCTACAAATGGGCAAAAAACTATTGTTTGGTTTCAAAATCGGCGGCGTGCAGATTTCCTTAATCGCCATTGCTTTTGGTATTTTAGTGTTCTTTGTATCTTTGACTGTAGTTAAAATCATCAAAAAGCATTTAGCCGCTAATGTCTTTAACAATATGGATATTGACGACGGCATTAAGCACTCGCTGATTTCCGGCATCAGCTTTGTCGGTTTCATTATATCGTGCTTACTGGCCATTATCGCCGTCGGTGTTGACTTAACCAACCTCGCCTTCATCGCCGGTGCTTTATCTGTTGGTATCGGTTTTGGTTTGCAAGATGTGATTAAAAACCTTGTATCCGGTATCATCATTTTGTTTGAGCGTCCGTTTAAGGTTGGCGACTGGGTAATTATGAACGATACAGAAGGTAAAATTAAGCAAATTAACATCCGCTCTACCGAAATGGAAAGTTTTAACCGCACCAGCGTGATTGTGCCGAATGCGACTTTGCTTTCCAGCTCTATTGTCAACTTGACCCACGGCGACAATATCTCGCGTCAAAGCATCAGCGTTGGCGTAGCCTATGGTTCCGATGTGGAAAAAGTACGCAAGATTTTGCTGGAATGTGCTTTAGCTCATAAATATGTAATGAAAAATCCGGCCCCTTATGTGCTGTTCAAAGATTTTGCCGACAGCAGCCTGAATTTTGAGCTACGCTGCTATACCAATGATATTTGGAAAGGCTGGATTGTGCCAAGCGATTTGCGCTTTGCCATCAACAAACGCTTTATTGAAGAAGGCATAGAAATTCCGTTCCCGCAGATTGTTGTCCACTCCGGCGAAAAAGTGGCGCAAGAAAATCAATTCTACGCCCTCAAAAAAGGCGAAACAGAACAAAGTTAATGCTTGCAAAATTTGCAAAACTGCTTTATGTATTATTGTGTTTGCCGGTTTAGCTCAGTTGGTAGAGCAACGCATTCGTAATGCGTGGGTCGTGTGTTCGAGTCACATAACCGGCACCATTCTTTTCAAAGGGTTAGGGCAAAATCTAACCCCATTTTTTATAAAAATGTGTCAAAAACATCTCCAGCATCATTTTTACATAAATCTTTGCAAGTCCTTAAGTTCGCTAAAAGAAAGTCCTACATAGATTTACCGCCCTCAATAGAGCGTTTGAAAGAGGACAAGTAGAAAAGAGATACTTTCACGGACTTAGAACTGTCTGAAATAATGACTACAACCCAGCAGAGAATTGAAGAGCCTCAAACCGCAAAATCAAGTATGACCGGATACATTCTTATATTGTTTCCAAAAGAATCCTCTATATAATTTAAGAAAAATTTTATAATTAAAAAAGGAGCAGAAAATTCATCCTACCCCTTTTTAATACTGGATTAAATTTTATTTATGCAAAGCTAAGCGCATCGTATCCTGAGCAATAACCAATTCTTCATCAGTCGGAATAACAAAAACCTTAACTTTTGAATCCGGTGTGGAAATCATAATCTCTGTTGCGTGCTTTTTGTTATTCTCATAGTCCGGCTTAATGCCTAAGTAAGACAAATGTTCCATAACCAACTGGCGGATAATAACCCCGTGTTCGCCGACACCGGCCGTAAACACAATAGCATCAACTCCGCCCAAAACAGCAATGTATGCGCCGATGTATTTCAGCAAAGCGTGAACATAAGTTTTGGTGGCAAGAATACATTTTTCGTTGCCGCTTAAATATCCGGCTTCAATATCGCGGTTGTCAGAAAACCCGCACAAAGCCAACATACCGCTTTGCTTGTTCATCATTTCATTGACTTCATGAGCGCTTAAACCGTCTTTCTTTTCAATATAAAGCGGAATATAAGGGTCAATATCGCCGCAGCGTGTACCCATAATCGTACCGGCCAGCGGAGTAAAGCCCATTGATGTATCCACGCATACGCCGTTGTCAATAGCGGAAATAGACGCACCATTGCCCATATGGCAGGTAATGATTTTACCTTTTTTGCCAATCAATTCAGCACAGCGTTCCGAAACGTATTTATGTGAAGTGCCGTGAAAGCCGTAGCGGCGGATTTTATTGCGCACATATTGATCTTCGGGCAAAGCATAACGATAAGCTTCCGGTGGCATGGTTTGATGAAATGAGGTGTCAAATACTGCAACTTGCGGAATATCCGGCAAAGCAGCTTTAACAGCCTTAATACCCAGCACGTGAGCCGGATTATGTAATGGCGCTAAATCCGATAAACCGGCAATTTGTTCTATAACTTCATCAGTAATTAAAACAGAACCTTTGAATATATCGCCGCCCTGCACAATACGGTGACCAACAGCGCTTAGTTCTTCTAAATTTTTTAGAGCTCCGTTCAGCAGGCATTTCAAAACATCTTTAATTGCCTCGGCATGAGTCGGCATGTTAATCAATTCTTCTTTTTTATCAGAACCTGTATGCTGATATTTTAAAATAGAATTAGCTTGTCCGATACGCTCGGCAATACCTTTGGAAACAACATTGTAATTACCGCCGTCAACATTATAGAGCTGGAATTTAAGAGAAGATGAACCACAATTTATAACTAAAATTTTTTCCATAGCTTAATCCTTTATTTTTGAGCTTGAATACATGTGATGGCTATTGCGCCGACAATATCTTCAGCGAAGCAGCCGCGCGACAAATCATTAACCGGAGCATTTAAGCCCTGTAAAATTGGTCCGTATGCTTCGCATCCGCCCAAACGTTGCAATAATTTATAACCGATATTTCCGGCTTCCAAGTTAGGGAAAATCAAAACGCGTGCATGACCGGCAACATGGCTGTTTGGAGCTTTTTTGGCGGCAACAACCGAATCAAGAGCGGCATCGGCTTGCAGTTCGCCGTCAACTTCTATGCCCAAATTTTTATATTCATCGGTAAGTATTGCTTCTTGCACCATTTTGGTAGCACGCACCACTTTATCTACACTATCGCCTTTGCCGGAACCTTTAGTGGAATATGAAAGCATGGCGATAGACGGCTCAATACCGAAATGGATGGCTGTTTCCGCCGCATTCAAAGCAATATCTGCCAATTCTTTATCGGTCGGTTCAATGATAATGCCGCAGTCAGACAAAACATAAGGCTTGTCGTTAGAAAGTATGATAAAGAAAGAAGAAACGCTGCTGCCTTTTTTAGCTGATTTAATAATCTGCAGCGCCGGACGCACGGTGTCGGCGGTAGAGTGATTGGCGCCGGAAACCATACCGTCAGCATGACCTGATTTTATCATCAGAGTACCGAAATAGTTATAATTCAAAGCCAATTTTGTTGCATCTTCACGGCTCAGGCCTTTTTCCTTACGCAAATTATACAGCAATTCGGTATATTCCGACAAACGAGAATCTTCTTCAGGCTTTACTAATTCAATATCCGTCAAATCCCAGCCTTTTTCAGCATAAAAAGCTTTTATTTCGGCAGTATCACCCAAAATAATCACCTTTGCCGCTTTTTCAGCCGTAATTAAATGTGCGGCGGTTAAAACACGCTCATCTTCGCCTTCCGGAAGAACAATAGTTTTCAAGTCTTTTTTTGCCCGTTCCAGCAGGCTTTTGATGTATGTGCTTTTTATCATAGCAAACGTCCTTATAT
>ERZ1034768.660-NODE-660-length-11244-cov-5.057467_pt1 | contig 11244 bp, 8 predicted proteins | sample MGYA00520691_ERZ1034768 | MGnify/ENA primary metagenome ERZ1034768 (study PRJEB33766, sample SAMN09781704) | gut metagenome | biome: gut microbiome | host: Homo sapiens | place: Madagascar | study: EMG produced TPA metagenomics assembly of the PRJNA485056 data set...
TTCTTATATATTACTTTCTCTACGTAGCCTTCTCTAACCAAACTTTGTCTCCTTTGTATGGACAATGTTAATTCTTTTTCTCACTCAGAAGCTCTATATACTTACCTGTACCTATAGCAACTGCGCGAAGCGGATCCTCGGCTGTCATGGTCGTGATTCCAGTCTTCTCCTCAAGCAGTTCCTCAAGTCCATGGAGCAAAGCACCACCGCCTGTCAGAACTATTCCTCTGTCTGCTATATCTGCTGCCAGTTCAGGTGGGGTTCTCTCGAGAACAGAATGAACAGCTTCGCAAATCTGTGCAGCCGGCTCTCTAAGTGCTTCCTCAGTCTCATCTGATGTGACTGTAACCGTCTTTGGAAGTCCCGTTACCAGGTTTCTTCCTCTTATATCCAGAGTTATATTCTCAGGACGTCTGTAACATGTACCTATCTTGATCTTAATCTCCTCGGCTGTCCTCTCTCCTATGAGAAGGTTGTGCTTCTTTCTCATAAATCTGACAACCGCCTCATCAAAATCATCACCGGCAACCTTTATAGATGCACTGACAACAGGTCCACCGAGGGAGATAACCGCTATATCACTTGTACCTCCACCTATATCAACAATCATGTTGCCACATGGTCTATATATATCTATACCAGCTCCTATCGCAGCAGCCACAGGCTCCTCTATGATAGAAACATCTCTTGCGCCGGCAGCATATGTCGCATCCTCTACCGCTTTCTTCTCCACCTCAGTCACCTGAGAAGGAACACATACACTTATCCTAGGACGTCTTCCAAAATAACTTCTTCCAACCGCCTTCTGGATAAAATACTTCAGCATCTTCTCTGTTATTGTATAATCAGAGATTACGCCCTGTCTTAAGGGTCTGATGGCCACTATATTGCCCGGCGTTCTTCCAAGCATAAGCCGTGCCTCTTCACCTATTGCAACTATCTTATTCGTATCTCTGTCATATGCCACTACCGAAGGCTCCTTGAGAACAACGCCCTTGCCTTTCACATACACCAATATACTGGCTGTACCTAAATCTATACCAATATCTGCACTTGCCATCACAAGTCTCCCTTCTATTCTTTCACGTCTCTTAATATTACAAGAGATGCCTTGCTGCCGTCAAGCCATTTCATGCTTACTTCTGTCAGATCCATTATCTTATCCAGACTTCTGATGTAACTTCTCCAATTGACTTCTTTACGTTCCTTGCCAATGTGCTGGTCAGGTCCAGCCATGATCTTATACTTATCTCTCAGATTTTCTATAAGCATCTTACTGTCCTTATCTGTGAAATCATATCCCAGCATATCGTTCAGCGCCTTATTGGAGAACAGAACTCTTCCGGTGTCAGCCTCCCTAATAAATATACCCTCTTCCATATAGTTATATGTATCAAGGAGTATGTTGTTTATCGTCTTGACGCTGTCGTCACTTTCTATCTTTTCAAGACAGCACCTGAGGATCTCTGAAGTCTGCTTTGAAAACTCTATCTCTTCCCTGGTCCACAATTTGTCTGCGGCAGTATTCGCAAGCACAAATACGGCGCCATTCCTGCCATTCACATAAACCGGCACAGCAAGGAAACTCTTGACTGAACTGCCAGAAAGGATCTTTCTCGCTGCATCATCTATATGTTTTGCATCTATCAAAAGAAATCCCTTGTCTGCCATCTGGCTTGATCCCTGGGAGTTCTGCCACGACCTGAACTTCATATTCGCACGCTGCCATTCTGATACATACTCCTCAGCGGACATACTCTGATTCTTTGACCAGAGATACTCACAATCCAGATCTCCAGATTCATCTCTCACATAAAGTGCTGCTACATCCGCGTTAAGACCTTCTCCAACCTGCGATATAGCATCATTTATGACCTGTTGCTGACTCTTATCCGAATTGTTCAGAACATCAACCAGGAGCTTCTGCCACTGCACCTTTGTCTCCATCATTATCTCAAGTGATTTTGCTCTTATCGCTTCCTTTGCAAGAACATTGGAATTAAATGCATACTCAGAAAATATCCGACCAAGCTGCCACTGTATTTTATACACGCTCTCCATCTTCTTGCCTGCTTCCTCATCATATGAACAACATATCCATGTTGCCACATGTTTACCATCGATCATGATTGGAGCACCACATATCATACTGCCTGCAATGTCATCATCCATCTCCATCATAACAGGCACATTGTTGCGGAGTATGACCTCGTTAAGCTTCATATATATCTGCTTATACTGTGGCTTCTCAAACATATCATAGAAATATCCCATATGCTTCTGTGGACCAGCAGGCTCAACAAGTTTCTTGCCCACAGGGTCAATAATCGTAGTATACAGACTCGTCAGCATCGAAAAAGCCTTGGTTATCATAGACCATTTCTGTGTATCTATCTGTCCCTTCTCATCAACAGACTGCAGATTAGCCTTCATGATATAAGAAAGCTTGTCATCAAACTCCTTCTTGGCCTTCTCCACGCTGTTCTCAAGTTTCTTCTTCTCTGTTATATCAGAGATAAAATATTCCACTGTATATGTATTCTCCGCTGCCTGGGTTATGGAGCTCTGAGACTTAACCCAGATAATTTCACCTCGGTCATTAACAATTCTGAACTCTTCTTCATAATCCCTGTCATCGCGTTTCATAGCGCTCTTCACATTGGCAAAAACCCTGCTTCTGTCTTTCGGGTGTATATAATCCTCCACAAGCCTGTCACCAAGCTTTATGGCATCCACGTTCAGCCCCATCTGCTTTGCATTCGGAGTGATATATTTGAATTTTGGACGGCCGTTTTCGTACTGCTGCACCATGACGAAACTTTTAATCTTCGACATAGCCGATAATATAAACTCCGCCTGATCCTCATCATATCCTGTCTCCCTTTCCTTTATAAACAGAAGCTCTATACCGTCCACATCACCATCTGATGTCCTGACTATATGGCACTTCAGACGCATCTTGTTGATATCCCTTTGAGCGGATATTATACGTATCTCCATCTCGAAATCATCCATATCCGTGTTCTGCGCCTTATATAACTGTCCTATCAGCATGTCATAATCACTCTTAGGGAGGAGATCACTCAGGCTTACAAGTCCACTGTAAAAATTACCGTCTGTATAACCATACTCAGATATGTTCTTTGACACATATCTTGTTCTCCACACACCCTCTGGTCTGTAAAGATACAAAGCTATAACACCTATATGATTCACTATTCTCTCAAGGCTCACACTTCCTATGTTCACATCGGATCTGAGCTCAAACAGCACCATATACGCCTTCTTGTCGCCATATTCAAACTGATTCACAAATCCACTGACTATATATCTGTCTTTGTCATTCACGATAAGCCCCAGCCTGTGCCATATGATAGCTTTCTTCTCCTCAAGTGTCGGCCAGAACTCATCACTAACCATGAATTTGTCCGGTTCCATTCTGAGTGACTCGACAGAATCACCTATGATCTTAACCGCTGCATTATTGATGCTAAGCACTTCTCCGTCCTCGCAGAAGACAACTGCCGGATACTCTACAATTCCCAGAAAATCTGAATAACTGCTTAGTTTATTTATCTCCATGTACATCTCTCCATATCGCTGTTATTATTAAATATTATACCCCTTGTATATAAACCCCCTTAATACACATAAAACTTTTCTATGCAATCATAGAAAAGTTTCATGCTGCAACGCAGACTTCACATCTCATGCTCCGCGTTGTCCATATATCCTACTGCTTTGAATCCTCCGGATCACTTACCATAGCTGTAGCCTCACTCTTAAGACCTGTGAACGCCTTGTCTGCAACTTCCTTTGTCGAAGCACATGCAGCAACAACGCTGTCAAGCGATGACAGCAGATCTGACATATATCTGCTGACGCTCTCACACTCCTTTTTAACATTGCCTCTGAGTCTTGTAGCGTCATCTGTAGCTGCGCTTCTTGTGTTTGCAGCATCTCTCTGAGCCTCTTCTCTCATCACCTTGCACTCATAAGCCGTCTTGGCAGAAAGTGCCTCAGCATCAGCATGTGACTTGTTTCTTGTCTTCTCAGCCTCAGCATATGCCTCATCCTTAAGGGTGTTGCACTTGTTCTCTGTCTGATCGTACATCTGCTGACACTGGATCTCTGTATCTGTCTGAAGCTTTGTACATCTGTCCCTCACTTCCGTCTCATAAGCTTCCAGCTCTGCAGTAACTGTATTCTTCTTATCAGTACACTCCTTCTCTGTCTGGGCGATGAGCGCATCTGCGCTCTCACGTGCCTCGAGAAGTGTTCTGGAAATGGACTCATATCTTCCTGCATTCTCAAGCTCTCTCTGCTTATAGGCATTGATCTGCTCCTTCAACGACTCGAGCTCGCTCTCCTGCTCTGAATTGGTCTTCTTCAATGTATCTATAGTCTTGGAAGACTCAGTCATATTGACCTCTCTCATAGTCTTGAGACTGAGGACAGCCTCGCTGAGCTTGTTGACATTGGCCTTGAGTTCCTCAACTTCTTTGTTATGTTTTTCTTTCAATTCATCAATATAATAATCAACGGATGCTTTGTCATATCCTCCAAATTTTACAGTTTTCAATGACTCTACTCTATCATCTGTTATTTCCTCTACCTGCTTTGCCATGACTTTACCTCCAAAATCTGATCGTGTGTAAATATTCGTCTTATAATACCCTCTCCATCTGACCAAATAATTATCCCTTAGTCAGACCTCGCCAAGTGTTCACATTATATCACACATCCCCCCCTAAGCAAAGTATTTTTACCCTTAATGTATTTTAATTAAACGATTTCAACGTTTATGATTACAAACAGACTTTTTTATGCTATATTGTTTATGCTGTCATCGGATCTCATAATAATGTATCCGGGGCGGAATTTACCTTTAGAAGTTATACCACGGAGGATTACCTATAGATGAAACGACATTTGAAATTCAGCTCAAAAATATTGATTTGGGGACTCGTATCCGCACTTATGATGACTTCCCTCACGGGCTGTCTTCACCGCAAGAAAACAGCATATCAGGATTACATGAAGAACATACTGGACGTGAACTACAAGGGAGATTTTGACGGATATGTAAAGGATAATGACGGAACAGAGGAAGATGCATCCGTCATGTATAGTGATACCATTGATTATCTTGCAGACCAGCTCATAAACCACTACTCACTGAACAACGCCGAGTCAGATGATGTGAATGCTATATTTGACGAAACAGCCAAAGTCATATACTCCAAATCCAAATATGAAGTGTCCAAGGCATACAAGAACGGCGACGACTACTATGTAGATGTCACCGTCTACCCTATGAACATATTGAACCAGGCTTTTGACGATGTGTTCTCATACATCGACGAGTACAACAAGAAGATCTCAGCCGGTGATTTCAACAATACGGCTAAGGAAGATTATGAGAAGGAGTTTGCACAGGGCATCGCTGACATACTCCAGGAAAAGTCATCGAACATGGACTACCTGAACCCGATCGTTGTATCTGTAAAGATTGTTGATGACGGCGACTACTACAGTGCCGATGCCGCAGGCATCTCGCAGATTGACGCATCCATGCTTGCCATAGAGGGATCATCGGGAGGCAGCTCTTCGGATTCAGATTCAGACTCAGATTCCGGAAGCGATGAGGACGGTTCAGACAACAGCGGTGAATCCGACATCACCGCAGGCGAAGATGACAGCAACGAAAATGACTCGGAGTAAAATAAAAATTGCGGCTGTTCAGCAATGCTGAGCAACCGCATTTTTATTTCACTCTTCGCCCGGTTAAGATCGTAAATCTGTTTTTCTGTAAGATGATCTTTTAAAAGCATCCACTCAACAAATCCCAGACTTTCTCCTATTTCTCTTTGAAAGTAAACTCCTCATTCGCAAGCTTAAATCTGATGCCGTCTATGAGCAGCATATCTGTTCCACTGCTTATAATCTTACCGCCGAGATAAGTGTGGTTCGTGGACTTGTTATCTCTCAGATAATACACACCATTGACATTGATAATATATGCATGTCTGCGGCTGACTGAGTTGTTGTCAGTAACCTGATAATCAACACCTTGAGTTGACTTTCCTATACAGAATATCGGCTTGTTGATCTTTATCCTCTCACCTGTTCTGGTTCTGATAATGACAGGACCGCTCTTGCCACGATTATTGGCGGTAAGCACTGTTGTCGAATCATCATCATTATCGTCAAATCCTATATCATTCGATGAGAAGTCCTTCACCTCTTTGGCAAGTTTGAACGCAGATGTCTGAGCCTGATACGGTGTCTCAGGCACTTCTACTTTGGCCATGTTCACCTCGCTGACACCTGCTGCCTTCATAAGTTCCTGTTCATCCTCCGGATGTGCTATATTGTCATTCTTCAGATCAGTTACAAACTTATAAAACTCGGATAAATAAAATGTCTGATTGTGATCAAAATACTTGATAAGCTCGTAGCCAGCATCAGATGCTTTCTTGTTGGCAAACTTCATATGAGATATCAAATCTCTTATGAACTTCTCCATGTTGCATCTGTCCATAGGCTTATCTATCGGCAGAAATATCAACTGTACAGCCATATTCTGGAAATCAATATACATATATCCCCTGTTGAGGATAACCTTGCCAATAGACAGGTCGTTCGCTTTCATATACATCAGCTGATCCGCTATGCTAAATATCAGATCTGTCAGTTCATCCTTGTGGATCTTCTTTTCAAGAAACTGATTCATAGTAGTCATAGCCGGAATAGAATATGTAAGTGCCCTCTGCCCATCTATATATTCTTCATGGCAGAAAGTATTGTTGCCCACAAACGGAACATTATACAGTTCTACCTCATTATGAAGAACCTCAACATCATCCTCAATCTTAAAGTACAATTTGTACTCATCACACAAATACATCTTATCACTCATAAAAAACCCTCCGAATTTTGTCGCACGATACCCATGTATAACCCCGGAGTCAATTATTCTACAGTAACTGACTTTGCCAGATTACGTGGCTTATCGACATCCAACCCTTTTGCGTCAGATGTGTAATACGCAATGAGCTGCAGAATAACCGCAGTAGAAAATGCCGTGAACAATCCATCCTGCTCCGGGATGGAAATGTGTTTATCACACACATCCTTATCATCATGGTTCTCATCCATGCTGACAAGAATGACATAGGCACCTCTCGCCTTCACCTCGCGTATATTAGAAATCATCTTTCCGTATACAGATTCCTGTGTTGCCAACGCTATGACCGGAACATTCTCGGTTATGAGTGCAATCGTTCCGTGCTTAAGTTCTCCCGCAGCATATGCCTCAGCGTGAACATACGAAATCTCCTTCAGCTTCAGTGCTCCTTCAAGGGAAAGTGTGTAGTCAAGTCCCCTTCCAATAAAGAATGCATCTGGAGCCATCTTTATATAATTAGCAACTGTCTTTACTTCATCAGCCTGCTTCAATGTCTCCTCAATAACCGGAATAACTCCCAGGAGCTGTCTTATAAATTCCTTTGCCCTGTCCTCTGAATAGATACCCTTCACATAACCTATCCTACATCCTATGAGGTACATAGCCGCCATCTGGACCGAATATGCTTTGGTGCTGGCAACAGCAATCTCAGGGCCAGCATGAGTGTACAAAACATAATCGCTCTCACGCGCTATGGTCGATCCCTTCACATTCACTATAGACAGAACTTTTGATCCACATCTTCTGGCCAATCTAAGGGCCTCAAGAGTGTCTATCGTCTCACCAGACTGTGATGTAACTATAACGAGAGTTTTTTCATTTATAAGTGGTTCCTTGTATCTGAATTCTGATGCTATCTCAACATTTACAGGAATCTTCAGTTCCTTCTCTATCATGGCCTTGCCAACCATACCTGCATGCATCGCTGTTCCACATGCCACAACTGTGATATTCTCAAGATTCTTAAACACCTCATCATCAATTCCATCCTCCGTGAAGTCAGGAAGTGAATTCACAATTCTAGGTGTTATGGTATTCCTGAGAGCCTCTGGCTGCTCGTAGATCTCCTTCAGCATAAAGTGCGGATATCCGCCTTTCTGAGCTGCTGTTATATCCCATGTGATCTTGAGCATATCTGGCAAAACCACGTTCCCCTTCATATCTTCTACTTTGATTCCCTCTCTTGAAAGAGTGAGTATGTGGTACTCAGGTACTACAAAGTAATCCTGTGAAAATGATATTATCGCTGTAAGATCAGATGCTATGATAGAGCCTTCGCCAGTAGTGGAGGCAACCATAGGGCTGACATTTCTTACTGCATATATCTTGCCAGGTCTGTCTGCAAACATAATGCATAATGCAAATGATCCGGCAATCGCCTTTACAGCCTTTCTTATAGCATCGATGGGATTGCCATCATAAAGCGTATCAAGAAGCGCTGCTACAACTTCTGAATCGGTCTCAGACACAAGCTTATCTGCCAATCCATACTCTCTGATAATGTCACCATAGTTCTCTATGATTCCGTTATGTATCAGAGCAACATTGCCACACTTGTGCGGGTGTGCGTTCACATCTGTAACGCCGCCGTGAGTAGCCCATCTCGTATGTCCGATTCCACATGTTGACTTATATACAGCGTCATCTCCGCTGCACATAGCCCTGAGATCTTCAACTCTTCCAGCCTTCTTTCTGATCGTGAGTGTATCATCATCTCCTGCCAGCGCAATTCCTGCACTGTCATATCCTCTGTACTCAAGTCTTGCCAGACCATCTATAAGAATATCTCTGGCTGGCTTTGTTCCTACATATCCTATGATTCCACACATATTAAATTATTCTCCTTTCGGCTTATACCACCTGATCCATTTATATTATATATGAGCAATACGGACTAAGTGGTTCATCTGGTCATGAATCTTTGTTTTGAAGTTACCCTCATATTTGGATATCATGTGCGCATCCAGATACTGCGTGAAGGCATCCGCCGAATATTCGATAACCTTCAACCTCGTTATCCCTGAAAACAAAAGCCCAGGGGTCATGGCGCTAAGATTTCTAAATCTTTCCAAAGGCGCACTCCTCCTATCTGTACACCTGTCAAAATTCTATCATGAATCACCTGATAAATCAATGCACAAAGGCTTTTACGCACTAATCTTTGTAAAAAGTGAGGGAATCACCAGCAAGGTCTAAGCCGATACAGCCAGCCGCAGTGATCCCCTCATTTATTATTCTTTCAAACCGCATATACACGTGCGTTTTTCATATATAATTCCGGCTATAGATTTAACTGATAAAACATCCGCCAGGGAAATCTTTCTCAGTTGTGAGCAGTGACAGATTGCCATCAGGATCCTCTGCACACAGAAGCATTCCCTCTGAGATAACTCCGGCAAGCTTACATGGCTTAAGATTTACTATAGCCACAACCTTCTTACCTACCATATCCTCTGCTGAGTATGTACCCTTGATTCCTGATACTATCTGCTTTACATTGTTCTTGCCAAAGCTTACCTGTGAGCAGAGAAGCTTTCTGGAGTTTGGAACTTCCTCACATGCAACAATCTCACCGATCATGAGCTGCATCTTCTGAAACTCCTCAATACTTATCTCCTGCTTGTCTACCACATCAGGATTGGCCTTTAACGCCTGAACCTTTGCCTCGGCAATCTTGATCTTCTTGGTCTCAGCAGAATTCTCCTTCTCTTCCTTCTGCTTCTTTGCCTGCTCATACATGGATTCCTTCTCCACCGGAGCAAATTCAGCAACCTTAGCCATAACCTCCTTCACATCGAGACGTGCAAAGAGTATCTCTGGCTGCTCGGTCACTTTATTTCCTGACTTGTAAAGACCAAACCTGCCAAGCTCTGTCACCTTTCTCTTCTCGGTGTTGAGCTGTGCCATGATCTTCTCAGTTGTCTCTGGCATATATGGCTCAAGGAGTGTTGCACCTATAACGATGCTCTCAACCAGATTGTACAGAACTGTGTTCAGTCTGTCCTTCTTGTCCTCCTCCTTTGCAAGTGCCCAAGGCATAGTCTCATCTATATACTTATTGCATCTCTTGAACAGTGCAAATATCTCTGTGATCGCATCTGCAACCTTCAGCTTGTCCATACACTCTGCGACCTTATATCTGCAGTCCATAACGACCTTCTTCAGATCCTCATCAACAGGCTCTGTGACATTTGTGTTGGTCACAACACCGCCGAAATACTTGTTGGACATTGAGATTGTTCTGTTGACAAGATTTCCAAGCGTGTTCGCAAGCTCTGAGTTGAGTCTCTCAACCATGAGCTCCCATGAGATAACACCATCATTCTCAAATGGCATCTCGTGAAGCACGAAGAATCTTACAGCATCAACGCCAAACAGGTTGACCATGTCATCTGCATACATTACGTTGCCCTTTGACTTACTCATCTTGCCGTCACTCTGGATCAGCCATGGATGGCCAAATACCTGCTTTGGAAGCGGAAGTCCAAGTGCCATCAGTATAATAGGCCAGTAAATAGTGTGGAATCTAAGAATATCCTTGCCGATCAGATGAAGATCTGCAGGCCAGTACTTATAGAACTTCTCATCACTCTGACCATCCACATCATAACCAAGGCCTGTAATATAGTTAGTCAGGGCATCAACCCAGACATATACAATGTGCTTTGGATCAAAGTCAACAGGTATTCCCCACTTAAATGATGTTCTTGATACACACAGATCCTGAAGTCCCGGCTTTAAGAAGTTGTTCACCATCTCATTACGTCTTGACTCAGGCTGTATAAACTCAGGATGCTGCTCTATATGCTTCATGAGCTTGTCCTGATATTTGCTCATCTTGAAGAAGTACGCCTCCTCCTTTGCCTCCTGGACAGGTCTTCCACAGTCCGGACACTTGCCATCTACGAGCTGTCCGTCTGTAAAGAATGACTCACAAGGTGTGCAGTACTTTCCTACATAATGTCCCTTATATATATCTCCCTGATCGTACAGCTTCTTGAATATCTTCTGTACCTGTTTCTCATGATAATCATCTGTTGTACGGATAAACTTATCGTATGAAGTATTCATGAGATCCCATATTCTCTTGATCTCACCTGCTGTCTCATCCACAAATTCCTTAGGTGTCTGCATGTTCTCAAAAGCCTTGTTCTCAATCTTCTGTCCATGCTCATCTGTTCCGGTCATGAATCTTACGTCATAACCTGCGAATCTCTTATACCTTGCAATGCTGTCAGCCAACACAATCTCGTAGGTGTTGCCTATATGAGGTT
>ERZ1034768.663-NODE-663-length-11232-cov-5.601414_pt1 | contig 11232 bp, 6 predicted proteins | sample MGYA00520691_ERZ1034768 | MGnify/ENA primary metagenome ERZ1034768 (study PRJEB33766, sample SAMN09781704) | gut metagenome | biome: gut microbiome | host: Homo sapiens | place: Madagascar | study: EMG produced TPA metagenomics assembly of the PRJNA485056 data set...
TTGCTGATTATTCTATACCTATCAGTCTAGTTGCCCATTAAGTTTGATTTTTACCAACATAGGATTATTGGGATAAGCTTTCAATTTTTCTTTTAAGCTTGGATAAAACGGAGATTCCTCAGAAAACTCCATAGGATACACCAAAGCCCAAAATCCAGTTTCATCTACATCCACTATTGAAATGCCAAGTTCTATATCCAATGGTCCTGCATATACCTTTTTCAGGTTCTTATCATAAAAAACCATATAATATTTCTGCTGTGGACCAACAACCGAAGCATAAAGCCACTTGGAATTTTCAAAACACATCTGAACAGATTTGAAATATCTTTTCATATTATCTGTTTTCTCAAAATCATCATACTTGTCAGATATGTACTTTTCCGGTAATGCCTCACTTCCAAAATCCAACAGATATTTAGGATATAGTTTCCCCTTTTTATAGGTATCTATCACAAAACATCCATAGTCGGGCAGAACTAAGTTATTATCATCCATAGAAAAGAAACGCTCATTTTCCATCTGAATGCCATGACGCTTACGTAAATCTTCTATCTTTTTATCTTGAGACATTTTTGATATAGAGTAATCCTTGTAAGGTGAATATAATAAAGTATCATTCCCCACAACCATAAAGCGACAATAATCAGTACCAGACTTATTGATACTCCTATCCCTTCTTAAAAACTTGCCATTATTCTCATCAAAAATAGTCGTACCACGCTCATCAAGAATCGTAATAAGAGAATGCTCTGTATCCACTGAAAAATCCTGGAAATCGACATGCTCAGATTCAGAATATCCAACTTTTCCTACCTCATATTTAAACTTGCCATTATGCTTGTCAAAAACAAACAAACTCTTCTGCTTAAAATCTTGAAACAGGATTAGATTCCCCTCCACCCTACATTTAGAGGCAACAGTCAACAAGGAAGAATTGGTATTCTCCAAAGGTACCACTTCTGCTATTGACAACAATGAAGCCCAATTTGTAAACTTAGGTTGCTTCACATCTATAACCTCACACTCTGTAACAGAAGGACTCTCTGTACATGCTACCATACATGCACAGAGACTAAACAAAACGAATGGAAGAAAAAACAGAAACTTTTTCATAATTCCTATTATTTTTAATAATTCATTGTATATTTTTTGATGCAAAAGTACAACAAAACAAACATATATTGGCATATTTGAGTTTACTTGTAATTTCCTTTTTAATTTTTAGAGCTTTAATATACAAAGTAAACAAACAGTAAACTCATGACTAAAACAATAAACACTTATCACTTCTTTGCAATATGTACCAAAAACTTTTTCTCATGTACCATTTTAAACAAAAGTAACAGATTTTTCTTTTATATTTCAAACGAAATTTATACCTTTGTATAAAAAGAAAGAAAAAGCAATGAAAAATATCGCCATTTTACTTTTGGTAAGCATGCTAATTTCATGCACCAATCAAGAGAACAACAAAAAACTAGCTAACATTGAACGAATCATGTTAGCTTATCCTGATAGTGCATTTACTCTTCTCCAAAAAGACTCTGCCTCTATATGTGAAATGGGTAAAGATGCACAAATGCACTACGAAATCACTCTGTTCAGAATCAATGATCTACAATACAAGCCACACACGAGCGACAGCATGATGCTAAAGGTTGCAGATTATTTTGAGAAGAGAAACAACAAAGTTTTGCTGAGTCAGGCATACTATTGTCTGGGGGGTATCTATAGAGACCTTAACAATCACCCAAAAGCTATCAACTATTTCTTAAAAGCAGCCACAACTGACAGTATTAATGCTCCTAAAGAAATGTTGGGCAGAAGTTATTACCAATTATCCGATCTTGAGGACAACAGACTCAATAAGCAGCAAGCACTGCTATATTGCAAAAAAGCTTATAGTTACATTAAACAAGCAGAAGATTATGGACTAACAAATGCCTGTCTGATGGATATGGGGCATTATTACTATGACTTAGGGAAAATAAAAGAATACTCCTCATTCACAAAAATTGCCAAAAAGAACATCTTGGAAGACCATGATACTTTGAACTTAAGACGTTTTATCGTTTTTGAAGGAGAAAATGCTGTTTATAGCAACAATCAGCAAAAACTGAAAAAGCTCATACTTGAAGCTAAAAAGGAACTTACTCCTGAGCAACAGCAAGACTGGGGTATCAATATGATGCAAGGATATCTGCATAAATTCCTTCACCAGCAGGACTCTGCCTTATATTTTTTCCAGAAAGGATTGAAAATAGACGACCCTTGGAGAAAATACGAGGCTAGCATTGCCATATCCGAAACTAAAGCTGACGGCAATAAATACGAAGAAGCTTGGACCGTGCAAAAAGAAGCAATAAAGCTAAAGAACGAAATAGATTCCATCGACAACAAGTCGGAGGCTGAGAAAATGAAGGCTGCCTATAACTACGAAGAAGAAGTGGCTAAAAGAGAAGAAGCAGAAGAGGCTAGATACCATTTCATGCTTGGTATCATGGTTGCCATCTGCTGCATCCTCGGATTATCATTTTTTGTTCTGTATCTCAAGTATTCCTCTAAGAAAAAGGAACTGTTGCAACTAAGGGTTATTGCTCAGCAAAACAAAGAAATTACCCAACAGAAGACGCACATACAAAGCCAAGAGACACTGATACAATGTCAGAAAAACCAGATAGAGAATCAAAATGAGAATATCCAAAAGCTGGAAAACAGAAACAACCACTTATCGAAATATGAACTATTGTCAAGTGATGCGAGAAATTGTAAAATTGGTGAGCAAATCCATTTCCATGAAGACAAATGGAATCAATTCAGAATGTCTGAAGCATACACTCATTTACACCACATGATCAATGATGGGCTGATGAATTACAAAGCTTCTGATTACAAGAAAGCCATCTCTACAATAAAAGAAGAAATCGACAAGTTGTTTAATGACTATGGCAAACGTCTCAAGGTCGCATTCCCTGAAATAAAAGATTCACAAATCACCTTTGCCTATCTTGTAAAAGCAGATGTCAAATTCAGCAATATTGCTATCCTATTAAACAAAAGCAAACCTAGCATCACAAAGACTAGCAAGGGATTCTTACAGTATCTTGAAAAGCCATATACAACCAAAGAACTCATAGAATTCTTGCAGAACTTCTGAAAAAACTTCTGACCTGTACGGTTGAAATTACCCAATACGCCCTGAAAGGGCAGAAGCCCCTAGCCCAGGGCATCGCCCTGGGTAATTACGGACACAAACTTGTCGCCCTGTAAGGGCAAAAGCTTTAAAATACTGGGCTATATACAAAGCTTTTGCCCTTACAGGGCGTCTTACAGATTGCTATTATACCCAGGGCGATGCCCTGGGCTAAGAGCTTTTGGGCTTTCAGCCCGTTTCAACCGTACAGTTAGAATCTTTTTCTACCCTTTATTTTCCTTCTCGATAAATTACTCCTGCGCAATAATACCGCCCTTAGGCTGCATCTCTACCTTGAGGTTTCCATTCTTGCCCACCTTCACGGTCTTTACATGAGAATCTGGCCAGAGAGCCTTCTTGTCCTTGCTTGCCGTCTCATAATAATAGGTAACGGTTTTGCCGGCAAGCATTGGCAAGTTCAGGGTGAGCTTCATTGCCTGGTCAGTGCCGTTCAAACCGGCAACATACCATTTATCACCATGGCGACGGGCTACAACGGCATATTTTCCTGGATAACCGGCGATGAACTTCGTCTCATCCCAGGTTGTAGGAACGTTCTTCAGGAAATCAATCTCATGCTTTGGAAGCTCAGTGAGGTTGTTCGGATAGATGGCGATACACTGGATGGCAGCCTGGTTCATGATAGCCGATGCCATCTCGAAAACATCAGTGGTATAACGGCGATGACGACTCTTGTTGTCACGAGACAAGTATTTGTTCATGATGGTGCCACCCCAATCCATGGAAGCCACGGCATTGCGGCAGAATGGGTGCATGGTCAACTCAAAGCCCTCTTGCTTGGCATGATAATCAGAGAAGAATACATTCTCGGAAGCAAGCACAGCCTCGCTGGAGATGAAGTTAGGATACATGCGTTCCCAACCTCTTGGCAGGGTGCAACCATGGAAGATAACCTGTATGCCATAATCGTTGGCATCGCTGAGGATGTCTTCGTAGTTCTGCATGGTCTGCTGCTTGTCGCTACCGAAGAAGTCCACCTTGATTCCTTTTACGCCGATGCTCTTCATCCAAGCCATCTCCTTCTTGCGAGCCACGATGTTGTCCATACAGTTGCGTGGTCCCTGTGGGGCATCATTGGTTATGCCATTGGAATTGTACCAAAGCATCAGACTTACACCCTTGCTCTGGGCATAACGGCTCAGTTCTGCTATCTTGTCTCTGCCGATCTGCGTATCCCAGAGGGCATCCACCAATACATACTCATAGCCCATGGTGGCAGCGAGGTCGATGAACTGCTTCTGGTCATTATAGTTGCAAGAGGCATCTTGCCAGATGAGCCAGCTCCAGGCATATTTTCCCACGCCATACTTCTGGGATGCCTCATAGCGAGGTTCCACTACATCATAAGGGATGGTGGTCTCTACCAATGGTTTCAAGTCCTTACCCACGGTGATGGTGCGCCAAGGTGTGGAACTTGGCAATGAGAACACGGCATTGTTAGAGCCAATGCCATCTGCCTCCTTCTCCATTGGGAAGGCTACCTGATAACCCTTTGCAGCATCATAATCGCTGATATGACAACCCGGATAGTTGCCGTGAGTACCCGTCTCGCTGACCAATACCCAACCATCGCCGCCTACCTTGAAGAGGCATGGGAAGGTATAGCCATGACCATAACCCGATTTGGCAGACAGAGGCTGATCTACCTTATAATCCTCCTCATAACTTGGTTTGGTACGGGCAAAACCGATGAGCGGATCCGACTGTGGGCAGAGATATGTGGTGGTTACCTTGGGCAGATTGAAGGCTGTCTTCTCTTCGTTTACGATGAGATGCTGAGCCTTCAGCTTGTCAAAAGTATAACGGAAAGCCACATCGTTGTTGCTCACATTGAAAGTAACCGTCATCGGCTGCTTCTTGCCGTTCAGATAAGTCACGTTGAGCTGGTTGGCATGATAATCCACATGCGATACCTTGGCGGTGCGGAGGTCATAGCTCTTCTCCACCTTAGCTTCCTTCTTACCCTGATAGGTCAAGCCTTGGCTGAAATCGCCTACATTGGCAAGGAGACCGAGCTGTGATTCCTCCATCATTCGCTTGCCTGCATAATCGATGGAATAATAGAGTTTGCCATCGCGATCTTCCACCACGACATTCAACTTACCATCAGGAGAAGTGATGGTATTCTTTTCGGCATAGGCACCAATGCTAGCCAACAATGCCAGCGCTACAGCTAAAACGTTTTTCTTCATTTCTGATTGCATATTGTTTAGTTACGATTCTATTTTTGTGATTGCAAATTTACTCAAAAAAATCCACAAAGAGGTGAAAAAACAACAGAAAAAATAGCACCATTCGTGATTTTGATACAAGAGACAAACAATTTGCAACAATTTACACAGTTTAAAAAGCCAAAAACAGGTCAGACCGCCCCATTTTTTCAGATTATTATTGTATCTTTGCACACATAAAAAACAAAGAATCATAAAGAACAATGGAAAAAACAAAACAGATACCTTATCGTGCCATCGCCCTGGACTTGGATGGCACCCTGACCAACCACGACAAGGTGGTTACCCCAAAGACTCGCGAAGCCTTGCTCAAGGCTGCAAGCGAGGGAGCCGTGATTATCCTTGCATCAGGTCGCCCTACCTACGGCATCGAACCGGTAGCAGAATGCCTGGAACTGAACCAGCAAGGAGGATACATTCTTTCTTATAATGGTGGCAACATCGTGAATGCCAAGACGGGTGAAAAACTCTTCTCGCAGTTTTTGCCAGACAACGTGATACCTGAATTATATGCCTATGCCAAGGAGCATGGTCATGCCCTGCTGGGATATGATGGCAATGAAATCATCACAGAGATGCCTGACGATCAGTACGTGAAAGAGGAGTCGCGCATTAACAAGATGAACATCCGAAAGGTAGATAACCTGTTTGAAGCCCTGGAGCCTCATCCTACCAAACTCCTCATGACCGGAGATCCATCGGATATGCTCAAGGCTGAGGAGGAATTGGTAGAAAAGCTGGGAGACAGAATGGATATCTTCCGCTCGGCTCCTTTCTTCCTGGAACTGGTTCCTAAGGGAATCGATAAGGCTAAGTCGCTGACCCGTCTCTTAACGATAATCAACCTCACCCCTGCCGACTTGATTGCCTTCGGCGATGGCTACAACGACCTCAGTATGCTGAAGCTTGCAGGCATGGGAGTGGCTATGGAGAATGCTGCACCAGAGGTAAGAGCCGAGGCCGACTACGTAACTTTATCAAATGAGAAAGATGGTGTTGCAGCTGCTCTCGCACACTTCAACATGTAAATCATTTCCCCCACTTCTTTACTTATTAAGTTCGAATCATTCATATTTCAAAAAATCCCCCAAGCTTGGGGGATTTTTTGTTATTATCAGGAGGATAAACCGATATTATCCGTTTTTCCCACTATTATCAGGCATTTTTATAAATTTTCGAAAAACAATTATATAAAAACGAATGACATCCCGATGGAAAAACCCTACCTTTGTCCGGTCAAATCATTTTATCATACTGAACAGTTCAGCAAAAGATGAATTTGATTTGCCAAAGATAAATATCAATAGCAATAACGCTATCAAAATATTGGCAATCCAAAAAAAGATGCGAAAACGCAGGAACTCGCTTGGCGGGACATACTCAAGCAATTGAGCCTATAGGTATTCACTCGGTGAAACACCGAACTGTTTCTTAAAAGCAACAGAGAAATGAGCCGCAGTACTAAAACCTGTTAACACGGCTATTTCTGAAATACTGTACTTGCCTTCACGCAGCCAAGCTGCTGCTTTGTTGAGCTTATACTTACGGAAGAAGATACCAGGTGTCTCGCCAGTGAGTTCCTTAATCTTGTAATTAAACTTCGCCGGACTGATCAGCATGTCGCGACACACGGTAGCCACATTCAAATCCTGCTCAGCAGAACGTTTTTCCATCCATCCGTATAATTCATCCATAAACTTCTGGTCTTGCAATGAAAGAGTATCTGCCACTTTCGCAGACAGCGAACCAGTCTCTGTACTCTCATTCAAGCGCTGACGGAGCATCTGTATGTTCTGCAACTGCGACTTGACAAGCACTTTCAGATAAGCCGGATCAAAAGGTTTGGTAACATAAGCCACAGCCCCCAGTTTCAAGCCATCTATCTGGTTGTGCATGCTCGCCATCGCTGTAATCAGGACCACCGGAATATGGCTGAACGAGAGATTCCCCTTCAGTGTCTTGCAGAATTCCAATCCCGACATTTTTCCCATGATAATATCGCTCAGGATGATGTCTGGTTTCACCTCTTCCAAATCAGCCAAAGCCTCTTCGGCCGAATAACGATTCACCACTTCATAGGCTGGTGCAAAGATACTATGGAGATATTGAGCCACATCCACATCATCATCAACAATCAGGATTCTAGGCAGATTCTTACCCGAAGGAGAAGTCTTTACGGCAGATTTGCCATTTTCAGCAAGAGAATTCTTCACTCTTCCCTCTTCACTCTTCATTTCCAGAGTTCTTCCCTCTTCACTCTTCACTTCCAGAGGAATCTGCATCACACGCTTCTCCTGAGCAACAATCTCCACCTTATTATATATAGACTTATCGGTAGGAAGACTGAAACAGAACTCCACACCATTCCTTAGCGAAGCCTCTGAAGAAGTCTCGCTGACCGCATTTATATTTTTCACATAAATCTCTCCATGATGAAGTTCTACCAGGCGCTTCACATAATAGAGACCGATTCCGGAACCCCAGCCATACTGATGGGAATCCTGAGAATCAGACAACTGGTAATAGCGCTTGAAAACATCCTGTATCTTATCTGCTGCAACCGGCTGCCCGCTATTGAAGACCGAGACCTTCAATCTTTCTTCATCTGCCGAAGCCTGGATGCGGATGATGCCACCCGGAGCCGTATACTTGAGGGCATTGGTGAAAAGATTGCTCATGATTTTTTCCAGTTTGTCACAATCCAGCCATGCATGGTAATTGCCATTCTTTACAGCCAGTTCCAGTCTGATGCCTTTTACTCTGGCAGATTCTTTAAAAGAAGCAACCTGCTGACGCAACTCTTCAGCAGCATCCACTTCCGAAACTCTCAGGCGCAGTTCATCGGTCTCCAACTGGTTGAAGTCGAGCATCTGGTCTATCAGCCTCAACATTCTGTTCACACTCATACATACATGAATCAGGATACGGTGTACCGACTGCGGCAAGGCTTTATCGGCATTCAGCGTCATCAGCGGTCCGGCTATGATAGTAAGCGGATTACGGAATTCGTGAGCAATATTGGCAAAGAACCGCATATTCATCTCCTTAGCCTGCTTTTCGCGTTCCAGTTCGCGCTGCTCCTGCAAAAGCAGAAGATGATTGGTGCGAGCCCTAAGATAGAACGTGTTGAGATAAAAGAGAATACCAAGAAAGATGCTGAAATAAAGCAACCAAGCTGCCGATGACCACCAGGGAGCATGCATAACCGTAATCTCTACCTTGCGCTCAGCCAAAGCCGGCTTGTCGGGAGAAGATATGAGGCGCAGACGGAAAGTATACGTTCCAGCCGGAAGATTGGCATAACGGGCCTCACGGCCGTATGTAGGAATCTGCCAGTCTCTATCATAGCCTTCGAGTTTGTACTGACACATCAACGCCGAGCGACGGCTGAAGTTGGGATAATAGAAATTGAACTTCAGATTGTTCTCGTTGTGAGCAAAAGTATAGTTATGCAGTTGAGCTACTTCATCGGTAACGGCAAGCACCTCGCCATCAGTTTTCGTCACTTCTACGCCATAAATTGCCAGCATCTCGCTGGCATGAATGCCCGCCTGAGTATTCAGGAAGTTGGTCTGCATCGCCTTTGGTGGCATGAACTTGCAGCCATCAGAACTACCCAGCACTAAATCGCCCGAAGGAGAAATACAGGCTGAGTTGGAGAAATACTGCCAGTCATCCCGATCCTGGCTAGCAGACAGGAGACTGTTCATCAGGAAGTTCTTACTCTCAAAGGTTACGAAGAAAACATCACGTATCGTAGTCACCCAAATCTGGCGGTTCGTATCTTCAACAAGAGCCTGAATATGGACATCATTGAAAATCTTAATACGCTGCATCTGCGTTATTTTCTTATTCATTAAATAAAGACCATCCCGCTTGGTTCCCAACCAAACGAATCCATAGGAATCCTGTTTCGCAAACGCCGGATCCAGACTGCCCTCCTGAGGCATACCTGCAACTTTCATCTCGCGTATCTTTCCGGTATCAGGAGATAAAATCGCCAGATGCATGCCCGACATAAAGAGCAGGATATTCCCATCGCTCAGTTTAGCCAGTTTGGTTTCATAATTAAAATACGGACTTGGAATACGGATGATTTCCGGTTGCGGTTTACCAAACTCAAACCGCAAAAGACGCCCCTTTTCACTACTTACATACAGATGATTTTCCACCTTCAAACCCTGTCCTAAAACAGACTTGAACAAAGGTGATTTTGCAAGCACTTCAATGCGTTCGTTGTTTATACGGCAAGATACCACCTGATGTTCACTCACCAGCCAGAGATGTTCATCATCATAGCCCACCATATTATTCAGGTTGATCTGATGGGGCTTTGGCAAAGAATCGAATAACTCCCTAAAAAGCGTCTGGTCCAGATGACCATTCTTCTCATCATAAGCAAAAACACGAAGAGCTGTTCCAGCCAGAATATGTTTGCCCACAGTAGCCATTGTAAGAATTGCAATGCCCTTGGTTTTACTTGACAAGGCGTTGGCATTTGCTTCTTTATAAGCGATACGGTTTTGCGAAATAATCTGTACTCCAGCGTTACGATAACCCACCCACAGATTGCCGCCCAGATCGCGGAATGTAGCAGTTACCACTTCCACCGGTTTACGAAGGATGGAAAGATCGGCAGGCAGAGGAGCCTGCAGATTGTTGGGCTGGATAGAATGAGAGGAAGGCGTTATCTTTTCATCACCGCCGATGCGGTAAGTCTGATTGCCATCGCTCACCAATATCGCCAGGGAATCGTGTTTCTCGGGTGAATCTTCTATGGCGATGATATTGTGATGATGATTGGGAAGAGCTACACGATGAAAGCGATAAGCACCCACATACCGGGCAAGTCCGTTCTGCGTACCTACCCACATTCTGCCTTTGCGGTCAAGATGAAGCACGTTGATATAATCATCGGGCAAGGCGGCAGTATCTTTCACATCATAACCAAACTGTATATAACTTTTCCCATCATATACATTAAGTCCTGCCGAAGTACCGATCCACATCAGTTCCCGACTGTCACTAGCGATAGACGTAACGCTCTGCGAAGAGAGCATCATGTCATTCGTGGTCTGCTTACCTTTTTCCTGTAGCACCTTGAGGGTGGCTCTTCTGCCAGGGTTAAAGCAATAAATGGCAGCCAACAGGCAGAACATCGCTGCGAGTATGGTAATGACGGCTTTCTTCATGATGGGTCCTTTTTGTTGATTTATATAAAGTTCATATTGCCCTTCATCAGACCAATATGCCGCAAAGTTACGCAATATTATCGAATAAACAAAAATTAAACTGAATTATTTTGTATTTTCTTCAAATAATAGTAACTTTGCACGAAATAAACTATACACATATCAGCAGTTATGTTACAACTTGACAATTTCTATAAGGCTCGCTTCGTGCTGAGCAAGGTAATAAGAAAGACTGAGCTGGTTCACACTCCAAGAATCAACCCAGAGAGTGATGTTTATTTGAAGCCAGAGTGCTTGCAGAAGACCGGTTCGTTCAAGATTCGCGGTGCTTACTATAAGATTTCACAACTCACCGATGAAGAAAAGGCGAAGGGTGTGATAGCCTGTTCTGCGGGCAACCATGCACAGGGTGTAGCGCTGGGAGCTACAGCCATGGGCGTAAAGAGTCTCATCTGTCTGCCAGAAGGCGCTCCTATCTCCAAGGTAGAAGCCACCAAGCGACTGGGTGCTGAAGTCTGTCTGGTACCTGGCGTTTACGATGATGCCTACCAGAAGGCGCTGGAACTGAAAGATGAGCATGGCTACACCTTCG
>ERZ1034768.664-NODE-664-length-11218-cov-11.438771_pt1 | contig 11218 bp, 10 predicted proteins | sample MGYA00520691_ERZ1034768 | MGnify/ENA primary metagenome ERZ1034768 (study PRJEB33766, sample SAMN09781704) | gut metagenome | biome: gut microbiome | host: Homo sapiens | place: Madagascar | study: EMG produced TPA metagenomics assembly of the PRJNA485056 data...
GTCTGGTCATCGGCGGCACCCACATCGAGGAGGCCACCGAGATCCGCGCCAAGTATCAGGACAGCTTCTTCCTCATCCCCGGCTACGGCGCACAGGGCGGCAAGGCCGAGGACATTGCCCAGTACCTGACCAAGGGCAACGGCGGCGTGGTCAACTCCAGCCGCGGCATCCTGCTGGCTTACAAAAAGCAGCCGGGCGTTGCCTTTGACGAGGCCGCTTACAACGAGTGTGTGAACATGAAGGAGGCCATTGCTCATGCGTGCAGCCTGCTGTGAAGCCACCGTTCTGCGCAATGAGGTCATTGCCCCGAACATCCGCCTGCTGACCGTGGTGTGGCCGGACCGCGAGCATGTGCCCCACGCAGGCCAGTTCTTTACCCTGCGCGCCTGGGGTGCAGACGAAGCGCCCTTTCTGTCCCGGCCCATCAGCGTGCACCGCTGGAACCCGGACAGCAGCACCATCGAGTTTTTGTATCAGGTGGTGGGCGAGGGCACCGAGAAGATCGCCCAGCTGAAAATGACCGATAAATTCCAGCTCACCGGCCCCATGGGCAACGGCTTTGATGTGCCGGATATCGCGAGCAAATATAAAAAGATTGCGGTCGTGGGCGGCGGCATCGGCACGGCCCCCATGTTCCAGCTCACCCGCGAGCTGGCGGCGGCCGGGGTAAAGCCGGATGTGTTCTTCGGCTTCCGGGACGCCCCCTACTGCATGGAGGACTATCGCCCCATTGCAAACCTTGTCAAGGTGTCCACCGACACCGGCGCGGTGGGCTTCCACGGCTTTGTCACCCAGCTGTACGACCCGGCAGATTATGACGTGGTGCTGGTGTGCGGCCCCACCGTGATGATGAAGAATGCCGCCCGCCTGTGTGCGGAAAAAGGCACCCCCTGCTTTGTGAGCATGGAAAAGAAGATGGCCTGCGGCATTGGTGCCTGCCTTGGCTGCACCTGCGAGACCAAGGGCGGCGAGGGCAAGAGCGTGTGCAAGAACGGCCCGGTATTTGATGCAACGGAGGTGTTCTTCTGATGGCTGACCTGAAAACGAACCTGCTGGGCTTTGTGATGAACAGCCCCATCATCGGCGCTTCCGGCACCGTGGGCTACGGCGTCGAGTACGAAGAACTGGCCGATTTTTCCAAGATCGGCGGCATCTCCGGCAAGGGTCTGACCCTGCACGGCCAGTATGGCAACAAGGGCGAGCGCCTGTGGGAGACCCCCTCCGGCCTCATCAACAGCATCGGCCTGCAGAACCCCGGCGTGCAGCACTTCATTGATGTGGAGCTGCCCGAGATGCTGGAGCTGAAGCAGAAGTACGGCACGGTAGCCATTGCCAACCTTGGCGGTCATAGCGAGGAAGAATATGTGGAAGGCGCGGCCATGCTGAGTGACAGCGCCGTGGACATCGTGGAGCTGAACATCTCCTGCCCCAACGTCAAGGTGGGCGGCATGGCTTACGGCGTCAAGGCCGAAGCTGCCGGTGAGGTGGTGCGCATGGTGCGCGACGCCTGCAAAAAGCCCCTGATGGTCAAGCTGAGCCCCCAGGCCGAGAACATCCCGGAGATGTGCAAGGCGGTGGAGGCCGCCGGTGCGGACGCCATCAGCCTGACCAACACCTTCCAGGCCTGCGCCATTGATCTGGAAAAGCGCCGCCCGGTATTCAACAACATCTTTGCGGGTCTGTCCGGCCCGGCGGTGCGCCCCATTGCTCTGCGCATGGTCTGGCAGGCCGTGGGTGCCGTGAACATCCCGGTGGTGGGTCTGGGCGGCATCGCCACAGGCCGGGACGCACTGGAGTTCATCATGGCAGGTGCCGCTGCAGTGCAGGTGGGTGCAGCAAACTTCGCCAACCCCCGCGCCATGGAGACCATCGCCGACGAGATGGCTGCCTGGATGGACAAAAACGGCGTGAAAACGCTGGACGAGATCCGCGGCTGCGCCCGAAATGCTGAATAATATCAATTGATATACCAGCGAAACGCTGATTTATACGCATAAAAACAAAGTTGCTGAATAAATTTGCAAATAGCAAAAAAGCGTGGTACAATACCACCCAAAGAACATACACCACTGAAAAGAGAGGGAGAAGTACAATGAGTGAAGCACTTGAAATTCTGAAGAGCTGTGACGCATTTCTGGAGGGCCATTTCCTGCTGTCCTCCGGCCGCCATTCCAGCGCCTACTGCCAGATGGCTTACCTGCAGCAGTACCCCGACCGCTGCGCCGAGGTCATGAAGGCCGTCGCCGACAAGGTGAAGGAGCTGGACGTGGACGTCATCGTCGGCCCGGCCATGGGCGGCATTGTCTATGCCTACGAGCTGGCTCGCCAGACCGGCAAGCGCGCCATCTTTACCGAGCGCGTGGACAATGTGATGACCCTGAAGCGCTTTGCCATCCACCCGGGTGAGAAGTGCCTCATCGCCGAGGATGTGGTCACCACCGGCATCTCCTCTCTGGAGACCAAGCGCGTGATCGAGGAGAACGGCGGCATCTGCGTGGGCATCACCTGCGTGGTGGACCGCACCAAGCCCGAGGCACCGTCGCCCATTCCCATCGTGGCAAGCGCCCTCAAGCTGGACCTGCCCAACTACGCACCGGAGGAGTGCCCCATCTGCAAGGAAGGCAAGCTGCCGCTGGTGCACCTGGGCAGCCGCAAGATGAAGCAGGAAGCAAAGCAGACCCTGTAATGGTTGAAGCGAGGAAAACTATGAACGCATATCTTCTTTTGGCAAACGGCATGGTCTTTGCCGGGCAGTCCGTGGGTGCCGAGGGCGTCACCGTGGGCGAAGTGGTCTTTGCCACCGGCATGGTGGGCTTTCAGGAGACCCTGACCGACCCCAGCTACTACGGCCAGATCATCACCCAGACCTACCCCCTCATCGGCAACTACGGCATGAACAAGGACGACATGGAGTCCGACAAGATCTGGGCAAAGGGCTACATCGTGCGCGAAGCCTGCACCACGCCTTCCAACTGGCGCTGCGAGGAAACGCTGGACAGCTTTTTGAAAAAGAACAACACCATCGGCATTGAGGGCATCGACACCCGCCACCTGACCCGCATCATCCGCGAGAGCGGCGTCATGAACGGTGCCATCCTCACCACCTTTGACCCGGCCGACCCGGCCAACAAGGCCGAGACGGACAAGCTGCTGGAGGAGATCCGCGCCTACGCCGTGACCGACGCCGTGAAGAACGTCACCTGTGCCGAGCCCGAGGTGTTCAACCCGCAGGGCGAGACCCACATCGTGCTGATGCACTACGGCTGCAAGCGCAACATCGTGCGCTGCCTTGTCAAGCGGGGCTGCAAGGTGACCGTCATGCCCGCCTTTGCCACCGCCGAGGAGATCAAGGCCCTGAACCCGGACGGCATCATGCTGTCCAACGGCCCCGGCGACCCGGCAGAGCCTGTGGAGGTCATCGAGAACCTCAAGCACATCTTTGAGCTGAACATCCCCACCTTCGGCATCTGCCTGGGCCACCAGCTGTCTGCTCTGGCAGCAGGTGCCAAGACCATGAAGCTGAAGTACGGCCACCGCGGCGCCAACCAGCCCGTCACCGACTTTGAGTCCGGCCGTACCTTCATCACCAGCCAGAACCACGGCTATGCGGTCGTGGGCGACGAGCTGCCTGCCGAGATGGGCGAGGTGGCACAGGTGAACGCCAACGACGGCACCTGTGAGGGCATCAAATATAAGAAGTGGAACTGCTTTACCGTGCAGTTCCACCCGGAAGCAAACGGCGGCCCCAAAGACACCGAGTTCCTGTTCGACCGCTTCCTGAACAACGTCAAAGCAGCAAAAAAGGAGGCACGCTGAAATGCCGAAGGACCCTAGAATCAAGAAAGTGCTGGTCATTGGCTCCGGCCCCATCATCATCGGTCAGGCCGCTGAGTTCGACTACTCCGGCACGCAGGCCTGCCGCGCCCTGAAAGCAGAGGGCATCGAGACCGTTCTGCTCAACTCCAACCCTGCCACCATCATGACCGACCCGGACGTGGCCGATCATGTTTACATCGAGCCCATGACCCTGGAGGTCGTGGAGCGCATCCTGGACATCGAAAAGCCGGACTCTGTGCTGCCGAACCTGGGCGGCCAGATGGGCCTGAACCTGTCCATGGAACTGGCCCGCTCCGGCTATCTGGACCGCACCGGCATCCGCCTGCTGGCCTGCAAGCCCGAGACCATCGACCGCGCCGAGGACCGTGAGCTGTTCAAGGAGACGATGGAAAAGCTGCACCAGCCCATCATCCCCTCCGAGGTGGTGGAGACGCTGCAGGACGCACTGGCCTGTGCCAACCGCATCGGCTACCCGGTCATCGTGCGCCCGGCCTTTACCATGGGCGGCACCGGCGGCGGCATCTGCGAGACCCGCGAAAAGCTCATCGAGATCGGCACCAACGGCCTGCGCCTTTCCCCCATCCATCAGATCCTGGTGGAAAAGTGCATCGCCGGCTGGAAAGAGATCGAGTACGAGGTGATGCGCGACCACAAGGGCAACGTGATCACCGTGTGTAACATGGAAAACCTCGACCCCGTGGGCATCCACACCGGCGACTCGGTGGTCGTGGCACCTTCCCAGACCCTGACCGACCACGAGTACCAGATGCTGCGCACCGCCGCGCTGGATATCATCACCGAGCTGGGCATCGAGGGCGGCTGCAACTGCCAGTTCGCCCTGAAGCCGGACAGCTTCGACTATGCGGTCATCGAGGTCAACCCCCGCGTGTCCCGTTCTTCCGCTCTGGCTTCCAAGGCCACCGGCTACCCCATTGCCAAGGTGGCGACCAAGATCGCCATCGGCTACACGCTGGACGAGATCACCAACGACGTCACCGGCAAGACCTGCGCCTGCTTTGAGCCTGCCCTGGACTACATCGTGGTCAAGTACCCGAAGTGGCCCTTTGATAAGTTCGTCTACGCCGATAAGTCTCTGGGCACCCAGATGATGGCCACCGGCGAGGTGATGAGCATCGGCAACAGCTTCGAGGCTGCCATGATGAAGGCCGTTTCCTCCATCGAGCTGGGCATGGACACCCTGACCCACAAGCCCTTTGAGGAGCTGACCGATGACGAGATCGTGGCGCACCTGCATGTGCAGGATGCCGAGCGTGTGTTCTGCGTGTATGAGGCCCTGAAGCGCGGCATCGACCACCAGACCATCTACCGCATCACCAAGATCGACTGGTGGTTCCTCGATAAGATGCAGCATCTGGCCAACCTCGAGAACGGCCTTGCCAAGTGCAACGGCCAGCTGAGCCTTGAGCAGTACAAGACCGCCAAGAAGTACGGCTTCCAGGATAAGACCATCAAGCGCCTGGCAAAGGTGGACAAGCTGCCGGTGGAAAACTACCGCGCCGGTTTCAAGATGGTGGATACCTGCGCCGCCGAGTTCTCGGCCAACACCCCCTACTTCTACTCTACCTACGACGGCGACAACGAAGCCGCCGAGTTCATTGCCGAGAAGGAAGCCGAGGCTGCTGCCAAGGGCGAACCCAAGAAGAAAAAGGTTCTGGTCTTTGGTTCCGGCCCCATCCGCATCGGTCAGGGCATCGAGTTCGACTATTGCTCGGTGCACTGCGTGTGGACCCTGAAAAAGCACGGCTGCGAAGCCATTCTGGTCAACAACAACCCCGAGACGGTCTCCACCGACTTTGACACCGGCGACCGCCTGTATTTCGACCCGCTGAACCCGGAGAGCGTGGACAACATCATTGCCACCGAGAAGCCGGACGCCTGCGTGGTGCAGTTCGGCGGCCAGACCGCCATCAAGCTGGCCAAGCACATGGACGAGATCGGCCTGCCCATTCTGGGCACCCCGGCGGACGCCATCGACGAGGCCGAAGACCGCGAGCGCTTTGACGAACTGCTGGAGCGCTGCAAGATCCCCCGTGCCCCGGGCCGCACCGTCTTCAATCTGGACGAAGCGCTGGCCGCTGCCGACGAGATCGGCCTGCCGGTGCTGATGCGCCCCTCCTACGTGCTGGGCGGCCAGAACATGATCGTGGCCTACACCAAGGCGGACGTCATCGAGTACATGGGCGTCATCACCGAGCATGTGGACATGGACCACCCGGTGCTGCTGGATAAGTACATCATGGGCACCGAGTGCGAAGTGGACGCCATCTGCGACGGCGAGAACTTCCTCATCCCCGGCATCATGGAGCAGGTGGAGCGCACCGGCGTGCACTCCGGCGACTCCATCTGCGTGTACCCGGCACAGCACCTGACCCAGGCCGAGATCGACACCATGGTGGACTACACCGGCCGCTTTGCCCGTGAGTTGCATGTCACCGGTCTGGTCAACGTGCAGTACGCTGTCTCCAATGGCAAGGTGTACGTCATTGAGGTGAACCCCCGTTCTTCCCGTACCGTGCCGTACATCTCCAAGGTCACCGGTGTGCCCATGGTGGACCTGGCTGTGCGCTGCTGCCTGGGCGAGAAGCTCACCGATATGGGTTACGGCACCGGACTGCACCCCAACGCACCCTATGTGGCCGTCAAGGTGCCCGTGTTCAGCTTTGAAAAGCTGCACGGCGTGGACACCCAGTTCGGCCCCGAGATGAAGTCCACCGGCGAAGTGCTGGGCATTGCACCCAACTTCCACGACGCCCTGCTCAAGGGCCTGATCGGCGCGGGCTACACCTTCAAGACCCCCGGCCCGGCTTCCTGCTGCATCTTCACCGTGAAGGACAGCGACAAGCCCGAGTTCGTGGACATTGCATGGAAGCTCAAGAGCATGGGCTACAAGCTGTACGGCACCTCCGGCACCTGTGCATGGCTCAACAAGCACATGGTGCCCTGCAACGAAGTGCGCCCCATGTCCGGCGAGTCGCCCAACATCGTGGACCTGCTGCAGAGCGGTCTGGTGGACTATGTGTTCTCCACCAGCGCCAAGGGCCGCGACCCCAAGCGCGACTCGGTGCGTCTGCGCCGCAAGGCCGTGGAGCTGAGCATCCCCTGCATCACCGCCGTGGATACCGCCAACGCTCTGGTGAACTGCCTGCGCAGTGACCACAGCCTGGAGAACATCCCGCTGGTGGATATCGCCACGCTGTACCACCGCAAATAATTACCCCGCGAATTACTCCTAAAACCGCGATTTGCAGCGCCCGCCAAAACGGTGGGCGCTGTGTTTGTGCGGAGTGCACGGATTTGAATGTAGTTCGTGCGCAATAAAACACGTTTTGTGCGCAATGCATCGAAAAGCGTGTGCAGAATATGTTATACTCAACAACGCAAAATTTGCCAAAAGACGTTACTTTTGGACACTCCAGGAGGATATAGATACATGACCCGTTCCCAGATGATCGAGACCGTGGCACGCAAGACCGGCTTCACCGAAGCACAGGTCGAAACCACGATGGATGCAATGTTTGATCAGATCGCCGACTGCCTGCGCGCAGACGAGAAGGTGACCATCGCCGGCTTTGGCCGCTTCGAGATGCGTCCCCGCAAGCCGAAGGCTTACACCAACCCCAAGACCAAGGTCTCCAGCCGTCTGGAGTCCACCTCCATCCCCGGCTTCAAGGCCAGCGGCCGCTTCAAGCAGAAGCTGGAAGCCGGCAAGGCCGAGAAGACCGAAGAAGCTGTCTGATTCTCAAATCAAATGCAAAGAGCTGTGCCCTCCACTCGGGGCGCAGCTCTTTTTGTTTGGAACTCCCTCGGAGAGGGAGCTTCGCCGTGCGGAAAAGCCTCCCTCTTTGAGGGAGGTGGCATCGCGTTAGCGATGACGGAAGGAGTTCGTTAAGAATCTGCTGACAAGCGCGGCATTTCATGCTATACTGGGTTCAGAATATAAAAGGACAAAGGAACGGAGAATCAGATGCTTTACAGTGAACTGCAGTGCAGCGAAGCCATCCGCCAGGCCGTGGAGCGCATGGGCTTTGCCGAAATGACCGAGATCCAGGAAAAGACCATCCCCGTTATGCTGGCCGGGCATGACGTCATCGCCAAGGCCCCCACCGGCACCGGCAAGACCTGCGCCTTCGGCATCCCGGTGGCAGAGCATATCCAGCCGGAGAACAAGTACCCCCAGGCCGTCATCATGGCCCCCACCCGCGAGCTGGCCCAGCAGATCGCCGAGGAGCTGACGAACCTCACTTACTTCATGCCCGAGGTGCAGGTGGCCTGCGTCTACGGCGGCGCCAACATGGAAAAGCAGGCCAAGCGCCTGGCCGAGGGCTGCCAGATCGTGGTGGCAACACCGGGCCGCCTGATGGACCACTACAAGCACCACAACATCGACCTCTCCCATGTGACCCAGATCGTGCTGGACGAGGCCGACGAAATGCTGAACATGGGCTTTTACAAGGATGTGCGCCACATCATTGAGATGATGAAGGCCCGCAAGGCCCTCTCCATGTTCTCGGCCACCATCAGCCGCGAGGTGATGGACATCGGCTGGCTGTACCAGCACAACGCCGAGGAGATCACCGTCCAGCCCAAAGAGGAGAGCCAGCCCAAGATCACCCAGTACATGCTGGAGACCTCCGGCCGCAACAAGCTCTCGGACCTTGCCCAGATCATCATCGGCGAGGGCTACAAGCGGGTGATGGTGTTCTGCGACACCAAGTTCAACACCGCCACGCTGGCAAACCAGCTGGCCCGGCTTGGCTTCTCGGTGGACTGCCTGCACGGCGACCTCTCCCAGAAGGAGCGCAACCAGATCATGCAGGCCTTCCGCGACGGCAAGATCGCCATCCTTGTGGCAACTGATGTCGCCGCCCGCGGCATCGACGTGTCGGATGTGGATGCCGTCATCAACTACGACGTGCCCAGCGAGAACGAACATTACACCCACCGCATCGGCCGCACCGGCCGCGCCAAAAAAGAGGGCGTGAGCTACCTGTTCTATGTGCCGGAGGAGAAAAAGCGGGTGCAGGAGCTGCTGCGCCTGACCCGCAACACCGACCTGTGCACCCCGGTGCACTTCGACTTCAACCATGAGCACATCGTGGTGGAGAAAAAGCAGGACAGCGCCGACCGTTTCCAGATCAAGTGCTATTTCTAATCGCGTTTCAAAAGCCTTTCTCTGCTTGGAGAAGGGCTTTTTTCAAAAAACACTTGACCTTCCCCTTTCTGGAAGGTGTAAGCTGTGCGTGTAAGGAGGCTGACGGACACCATGAAGATCAACGAAGTGGAAGCCGCCGTGGGCGTGACCAAAAAGAATATCCGCTTTTACGAGGAGGAGGGGCTTATCACCCCCAGCCGCGAGCCGGGCAACGGCTACCGCAGCTATTCGCAGGCGGATGTGGAACGCCTGCGCCGCATCAAGCTGCTGCGCAAGCTGGATGTGCCGCTGGCGGAGATCCGGGAAATGCTGGAGGGGCGCAAGACGCTGGCCGAGGGCATGGCCCTGCAGCTGGAACGTCTGAGCACCCGCCGAAAGGACCTGAACGAGGCCATCGGCTTCTGCGAGGTGCTTGAGAAGGACACCGTCAGCCTCAATGAACTGGATGTGGAGCAGACGCTTGCGCGCCTTGCTGCACGCGAGGAACAGGGAGTGACTTTTGTGAACATTGAACGCACAGACCGAAAAGCGGAGCGCATCAAAGGAGCGCTGGTGGGGGCCGGGCTGTTCACGGCGCTGATGGCCTTTATCATTGCCACCATGGCGTGGACTTTCTACACGGACCCGCAGGGCGCGCCGCCGCTGCCCCTTGTCATCGTACTGCTGGGCATCCCGGCGGGGTGCATCGTGGGCACGCTGAAGGTGCTGCTGGACCGCATTGAGGAGATCGGAAAGGGAGAAGAAGATGCTTATCGTAACTATTAACGAGATCCCGGGCAAAAAGCTGGAAGCGCTGGGTGTGGTGCGGGGCAGCACCGTGCAGAGCCGCAACCTGGGCCATGACATGATGGCCGGGTTCCGCACGCTGGTGGGCGGCGAGGTGACCGACTACGCCGAGATGCTCACCGAGGCCCGGCAGATCGCCACCGGCCGCATGGTGAAAGACGCCGAAGCGCTGGGCGCAGATGCCATTGTGGGCATGCGCTATGCCTCGGCCAGCGTCATGCAGGGCGCGGCGGAAGTGATCGCGTATGGAACGGCGGTGAAGTTTGTATGAGTATTAAAGAAAAGCAGGGTTTTGGGCTCTATTTCCTGTTTGCATTTGGTCTGGCGTGGCTGCTGCAGGTGTATGCAAGCCTGCTGCTCATCCGGGACGGCAACGCCACAGCATATCAGGCACTGCTGGCCGTGAGCATGTTCTGCCCGCTGGCAGCAACGCTGCTGGTGAAAAAGATCTTTCTGCACCAGCCCACCGGCATCGGCTGGAAGGTGCAGGGCAAGCGCCGCTACTGGCTGGCGGCGTGGTTCGGCCCGGCGGTGTTCACGGTGCTGGCGGCAGTGCTGTACTTTGCGGTGTTCCCGTCCCGGCTGGACCTCTCCGGCAGCTGGCTGGTGACGGCTTACGGCGGTGAGATGGACGCCGCCACCCTGCGCAGCCAGCTGGGCGTGTCCAGCGCCAGCTATATTCTGGAAACCGGTCTGGTTGCCATCACGCTGGCCCCGGCCATCAATATGTTCTTTGCGCTGGGCGAGGAAGCCGGCTGGCGCGGCTACATGATGCCCCGCCTGAAAGAGCGCTTCGGTCTGCTCAATGGCCGGATGCTGGGCGGCGTGATCTGGGGCGTGTGGCACTGGCCCATCATGCTGCTCACCGGCTACGAGTACGGCACGCACTATCTGGGCGCGCCGGTGCTGGGCCTTGTGGTGTGGTGCGTGGTCTGCTTTGCCCTCAACACCCTGCTGGATTGGCTCTACGAGAAGACCGGCTGCATCTGGGTGCCCGCTGCTGCGCATGGTGCCTTCAATGCCATTGCAAGCATCGCACAGGTGCTTACCTACCCGGCGGATGCCTATTATAATGTGCTGGGTCCGATGCCCATTGGCCTGATCGGGATGCTGCCCATACTGGCGCTGGCCGTCTGGCTGACCCTGCGGCAGATGAAAGAAGACAAATAAAGCAGCAGACACCCCGTCAGGACCGGCTGGCGGGGTGTTTTTGTGTGCTATTATATATAAATAGGAAAGCGCCGGGAAATATAGCCAAAACCCGGTCGGTTTGAAACGAAAAACTGGCTGTTGTATATAAATAAAGAAAAAAGGCGAAAAACTTTGAAAAAAAGCTTGCCAAAGCCCCTTGAATGTGGTACTATATGTGAGCGCCAAGCGCTGAGGCAAAAGAATGACTTCAGCACGAAGCCCTTGAAAAGA
>ERZ1034768.671-NODE-671-length-11179-cov-10.045307_pt1 | contig 11179 bp, 9 predicted proteins | sample MGYA00520691_ERZ1034768 | MGnify/ENA primary metagenome ERZ1034768 (study PRJEB33766, sample SAMN09781704) | gut metagenome | biome: gut microbiome | host: Homo sapiens | place: Madagascar | study: EMG produced TPA metagenomics assembly of the PRJNA485056 data set...
TCGTCTACCCCCTGACCAAGCAGAAGACTGCTGAGATGCTGACCGAGCTGAAGGCTCGCCGCGCCGCAAAGGAGAGCAAGTAAACCATGAAGATCTTACAGGTTCAGTTTAAAAACCGCAATGGCCACACCCTGCGCGGCATCGTGACCCTGCCCGACACCGAGGGCAAGGTACCCTTTGTGGTGCATCTGCACGGCTTTGCCGGCAGCTGCAGCGGCTACAAGTCCATGTACACCCACCTGTCCCGCGCTCTGGCAGCGCAGGGCATCGGCAGCGCCCGGTTCGATTTCTACGGCAACGGCGAGAGCGACGGCGAGTTCGAGGATATGAGCTTCGACGGCCTGCACACCGATGCACAGGATATCTTTGCATGGGCAGCGGAGCAGCCCTATGTGGACAGCGAGAAGCTGTTCCTCTCCGGCCAGAGCATGGGCGGCTACATTGCCGCCTCCTGCGCACCGGTCATCCAGCCCCACGGCCTGATTTTGCTGTGCCCGGGTGCCGGGATGTGGTTTGGCTGCGCACAGCGCGCCGACGGCGTTGTGCAGACCGGCAAGGACTACACCGACATGGAGGGTCTGTGCTACAAGATGGCCTTTAACTACGAGATGGCCAAGCACCCCGACCCCTTTACCGAGGCCAAGGGCTACAACGGCCCGGTGCTGCTGCTGCGCGCCGATGATGACCGTCTGGTGGACGAGGGCACCTGCAGCCGTTACGCACAGGTGTACACCGCACCCGAGGTGGATACCATTGCAGGCGGCGGCCACAACTTTGCCACGCTGGCAGCCCGTGCCGCCGTGGAGGAAAAGACCGCAGCATTCATCAAAGCAAATCTGTAAAGCAAAGCGTATCTGCAAGGAGGCTTTTGTATGGAAAACGTAATTCTGCAGCCCATTGAGGTGGGCGGACAGACCTTTAAAAACCGCATCATGTTCCCCCCGCTGACCACCGGTTACGAGAAAAACGGCATGATCAGCGAGCAGGACATGGGCTTCTACACCCGTCTGGCAAAGGGCGGTGTGGGCTACATCGTTCTGGGCGATGTGGCACCCATCAACAGCTTTTCTCCCACCCCCAAGCTGTTTGACGACAGCCAGATCCCTGCCTTCAAGGCACTGGCCGACAGCGTGCACGCCTACGGCACCAAGCTGGGCGTCCAGCTCTTCCACCCGGAGTACGATGTGGACGCCATCAACAGCCTGTTTATGCAGAAAAAGTTTGACGAGATGCGTCAGCGCCTGCATCATGACATGATGTTCTTCACCGATGAGGTCACCGAGGAGATGCTGATGGCCATCATCGATAAGATGTGCGCCTGCGCAGTGCGTGCCCAGAAGGCCGGTGTGGACGTGATCCAGATCCACGGCGACCGCCTGAATGGCTGCCTGTGCTCCACCCGCATGAACCACCGCACCGATAAGTTCGGCGGCAGTCTGGAGAACCGCGTCCGCTTTGCCCGTATGCTGACCCGCGCCATCCGCAAGGCTGTGCCGGATATGGTCATCGACTACAAGCTGTCCATCGTCACCCCGCAGCGCGGCAAGGGCGGCATTGACGAAGCCGACGCCGTGCAGTTTGCCCAGTGGCTGGTAGAGGACGGCGTGGATATGTTCCACGTTGCCCAGGCCAACCACACCGGCAACATGGCCGACACCATTCCTCCCATGGGTGTGCAGCCCTACGGCTTCTTTGTCAAAATCGCCGGGGACATCAAAAAGGCCGTCAATGTGCCGGTCAGCGCCGTGGGTCGTATCGTGGATGCCGAAATGGCTGCGCGTGTCATCGAGAGCGGCATGGCCGACATGGTTGCCATGGGTCGCCCGCTGCTGGCAGACCCCGACTGGGGCACCAAGATCGCTGCCGGGAAGGCCTGCGATATCCGCCGCTGCATCAGCTGCAACAAGGGCTGCACCGATGCCATCCAGAACCGTCAGTTCCTCTCCTGCGTGCTGAACGCGGAGAACGGCTACGAGAACACCCGCAGCATCCAGCCCGCAGCGCAGAAAAAGAAGATCGCCGTCCTCGGCGGCGGCCCTGCCGGTCTGGAAGCCGCCCGTGTGGCAGCGCTGCGCGGCCATGACGTGACCCTGTTTGAAAAGACCACCACTCTGGGCGGCCAGCTGAACATTGCCTGCGTACCTCCCCGCAAGGAGGAGATGCGCCGCGCCGCACAGGACCTGATCCACGCGGTCTGCAACGCCGGTGTGCACCTGTGCATGGGGCAGACCCGCACCGCAGAGCAGCTGAAGGATGCCGGTTTCGAGGCCGTCATCAACGCTGTGGGCGCACACAGCGCTGCACCCCGCATCCCCGGCATCGACAGCGTGAACGTGGCCGATGCATGGAAGGTTCTGGCCGGTGAGCAGCAGGTGTACGGCACGGTGGCTGTCATCGGCGGCGGCATGGTGGGCTGCGAGACCGCAGAGTATCTGGCTGCCCGCGGCTGCAAGGTGTCCGTTGTTGAGATGATGGACAAGATCGCCGCAGGCGAGAGCACCACCATTCTGCCCACCCTGCTGGAGAACTACAAGACCTACGGCGTGGAGCAGTTCCCCGGTCACAAGGTCAAGGAGTTCCGCATGGACGCCGTTGTCTGCGAGAACAAGGACGGCGCAGAGGTGACCATCCCCTGCGACTACATCGTGCTGGCTATGGGCGCACGCTCCAACGAGTTTGACGCTGCTGCGCTGGAAGCTGCCGGTATCCCGGTGTATTCCATTGGCGATGCCGCCGGCAAGGCTGCGGATATCTCCAACGCCATCCGCACCGGCTACGATACCGCCTGCCAGCTGTAAAACAAAAATATCGTTCTATTTGTGGGTCAGAAACGCCTGTGGGCGCTTCTGACCCACTTTTTTACCCTCTCAGGCAAGGCCGTCAGGGTTTTGCCTCGCCCTCTCAGGCGCTCCCACGCCAGCTCTCCCAAGGGGAGAGCGGACACGCCCGGAAACTTTACGGGTCAGCCGGGAACTGTACCGCCACCGCTTAAGCCTTCACCCACCGGGGGAAGGTGGCGCGTAGCGCCGGATGAGGGGCAGCACCAGCTCCCCCGAAGGGGTAGCCAAGGTTTATAGCCCATTGCTAAAGTATTAGGCATCATGAGGAGACTTTCGGCAGTGCTCTTGGCTCTCCCTTTGAGGAAAGACTTCCACCCGCTCCGGGGGAAGATGTCGCGGAGCGCATTCAAAATCATCCCACATAAAAAGGCTGCTGCACAAAACCCTGTGCAGCAGCCTTAAATATTTTACGTTTACAACAGATCAGATGCTGAACTGCACGGCGCAGAAGGCGGCATAGATGCACAGCAGTGCAATGCCCTGCGGGCGGCTCAGCTTGCCCTTAATCAGAGCGGGCAGGGTGAGCAGCAGCATCACGGCAAACATCACCGGGAACTCCAGCACCAGCGATGCGTTGTGTCCGAACAGCATGGAGTTCTGCGGGATGGTAAAGGGTGCCACCACTGCGGAAACACTGCTCACCAGCACCAGATTGAACACGTTTGCGCCGATGACATTGCCCAGCGACAGCGCGCCGTGACCCTTGGCCAGCGAGGTGATGGCGGTGACCAGCTCCGGCAGCGAGGTGCCCAGTGCCACAAAGGTCAGCGCAATGACCGACTCCGGCACGCCCAGCGCCTGTGCGATGAGGGTGCCGTTGTCCACCAGCAGGTCAGCGCCCACAGCAATGAGCACTGCGCCGATGGCCAGCAGCCCCAACTCCTTGGCAAAGGAGCCTTCCTCAGCCTGCTCTTCCTCTTCCGGGGCGGGGGCATTTTTCATAGCCAGCACGTTGCACACGATGTAAGCCACGAACATGGCCAGCAGGATCAGACCCACCGGGCGGGTGAAGGAGCCGGTGGTGTAGGCCACACCGGCATAGAAAGCGGCAGCCACAAAGAAGAAGGCCACCGGGGTGCGCAGGCTCTTGGGGTCAACCTTGCCCGGACGCACCGCAATGGTGATGGCGGCGATCAGTGCAGCGTTGCAGATGACCGAGCCGATGGCGTTGCCGTAGGCGATCTCGCCGTGACCGGTGAGGGCAGAGGTGGTGGACACCATGACCTCCGGCAGGGTGGTACCGATGGACACCACCGTGGCACCGATGAGCAGCTCCGGCACATGGAAGCGGCGGGCGATGCCGGTGGCACCGTCCACAAACCAGTCGCCGCCCTTGATCAGGCACAGCAGACCCACGATAAATAACAGAACGGGGATCAGCATAATATTTCTCCTTTTTAATAATAGCGGCAGAGGCACAAAAAAAGACCTTTATCACATCCAGCCCAAAACGGGAAAATGTGATAAAAGTCTCAAGCATCCGGTACTGCATCGGGCATTTCTGCCGGGGGTGTCGCTGCAGCACAGCGCACCCGTTTTTCAACTAAAGTACGCCCCTTACTCCCTTTTATCCAGAGAATATTATACCTGTTTTCCAGCAAAAGCGCAAGGGGAAATAGCAGTACATGGACTGCACTGTGGTGTAGACATCATACTTTGAGAACATAATCAGCCCTTCTTCGCGTACTTTGCGCGCAGTTCATTCACGACCTGCTGATAGCTGGCCTGCCCGCTACCAATGCGGTCAAGGTTGCTGCGTGTATCTTTGCTGATAGTCATGCCCTCAATGGCAAAGGTGCCATACACATTGCGGAGGTTGCTCTTGTGCTGGGCAGGGGTAGTGTACTTGACACTCATGGTTTGGCCTGCCCTCCTTCTAATTTACATGATACTATATAAAGTTTATCGTGTATGTGTCCTATTGTCAATCTATAACTTGATGCCAAATGTAAAAAGCGCAGCTTTCATTCTTTCCGAGTAGAAGTTGCGCTTTTACGTTACATCGTATTTTATTGTAAATTAGGATGCGATACATCTGAACCCCATGTGAGTTGCATCTCAAGGGCCTGTAGCTCACTTGTCCGCCAACCATATTACGCCCCAAACTGCATCATCTTGAAAATCAGCGGCTTGGAAAGCATACTTGCGAGAGAGAAAGGTCGTTGGGATGGCAGAATATTTTATATAGACGAATATGCGTTGATTTTCCTTTTCTCACGGTGTGCAAGGTGTGCACAAAAGCGATATTGCTGGGAGAGCGTTCGGTTCGCATCCGAGAGGTCAAGGGTTCGAATCCCTCCAGGTCCATAAAAAGTAAAACTCCATGCTTTATAGCATGGAGTTTTCTTTTTATTCAGGACCTGGAGGGATTCGAAGGAAGGCAGCTTGCGGGTCCCAACCGGTAGGAATGTCTACCGGGAAGACTGTACATTCAATCACATCATATTCATCTATCATTTTTCAAAATTTTGATTGATGAATGATAGATGAAATGATATGATAAAAGAAACGATCGGGGAGGTATACGCCGTGCGAAACAAGAAGCCGCCATTTGAAATTACAAAAGCAGCTCTTTCGGACGTGATGGAAATCAGTGAACTGGTAGGCAAAATCAGTTCCACTCAAAATCTTTCCACAAGCCCGATCCTGCGCTGTCAGAACCGTATCCGAACGATTTATTCTTCTCTGGCAATCGAGCAGAACATCCTCTCTCTGGAACAGGTGACCGCTGTTCTTTCTGGAAAACGTGTGCTTGCCCCGCCAAAAGACATTGCAGAGGTAAAAAATGCCTACGAAATTTACGACCACCTTGCAGAGCTGGATCCCTATTCAATTGATGACCTCTTGCTTGCGCATCGGACGATGATGCAGGGGCTTGTACGCGAAGCTGGAGAGTTCCGCTCCCGGCCTGTGGGTGCTGTGGACAGCAAGGGAAATGTTCTGCATTTTGGAACGCTGCCGCAGTATGTCCCTTCTTTGATGGAAGAACTTGTTCAGTGGACAGAAAGCAGTCCTTTTCCACTTTTGATAAAAAGCTGTGTGTTCCACTATGAATTTGAAGTGATCCATCCGTTTGCAGATGGTAATGGACGCATGGGGCGGCTTTGGCACACACTGCTGCTGTCAAAGTGGAACTCCTTGTTTGCATGGCTTCCAATAGAATCCATCATCCACGACCACCAGCCAGAATATTATGCGGCCATCAACCAGTCCAACGCGCAGGGCGAAGGAACAGTATTTATTGAGTTCATGCTGGGTGTCATAAAGGAAGCCCTGCAAGAAGCAATCAGCGAACAGCCCGCAGAAAAGCCCACTATGCAGAGTAAAGAAGAACTGCGGTGGGAGAAAATTGCAGATTTTCTCCGCAGAAACAGCACGATACAAAATTCTGATGTGCAGAATCTTCTTGACGTTTCTCCCGCAACTGCGAGCCGAATTTTGAATGCCCTGACAAAAGAAGGAAAACTCATCAAGGTGCGGAGGGGCCGCTATTGGGCGTATCGGGCAACAAAATAAAATGCAGTCTTATTCCTTCTTCATGTACTTTGCGCGCAGTTCATTCACGACCTGCTGATAGCTGGCCTGACCGCTGCCAATACGGTCAAGGTTGCCGCGTGTATCTTCGCTGATGGTTATTCCCTCAATGGCAAAGGTGCCGCACACATTGCGGAGGTCGCTTTTGTGTTGGGCAGGAGTAGTGTACTTAATGCTCATGATTTGGCCTCCTTTGAACTCCCATGTGAGCCATCTCTCTCAAGGGCCTGTATATTACCTGCACTCGTTGAGGATGTCCAGCAGTTCTTCGCGGCTCAGCTTCTTGCAGCAGCCGCCGGTGAGCACGGTGGAATCGGCCACAGCCTTGAGGTCGGTGTCAGCCGGGATGCCCAGCTCTGCAAAGGTAGTGGGCAGGCCGATCTCCTTGATGAAGGACGCCAGAGCTTCCACACCAGCCTGTGCCAGCTTCAGCTCGCTCTTGCCTGCCGGGTCGATGCCCCAGACATTCTGTGCAAAGCGAGCGAACCGTGCGGTGTTGGCCGGGAGCAGGTGACGGTACAACACTGGGTGGATGACGGCCAGACCGGCACCGTGGTTGCAGTTGGTGTAGGCACCCAGCTGATGTTCGATCATGTGGCACTGGAAGTCGGTGATTTTGCCGATCTTCAGGATGCCATTCTCTGCCATGGCCGAAGCCCATGCCAGTTCACTGCGGGCCTCGTAGTTGTCCTTATCGGTCAGCAGAACGCGGATGTTGCGGATAACGCTGCGCATGACGGCTTCGTCGATGTCGTCGGAGAGGTTGTTCTCATCCGGCTTGCCGAAGTAGGTTTCCATGGCGTGGCTCAGGGTATCGAATGCGCCGGAAATAACCTGCTTGAACGGAACCGACAGGGAATAGGTCGGGTCGAGGAAGGCAAAGTCCACCTTGGCCTGCGCCGACACCACCTTGCAGCAGTCGGACACGGAACCGCCGCCCACGGCAAGGATAAGGTCTACATGGTTTTCACGGGCCAGCTTTGCGCCCTGTTGCACACAGCCGCGTCGCTGCACAAGACAGCAGTGGAATTTTCTGGCAGGGCGTGGTACAATACACAAAGAAGGACCGTTCCAAGCGACAGGAGGGAAACAAAATGGAATTTACTCAGGTCATTGCAAAACGCTATTCCTGCAAGAACTTCGGCGAGCGCAAGGTGGAAGACGCGAAGCTCCGCGCGATCCTGGAGGCCGGGCGGCTGGCACCGACGGCGAAAAACTTTCAGGAGCAGCGCATCTATGTCGTCCAGTCGGCAGAGGGGCTGGCGAAGATCGACCAGGCTACGCCCTGCCGCTACAGCGCACCCACCTGCGTAGTGGCGGCGTTCGACCGCAACAACATGTTCACTTACCCCGGCGGCAAGCGCACCTCCGGCGTGGAGGATGCCACCATCGTGGCCACTCACATGATCCTGGCCGCCGCCAACGAGGGCGTGGATAGCTGCTGGGTCAACTTCTTCGACCCGGACCAGCTGGCAAAAGCCCTGGGCCTGCCGGAGAACGAGGAGATTTTGATGCTCCTGGACCTCGGCTACGCTGCCGAAGGCGTGAAGCCGCTGCCGAACCACGATTCGCGCAAGCCGCTGAGCGAGACCGTGGCTTACCTGTAACTGGCCGCCGATCCCCATAACAAACAAAAAACACCGCCGTGGGCGTTCTTCCTGCAAAAAGCAGGGGAGAAGCCGCGGCGGTGTTCTGTTTTATGCGGGTATTTGAGGGAGCGCTTACTCCGAGCGCAGGGCGATGACCGGGTTGCTCTTGGCCGCACTGCGGGCGGGGATCAGGCCGCCCAGGATGGTCAGCAGGGTGGCCAGCGCAATGAGGATCAGCGCCGCAGAGAGCGGCAGCGAGGCGGTCACATCGCTGGAACCGGAGATGGAGTGGATGAGCATGTTGCCCGGGATGAGCAGCAGCAGGCTCAGGCCCACGCCCATGACGCCGGAGCACAGGCCGATGATGAAGGTCTCGGCGTTGAACACCTCCGAGACGTTGCGCTTGGAAGCACCGATGGCACGCAGGATGCCGATCTCCTTGCGGCGCTCCAGCACGCTGATATAGGTGATGACGCCGATCATGATGGAGGATACCACCAGCGAGATGGCCACAAAGGCCACCAGCACATTGCTGACCATATCCACGATCTTGGTCACGGCGCTCATCAGGGTGCCCACCGTATCCGAGAACACGATCACCTTGTCGTCTTCGCCCTGGGCGCGCATGGCGTCGTTGTAGGCGTTCAGCTCGTCCACGATCTGGTTCTTGGACTCAAAGCTCTTTGGGTAGATCCAGATGGAGCCCGGCGTGGAGTAATCCACGTAGCCCAGCGAGGCCAGGACGCTGGTGCTGGTGGTGGAGGTGGACTGCAGGGTGTTTTTCACCAGGTTCACCAGCTCGTCGTTGGACATGTTGAGCTGGATGGCGCTCTGGAAGGTCTCTGCGTCGATCTGCAGGGCGTCTTCCATCTGGCTGCCCAGTGCGGCGATGTTCGTCTGGATGGCGGTCTGGATCTGCTGGCTGAACTGGCCGGCCAGCTGGCTCATCAGCTGCTGCATCACCGTGCTCATCTGGGTCTGGATGGCGGCGGTGAGCTTCGCCTGCAGCGCTTCGCCCAGCTTCTGGCCCAGCTGTTCGGAGTAACGTTCCAGATAGCTGGTCATCACGGTCTGCAGGTTCTGCTGCAGGGAAGCGGCAAACTGCTCCTGCAGGCCAGAGGTGTCCAGCAGATCGCCCATGGAGTCGGACAGGATCTGCTTGAACAGGTCGCTTTCCATATAGGACGAGAAGCCGATCTTGTCCAGGTTCAGGATGCCGTTGCCGATGATATAGCGCTTGTAGCCGTTCATGATGTCTTTCATCAGCTGCTGCAGCGCATCCTGCGAGATGGACAGGTCCATGCCCTCGAACAGGCTGCTCAGGTCCATATCCTCCATGGTGGGCAGCTCCACATCGCTCATGTCGATGTCGCTCAGGTCCAGGTCCCCCAGGTCCAGCGAGAAATCCGCGGGGTCCAGCAGGCTGGAAAGATCGACCGAGCTGCCGTTCAGTGTAAAGGCACCGCTCAGGTCGAACTGCAGCTTGCTGGAGTCGAACTGGAAGGCGCTCTGCAGCGCGTCGGTGTCCACCGAGAACAGCGAGGTGATGTCGAAGCCGTCGGAATCTTCGTCGGCCTCAAAGGGCTCACCGGTCAGCACGTTCACATCCGGGTTTTCCAGCTGCTGCTTGACGATCTCGCTTTCCGCCGCGTGGTCCATCGTGTAGTAGGTCAGCGCGTGGGTGTAGGCCACACCGGTGGGCAGGATGGTGGAGGCGGCGTCAGCCTTGGGCTGCACCACGCCCACGATGGTCAAAGCCGGGCTCTCGGCGGCCAGCTGCTCCAGATAATCCTCGTCGTCGGCGTGGCTGCGCCAGAACCCGAGGTCTTCGTCGTAGGCATACAGGTCGGACGTGGTGATGATCTTATAGGAAAGGCCGAGGAAGTCTTCGTAGTTGTAGGTGCCGTAGTCCTCGGGCAGGTCGATGTTGTGGTTCTTGGTATATTCGCGGATGAAGTTGTCCAGCTCGGCGTCGTCCAGCAGGCCCAGCAGGTAGAGCGCGTAGTCCGAAACGCTGCCGTCGGCGTTCAGCACCAGCACGGCTTCGTCGTAGCGGTCCGGCCAGCGGCCTGCCTTCACGTCGTACTGGTCCTCGTAAAGGGAGGGCTCCTCGGCCATTTCGCAGAACACGTTCTGGTTGCTCATGGAGGAGACGATGCCGGCCGCCGTGGTGGTGTTGTTCAGGCTCGAGAGGGTGTTGTCCGGGAAGACCCGGCGCACGGTGCCATCCGCATTCTGGCGGTAGAGCTGGGGCGCAACGCCGTAGGCGTATTCCACCGAGGCCGCGTTCTCCTTTACGGAAGAAGCGTCACTTTCCAGATAGTCCCGCAGGGCGCTCAGGTCGTTGACATTGGTGGTGTTCTCGGTCAGCTGCGAGAGCAGGCGGCGCACGGTGACCATGCCTTCCAGCGAGGAGTCGGAGCTGGCCGAAGTCTCGCCGCTGACGGCGGAAGCATAGCTTTCCGGGTCCAGCAGGGAGGCCAGGTCCACCCCGTTGGAGGTGATCTGGATGGGATATTCCGAAAGGGTGGAGCGCTCCATATCGCTGATATAGTTGCTGACGCCGTTGGAGAGCGAAAGGATCAGCGCGATGCCGATGATGCCGATGGAGCCTGCAAAAGCGGTGAGCAGGGTGCGGGCCTTTTTGGTGAGCAGGTTGTTGAAGCTCAGCGAGAGGGCCGTGAGGGGGGACATGGACGAATGGCCCAGGTTTTTGTGCACCGGCGGCGTCAGCGCGGCGGTGTCCGGCGTAAAGGGGTCGGAGTCCGCGCGGATGACGCCGTCCTTCAGCCGGACGATGCGGGTGGCGTACTGCTCGGCCAGCTCGGGGTTGTGGGTGACCATGACCACCAGCCGGTCCCGGGCCACGTCCTTCAGCAGTTCCATCACCTGGATGCTGGTCTCGCTGTCCAGCGCACCGGTGGGCTCGTCCGCCAGCAGGATGTCGGGGTTGTTCACCAGGGCGCGGGCGATGGCCACGCGCTGCATCTGGCCGCCGGACATCTCGCTGGGGTGCTTGTGCAGCTGGCTGCCCAGGCCCACATCTTCCAGCGCTTTGGCTGCCCGGCGGCGGCGCTCGGCCTTGGAGATGCCGGAGATGGTCAGGGCCAGCTCCACATTGGCCAGCACCGTCTGGTGCGGGATGAGGTTGTAGCTCTGGAACACAAAGCCGATGGTGTGGTTGCGGTAGGAGTCCCAGTCGCGGTCGGTGTACTT